>Ga0116188_1000483_pt1 | contig 40053 bp, 34 predicted proteins | sample AD_JPNTR2_MetaG_FD_89807 | JGI IMG/M metagenome (GOLD analysis project Ga0116188, IMG submission 89807) | Active sludge microbial communities of municipal wastewater-treating anaerobic digesters from Japan - AD_JPNTR2_MetaG | ecosystem: Engineered > Bioreactor > Anaerobic > Digestate | place...
GAAAGTTGTAGTGCAGCATAAACCGCTTGGAAGATTCTCCCATCAGGTCGTCGAGACGCTGAACGTCCTCCCCGGTTCCAAGAGTAACCGTTACCAGGGCCTGGGTCTCTCCACGCGTGAAAAGAGCCGACCCGTGGGTCCGAGGAAGCATGCCGACTTCTCCGGAGATCGAGCGGATTTCATCGAAAGCTCTGCGATCCGGTCGAATGCCCTTCTCCAGAAGAGTCGATCGGAACAGGCGCTCCTTCAAGCGGTCGAACACCCATCCTGCTTGTCGTCTCTGCTCCTCGTTCTCAGCCGGAAAAAGATCGATCACGGCTTGCCGGTGCTCGTCCATGCGCTGATAGCTGGCAGTCTTCTCGGGAATAGAAAGAGCTTCTTCGATAAGAGGTGGAGCTTTCTCCTCGACCACCCGTATCACATCGGGATCAATCACCAACTCAGGTACCTGCCACTTGGTCTTCCCTACCTCACGAGCCAACGTCTCGATTCCGTCTATGATGTTTTGGATGCCCGCATGTGCGAGATCCAAGGCTCTGAGAATTTCTTCCTCGGACGCCTCCTGAGCGCCGGCTTCCACCATCACGACGGCTTCCCGCGTACCCACGACCACAAGGTCCAGGAGGCTTGTCTCCATTTGGTGGAGCGAAGGATTCAAAACGAACTCTCCGTCCACCAATCCGACGCGAACCGCCGCCACCGGCGTCGTAAAGGGAATCTCGGAAATATACAGTGCCGCCGAAGCTCCATTGATGGCCAGAACGTCGGGATTGATATCGGGCTCTGCGGACAATACGACTGCTATGATCTGTGTCTCTTGGTGATAGTGTTCCGGGAACAGCGGCCGTAACGGCCGGTCAATCAGCCTGCAGACCAAGATCTCCCGTTCCGTGGGTCGGCCCTCCCGCTTGAAGAACCCTCCGGGAATCTTTCCGGCGGCGTACGTGTACTCCCGATAATCCACCGTGAGGGGTAAAAAGTCCACGTCCGCCTTGGGATTGCGGTCGGCGCATGCGGTTACCAGCACCACGGAGTCACCGCACTGCACGTAGGCGGATCCGTGAGCCTGTTTCGCCAACCGGCCGGTTTCGATAGAGAGCTCTCGCCCTCCTACATTGATGACAACCTTCTTTACGTCCATTTCTTACCTCCGAACATGAGGACCAAGCTCCAAGACCGAGTTGAGGGTCGGATTCCAACTCGGCCCCACCGGACAAGGGCGGGCAAAAACAGCCATGATCATAAAGGGAGAAGGGGTATAGCGGGACAGGTAAGGATCGCTACAAGCTGAAGCGTTTTCCACGTTACATGCCAGTACTGCTCAACCTGGTCACCGGGTTACTCCGGCGCTCGGCTATTTTCGGAGGCCCAAACGTTCGATAGTGTCTTTGTAGCGGTTGAAATCCCGCCTTTTCAGGTACTCCAACAATCTTCTCCGATGTCCCACCAGTTTCAGCAAACCCCTCCGAGAATGGAAATCCTTCTTGTGGACCTTCAAATGCTCGGTCAGTTCGCTGATCCGCTCACTAAGAAGAGCAATCTGCACCTCGGGGGAGCCGGTGTCGCTCTCGTGCTGGCGGAACTGGTTCATGATCTCGCTCTTTCTTTCCTTCGTCAGCATAGCTAATTGATCTCTTTGTCAAAATCCGCAATTCACCACCCGGTCAATCCGGCCACCTTCGGACCAAGTCTTAGCGATACGGCTCACGGTGCTGACCGGTTCGGCCTCAAATCCTGTGGATCCCGGAACGAGGCACTCCGCCTCCCGAGAGATCCTTACTTTACCAAATTCGGGGCGTCTGCGCCAGAAAAGTCCGGCCGGCCGGGACTATTTCGCGAGTGAATTCTACTCCTTATCGGTGGTAGACGCCGAGGAAGGCCGTTTTCCCTCCTTAGCATCTCGGCTCGCTCGGGGGTGGGAGCGGCGGTATGTTCGCAGCAGTTCATCCGTAGCCAAGTGCGTGTAACGCTGAGTTGTAGCAAGTCGAGCGTGCCCCAGCAATTCCTGGATAAGCCGAAGATCCGCCCCTCGGTTGAGGAGGTGGGTTGCAAACGAGTGCCGGAACACGTGAGGATGGACCTGTAAGACACCGGCCGCCCGGCGGCAGTAACCTTCTAACAACCGTTGCACGGACCTTGCCGTCAGACGAGTCCCCCGGCAATTCAAGAAAAGGGCGCGCGGGTCGTCACTGTTGCGGGCTTTCGCGAGCAAATTTCCCCGCACGCCGAGGTATGCTTGCAAAGCGTTCCTCGCCGGTTCTCCGAAGGGGACGATGCGTTCTCGACGACCTTTTCCCCGCACCTTCACGAGACGCTCATCAAGAGCACAGTCTTCGAGGTTTAGATCGACCAGTTCCCCAACGCGAATCCCGGATGCATACAAAAGCTCGAGAATTGCACGGTCCCGCAAACCAAGCTCGGTAGTAGCCGGCGGAAGCTGAAGGATCTTCTCTATCTCTTCCACTTGAAGCACTTTAGGATGACGCCGGACGGCCCGTGGAGTATGGACCAGACGGGCCGGATTTGCCTGGACATGACCTTCACGGTGCAAATACCGGAAAAAGGATCGGATCGCCGCCAATTTCCGAATGACCGATGTGCGACTGTCGCCTCGACGGTAGAGCTCTCCCAGAAACTCACGGATGGTGATGTGATCGATTTCTTCCGGACTGGGCCCTCCGGTGCCGACTTCATCGGGAGCGAGATAGTTGTTGAACTCTTCCAGATCCCGACGATAGGCTTTCAACGTGTTGGCCGAGTAGTTTCTGACCAACCGGAGGTAATCCAAGTACTGTTCTGTCAAAGTGCGAAGAGACGACATGAATTCCTGCCGGCAACTTCCAGCTTCTTAGCCTTACTTTGGTTCTCGGGCCTGAATGTGCAAGTTCCTGAGCTTGCGATGCAGGTGGCTGCGCTCCACACCGATCGCTTGTGCCGTACGGGAAATGTTGCCCTCGTTTTCCCTGAGCTTGCGCAGCAAAAACTCTCGCTCGAACGTTTCTCGGGCGCGTTGCCACTCTGAGACGGGCTGCGGTATCCCCGAGTTTGGTTCGGCGCGAAGTAACTCGACCGGCAAGTCCGTCACTCCGATCTCGTCGCGCGGACACATGATCACGAGACGTTCGATTAAGTTCTTCAGCTCTCTCACGTTGCCGGGCCACTGGTAGCGCTGCAGGCACTCCATGGCGTCTTGGTCGAAGTGCTTGCTTTGCCGACCGTAACGCCGACAAAACAGTCCGGTAAAGTACTCAACCAAAGGCGGAATATCCTCGGTTCGATCTCGAAGAGGAGGAACCTCAAAAGGGATTACCGCCAAGCGGTAGTAGAGATCTTCACGGAAGCTCCCTTCCTCGATCTTGCGATCCAGGTTCTGATTGGTGGCCGCAATGATACGGGCATCCACCTCCACGACCTCCTGGCTTCCGACCGGGGAGAAACGTTGCTCCTCCAGTACGCGGAGGACCTTGGCCTGCGTCTTTAGACTCATGTCGCCCACTTCGTCGAGCAGCAACGTGCCACCATCCGCCAGCTCGAACTTTCCCTTACGGGTTTCTGTCGCTCCCGTGAAGGCACCTTTTACGCTGCCGAACAGCTCCGCTTCGATGAGGTCCTCGGGAATAGCGGCACAGTTTACTTCCACGAACGGCTGATGCCGGCGCGGACTTTGCAAATGGAGCAATCGGGCGACCAGTTCCTTACCGGTTCCATTTTCTCCATAGATCAGGACTCGGCCGTCGGTGGGAGCTGCGTAGGCAATCTGCTGGCGAAGCGCCTGCATTGGGACCGAGTCCCCGATCATGACGGATTCCCGGCGCAACAACTCCTGCAGGTGAAGGTTCTCCTGCTCGAGGCGTCGCTGCTCGAGGGCGTGCTCCAAAACCAGAAGAACTTTTTCCAGCGAAAGCGGCTTCTCGATAAAATCGAAGGCCCCCAACTTGGTTGCTCGAACGGCGGTCTCGATCGACCCGTGCCCGGAAATCATTACCACCGTAACCTGAGGTGCCACACGCTGGAGCTCTTCAAGAATCGCGACGCCGTCGCGTCCCGGCAACCACACGTCCAGCAGGACGACGTCGTAAGGTTTACGGGCAATGGCTTTCAGACACTCCTCGCCGCTGGAGACGGTGTCGACGCGGAACCCCTCGTCGCTCAGAATGCCTTGCAGTGACGCCCGTACGTTGGGCTCGTCATCCACGACCAACAGTCTGGCCTTCATCGGTACTCTTCCAGGATAACGGAAGCTCCATAATGATGCGGGTCCCTCTGGGCCGGTTCGGTTCGGCTCTCACGTTGCCGTGGTGTTCGCCGACGATTTGACGCACAATGGCGAGACCGAGCCCCGTACCCTTCCGCTTCGTAGAAAAATACGGCAGAAAGAGCTGTTCTTGATCGCTTACGGCAATACCCGGGCCGTTGTCGGCAACCTCAATCGTGACCGTATTCCGATCGCTATGGAGAACCGTGGAGATGATCAATCGGCGTTCTTGCTCTTCCGCAAGCGCATCCAAGGCGTTGTCAAGCAGATTTGAAAAGACCCGCTGAAGTTGTTCCGGGTCGCCTTCGATACAATCAATGCCCGAATCCAGGCGGCACTCCAACCGTACACCGGCCAGGCTGTCGCGATAGCGGTCCAGTGACCGACCGATGATGTCGTGCAGGCGAATCGGGCGAGGTTGCGAAATGGGAAGCCTGGCGAACCGTGAGAACTCCGCCAACAGGTTTCTCAGTAGCCGGGTCTCGGTATGGATGATTTGCGCCGCCGATGCCAGTACCTCGCCGTAGGCGGAGACTTCCGGATGGTAGGGAACCAGCGTCTCAAGCCGGCGGAAGCGACGCTGAATCCGTTCGGTAGAGAGCTGAATGGGAGTCAAAGGATTTTTGATTTCATGAGCCAGCCGGCGAGCCACTTCCTGCCAGGCAGCGAATCGCTCGGCGCGAATGAGCTCGGTCAAGTCGTCGAGGACCAGAAGCATCTCGTGACCTTTATCGTTTGCCGTAGCCGTCATTGTGGCGGCCACGTGTATAACGCCGTCGGATCGTTCAATGGTGAGAGGCCGTCGGTAGGAACCGTAGAGCCGGGCACGACGCTGCATTTCCTCCAGGTCGCGCCGGAGTTCCTCCGGCAGCACTTCTCTCCAATTCCGTCCGAGTAAATCCTCGGAGCGCCGCTGCAGCATCGCGGCGGCGGCGGCATTCACCGTACGCAAGATACCCCAGTCGTCGATGGTTAGAACCCCGGTGGCGATGTTTTGGAGGATGGTCTCAATGTATTTGCGACGTTCCTCCAGATGAAGATTCGTCCGACGCAGTTCTTCGTTGGCGGCCTGAAGGCGGTCTCGACTCTCCTGCAGTTCATCTGCCATGCGGTTGAAGGAATGGATGACAACCTGAAGTTCATCGGACTCATTGGATGCCTGCCGGGTTGGAATGCGAAACGCGAGGTTGCCCGCGGCCAGTTGTTGGGACCCCTTGACCAGGGCCTCCAGCGGGCCACTCAGCCGCCGCGCTATGTACCCGCCCAGCCAAACGAAACCAAACACGACGGTAAGCGTTGTCAGAACAAGGATCAACAAATACGTAATGCGCAAGGAAGCCAAACTTCCCTTTAGGCCCGGAAGCACATCGTATGCCTCCTGAACCTGGGTCAGATCGAAAGCCACGCTTTGAGGGATTCGCCGGAGAAACCACCAAGTTCCCGCCGCTGTGACCGCTTCAGGAGGTGCGGCTACGGGAATCCAAATGCGGTCTTCCATGCCGGGCTGGAGATTCACGCTCTTCTCCAGGTACGGCTCTTCCGCCGGAAGATTCCTTGCGGCAAGCAGTTCTTGGGGTAATTCGTCGGGGAGATTGCCCAGGCGTCTCCGAACACTCCCCTCCAAATCCACCCAAACCAGCCCCTCGAAGCCGGACTGGAAAAGTTCCTGCTCCAGCTGGGCAGAGGTCTTGTCGGCGGCGATGTCGCGCGACAACTCAGCCGCCTGTCTCCGAGCGTCCTCCAACAACTGTGAGTAATATGCGACGGAGATACGGTTGGCCGCTCCAATCAGCTGATCGGCGGGAGCACTCATCCAGGTGCTAAGGTTCTGGTTGATTAGACCGAAGGCCAGAAACGCCATAATCAATGCCGGGAAGATGGAGAAGATCGCAAATGTCAGCACCAGCCTACTCTTCATGCTGGAACGCCGCCGTGGTGCCTCGATCTCGAAAAAAGCGTGGATGATGTGTCGAGCTAAGACCACCGTAAGAACCAGCAGCAGTACGAAAACGAGGGACCAAACGCCGGCCCATATTTCCAAATTCCAAAGGAAGCGCCGATTGCCCACTGAGGAGGGGTTGAGGAAAACAATGGACGCAACGAGAATCGCTCCGGTGAGAAAAACGACGAGAGCAATCCAAATTATTCTGTGGAGACGGCGGGTCGGATCCATTAGCTCCATCTCGGACGCTTGGCTTAAAGCCGCCGCCGGTCCTTCCGTCCGCACAACCGTCAGGTCTTGCTTTCCGGCGGTCTATCCATGGTATTGTCTGCGGATTATTCTAGCATCGTGATCGCAAAAAGCGCGGGACTGTCGACATGTTGAGAGTGGGAATTGACACCGGTGGGACGTTTACTGATTTGGTTGTCTTCGACGGCCGGAACTGGAAGCACTTGAAGGTTCTTTCCTCGCCTGAGAATCCGGCTGCCGTGGTTCTGGAGGGCTTGCGCCGGATTGAAGAGAATCTGAAAGGAGCCACGGTACTCCTCGGCTCAACGGTAGCCGGCAACGCCGTGTTGGAGCGGCGAGGCGCCCGTTGTGTACTGATCACGAATCAGGGCTTTGAAGATATTCTGGAGATCGGCCGTCAAAACCGTCCTTACCTATACAGTCTGACTGCCGGGCGACCCAAGCCGCTTGTTCCGGAACAAATGCGCATCGGGATGAAGGAGCGCAGGGCTTGGGACGGAACACCGATTACCAACCTTGAACCCAAGAGTCTCGATTGGCTTCGGTCCAAAGTCCAGCAGTTGAAGCCTGAATCCGTCGCCGTTGTGCTGCTGTACAGTTATGTAAATCCGGAGAGTGAGAAGCGGATTGCGGAAGCGTTGCAGGAATTTCGCTTGCCCGTCTCTCTCTCCCACGAAATCCATCCCGAGTTCCGAGAGTACGAGCGGACCTCTACGACGGTGGTCAACGCTTATGTCCAGCCAATTGTGCAGCGGTTCTTGGACGGGTTAGTCGCCGACCCACTGTTGTCCGGCGCGAAATTCGGGGTGATGCAGAGCAACGGCGGAACCACGACCGCGGGTGTGGCCGCCCGCGAATCCGTCAGGACGTTGTTTTCGGGCCCTGCCGGTGGGGTGTTGGGAGCCTTCGAGGCGGCTCGCCGGGCTGGGTACGATCGGATCATTACTTTGGACATGGGAGGCACTTCGACCGACGTTTGTTTGTGTGATGGAGGCGTCGAGACGACTGGGGAGGCGGTGATCGACCATCATCCGGTGGCGATTCAAACCATCCCGATTCATTCCATTGGCGCAGGGGGCGGCTCGGTTGCTTGGGTTGATGAGGCCGGCTTGCTTAAGGTCGGTCCTCGCAGCGCCGGTGCCGATCCGGGGCCGATCTGTTACGGAAAGGGCTCCGAGGTCACCGTGACGGACGCCAATCTCTACTTGGGTCGGCTGGATCCGGAATATTTCCTCGGTGGGACCTTCAAGCTTCATCCCGAGCCGGTGAAGGAAGGTCTCCGCGCTTTGGCGGCCCGTTTGGCCGAGGCGGGACGTTTCTCGGGTGACGAGGAAGCTCTTGCCGAAGGGATTCTCCAGATAATTGTTACGCAGATGCAACGCGCGGTACGGCGGATTTCCTTACGCCGGGGGCACGACACCCGCGATTTTACCCTGGTGGCCTTCGGAGGGGCGGGTCCGCTTCACGCCTATGAAGTGGCCAGAGCACTGGAAATTCCTCGGATCTTGATTCCCGCCTCCCCCGGGACTTTGTCGGCCAGGGGGATTTTGGGTGCGGACCTGCTGATGGAGGCGTCCCGCTCGGTTTTCTTGCTCTCGTCCGACGGGAAGTGGCGGGAGAGCTTGCACGAATTGCTGGGTCGGCTGGAGAAGCAAATGCTAGAGCGCATGGAGGCGGAAGGCTTGCCGCGGGATTCCGTTCAACTGGAGCGAAACGTCGATGCGCGTTATCTCGGCCAGTCTTTTGAGATTACGGTTCCGATGAGCGAAGATGTCTTGTCGGCTTTTCACGCGCGACACCACCAGTTGTATGGTTACAGTAATCCTGAGCTTGTTGTGGAAATGGTGAACGTGCGCGTAAGGGGACGGGTGCCGACGGAGCTGCCGTCCGGTTCGCCTCAGGAGCTCGAGGGCGAACGCCCGCCTCGCTCCGCTCTGGTCACCAGGAAGACGAAGGGGCGGCCCCAAGAGACCGGAGTGAAGTACTATCTGAGAGAACGGCTCAAGGCCGGCAATCGGGTCTCCGGACCGGCTGTCGTGTTGGAGTACAGCTCTACGACCTGGGTGCCTGCAGGTGCTTCTCTCGAGGTGGATCCTTGGCTGAATCTGGTGCTGACAGTCGCAGAGCGAGCGCCCCGAAGTTCGCCCAAGCACAGGACTCGACGACGACGGAGCGCAACCAAGCGGGAGGGATGACCCGGGCAGGTTTGGGTAATGATTCGTCCGGCTTTAGGGAAGCCCCCGGCTCGGCGGCGTTTGGCTAGGATGTGTGCGCTTATTCCACTTCCCGGGGCGAAACCTCCGTAGCCAGTCGATACATAGCGATACCGGCGGCCACAGAAAGGTTGAGTGACTCCACCTTGCCCGCCATGGGAAGGCGAAGAAGGTGGTCGCACGCTTCACGCACGAGGCGTCGCAGACCTTGGCTTTCGCCTCCGAGAACCAGTGCCAGACGATCCTCTTTCGCCAGATCCGGCCAGCTCTCGGTTCCCTGCATATCCAGTCCCGCAACAACGTAGCCGAGTTCTTGCAGCCGCAACAGCGTTTGAGCCACGTTTCCAATGCGGACGATCCGGAGATGAAGGGCGGCCCCGGCACTGGCTTTAGCGGCGATGGGTGTAACCGGTGAGGACCGCCGGTGGGGTAGGCAGACGGTGGTGAATGCCGTAGCGTCTGCGGTTCGAAGGACGGCGCCTAGGTTGCGGGGGTCTTCCACTCCGTCCAATACAAGCACGCGAGGATCGGGACACCTCTCCAATGCCTCGAACTCGGCCAAGCGGATGGGCGAGACGGTGGCAACGACCCCTTGGTGCTGAGGCGATCCGATTCGGCGGGTGAGAGCTTCGCGGGGCTCAATGTGGACGGGAATGCCAAGTCGACGGGCCAACTCGAAAAGCTCCTGAATTCTTCCGTCACGCCGTCCCTCGGCAATGGCAAGATGATGAATCCGGTCACCGTGATGGAGCAGAGCTTCACGCACCGGTTGCAAACCGTGCAAATACTCGGCCGGTTCCGCCGGGCGGCGTTTCACGACCCACCCTCCCGGAGGTCTCGAATGGCTTTCTGCGCGCCGGTAATGCTTCCCAAGCGACTTTCGAGGACTTGGCGTACGGCGGCGACACGTTGGCGAACGGGAAGAACGCCGCGGGGGACATGGAGGAGAGCGGCACGCTCCAAGGCCGGTACCAGCTTTTCGAGCTCCGGGCCCGAGGCTCGTGCCGTGACGGCCAGTCGGAGCGGCAAAAACAGAGCCTTTCCCTTTGCGCCCGTTCGGGCTTTCACTTCCTGGGCCACGTCTCGGTAATCATCGGGCGTGAGGATCGGAGACGCTCTCTCGGTCAAGACGTTCTCGAGCGTTATGATTACCTGAAAAGTCTCGGGTCGTTGAAGAATATCCTGGATCTCTGGGGCGTTCAGCCCTTCTTTGGGATCGAAGTCAAATACACCCGCCTGTTCGGTTAGCTCGGCCAGACAGTCGACGTAGGGGAGGAACAAGTCGAGCAGTTGCCGTATCCATTCGTTTAGTGATTGCTCTCCGGGAGGGAGCAGACCGGCGCGCTCCAAAAAAGGCCGCGCCGATTCCTCCAAGCTCTCGAGGGATCTTCGTCTTAAGTGGTTACGATTAATCCATTTCAGCTTAGCGGGGTCAAACGTAGCCGGGCTTACCTGAACCCGCTGCAAACTGAATTCCTTGACTAACTCGGAAACCGTCAACACCTCGTTCATGTTTTCCGGTGGTGACCATCCAAGCAGAGCCAAGTAGTTCACCAGCGCTTCCGCCAGGTACCCGGATTGCCGGAATTCCCGGACGGAGGTGGCGCCGTGACGTTTGCTCAACTTCCCGCCGTCCGGGCCGAGAATCGTGGAAAGGTGAGCGAAGCGGGGAATGTTCCAGCCGAAAGCCTGGTAGAGGAGGATTTGGCGAGGCGTATTGGAGAGGTGCCCTTCGCCCCGAATGACATGGGAAATCGCCATGCCGGCGTCGTCGACGACGCAGGCGAAATTGTACTGGGCCGAGCCGTCCGATCGCAGAAGAATGAAATCTCCAATCGTCTGCGTATCCACCCGAAGCGGACCGAAGACTTCATCCTGGAATTCCACGACGGTCGCGGGAACCCGGAAACGTACCACGGCAGGTTCCCCGGCATTCAGTCGGCGCCGCACCGTGTCAGCCGATAGACGGCGGCACCTGCCAACGTATTGCAAAGGCGCTCCGGTTTGTTCCTGCTCGGCACGGTCCGCTTCCAACTGCTCGGAGCTACAGAAGCAGTAGTAAGCCTGTCCCGATTCCAGCAGCTGATGAGCATGCTTCCGGTAAAGTTGGAATCGTTCGGTCTGGCGGTACGGGCCGTACTCGCCCCCTTTTGCGATACCCTCGTCCCAGTTCAACCCAAGCCAGCTAAGATCTTCTTGGATAGCCTGCTCGAAGCGGGGCTCCGACCGTTCCAAGTCGGTATCTTCGATCCGCAAAACAAAGGTGCCGTCATGATGGCGGGCAAACAGCCAGTTAAAAAGAGCCGTCCGCACATTGCCCACGTGCAAATACCCGGTGGGACTGGGAGCAAACCGGACCCTAACTGCGTTCCTCATCTCCGCCGAGTATACCGCCTACGAAGAGGTGCAGGATCGGTCACCTGCAGCTGTGAGCGGCCGCAAGACAGAGCTTGCCGGATGGAAAGGCGCCGGCATGCGCAAAAAAGCGGACTTGCCGGGCCCCGCTGTTCCGCAATTCTTGGCGTAAATCCGATGAACGAAGCCGCCTGGCGGCGCACGCCGCGCGGCCGACGGGACGCGTCCCCACCGGGCCGAGTCTGGTACACCCGGCCGACGTGCAAAAAAAGTCTGGCGGCCTCGGCACTATATAATCCGGGTTGGTGATGAAGCGCGTCTACATCTGGGCTATTGGGTGCTGGCTGGTCGGTTGCGGCTCCCCCGAGCCCGACGTCCGGCAGACAACGGAGAAACGGGTGGTCGTCCTGGGCTTCGACGGGGTCGACCCAGACCTGGTGCATCTGTGGATGAACGAGTTGCCGAATATTCAACGCCTGGCGGCGGAAGGGACCTTCTGTACTTTGGGTACCACCAATCCTCCCGAGTCTCCGGTGGCATGGGCGAGTTGGGCCACGGGACTGAATCCCGGGAAGCACGGAATCTTCGATTTTCTTAAGAGAGATCCGGCTACGTACCGTCCTTCCATCGGCTTGGTGAAGGTCGAAAAGGCGAAGTTTCTATGGGGTCTGATACCGATCCGACCGGCCCGGATCGAAAGTCAGCGACGAGGTGTTCCGTTTTGGAAGTACTTGGATGCGCACGGAATCAGTTCGATCAACCTTCGGATACCGCTGGAATTCCCGGCGCAAGCCTTGGAGCACGGGAAGACGTGGTCGGGACTCGGGGTCCCGGACATGCGGGGCACGTGGGGTACGTACTTCTACTTTGCGACGGATTTGAGCCAATGGGAGCTTCGGGACACAGAGTTCGGGGGGCGGCTGGAGCGTCTGGAGTTTGGGCCTGACGGAAAGGCTCGTGTTGAACTGGACGGACCTATCGACCCCAGGGCTGACGAGTATCGCCGGCTGAGCCTTCCGCTGGAATTCGAACTGTCGGGTCCGGACGGCGGAGCGGTGACAATCCGGGCACAGGGACAGGAACAGACTCTGCGAGCCGGGCAATGGAGCGATTGGTTTCGCTTCACATTTTCGATGGGCCCCCTGGTCAGTCTGGCGGGGATCAGTCGGTTCTATGCGCTTGAAACCTCGCCCGAGGTAAGGCTTTATCTCATGCCGATCAGCTTCGATCCCTCGGACTCGCCGGCCCCCCTTTCGGCACCGAAAGGGTTTACCGCGGACTTGGTAGACAAGCTCGGCTTGTTCAAGACCGTGGGTTGGATTCATGAGACTTGGGGGCTAAATGAAGAGCGGATCGATGAGGGGATATTTCTTGATGATTTGTTCCGCAATATGAGTGATCTAGAAGCTGCTTTGTTGGCGGCGATGGACACCTACAACGCCTCGCTTTATACGGCGGTGTTTACGGGAACCGACAGCGCCTCGCACATGTTCTTTCGCTTACTGGATACCGCTCACCCCATGTACGATTCAGCCTTGGCCGCTCGGTACGGTGATGCCGTCCTGCGGGTCTACAAGAAAATGGATGAGATCCTGGGAGCGGTCCTGGGCCGGTTGAGGGCCGACGATTATCTGATCGTGGTATCCGACCACGGTTTTCATTCGTGGCGACGTGAATTCAACACCAATACCTGGCTGAAAGAAAACGGCTACCTCTCGCTAAACCAACAAGATCCTGGCGACTTCAAAAGAATGGACGACATGTTTAAGGGTGGGAGTTTCTTTCCGAACGTAGACTGGAGCCGTACGCGGGCTTACGCTCTGGGCTTGAGTCATGTTTTTGTGAACCTTCGAGGACGGGAATCGCAGGGGATCGTAGAGCCGGGCGCGGAATGCAATCGCTTACTAAGAGAAATTCGCGATAAGCTTTTGGCCTTTCGGGATCCGGACACGGGGGAACCGGTGCTGCAGGGGGTTTACCTTCCAAACGAGATCTATAAAGGGGACCAAGTTGCTGAAGCGGGTGACCTGCAGCTTACATTCCGAAGCGGGTATCGCACCTCGTGGCAAACCTCTCTCGGGGCCATACCGGACCAGATCGTTACGGCCAACTTGAGGAAGTGGAGTGGAGATCACTGCTCTTCCGACCACTCAGACACGGGGGGCTTCTTGCTTTGCAATAAGCCGATCCGGGACGAGACGCCGACCATTCTTGATGTCGCACCGACGCTTTACGATTTATTCGGTGTCGAGATTCCGAGAGACGTGGACGGCAGGCCTTGGATTTGGCTGAATTCCACCCAACCCTGACCATGCTCCCCTGAAGAGGCTGTCCTTCACGAATGAATTGCTGAACTTCAAAAGTGATGGGTGCGTGGGGCGGTTGGAGTGAGGAGGACTGGCGCCAGATCGAGCATTTGGCCCCCTTGTCCGTCGCCTTTTGTCTTCCCTACCTTCCTTTTTGGGCGGTGATAGTCGGATGTGCGGTCGCCGTCGTTCATGCTTTGTACCTATCCCCACGCTGGATCGGCGTTACCACCAGGGCTGAGGAAAAAAAGGCCGGGTGGTCTCGGGGGAAACTTTATTATGCCCTCAGTGTCGCGCTTGTTCTCGTGGTCTTCGCGGATCGGATGTACTTGGCCGCCGGCGTCTGGGCGATCTTGGCGGTGGGCGACGCGCTGTCCAATCTGATCGGTCGGCGATGGGGGAAGATTCGTTTCCCAGGCAGCCGAAAAACCCTGGGCGGTCTTTGTGCTTTTTGGGTGGGCGGGTCGTCCGCCTCCGTCTTGCTGATGTGGTGGAACGGGGGCCTGGAAGCGGGGCTGGGCTGGAACGAGCTGGTCGGCTGGAGCTGCACGGCGGCGGTCGGCGCCGGTCTTGTGGAAGCTCTTCCGTTGCCGTTTGACGATAACCCTGCCATTGCGTGGACGGCGGCTGCAATTTTGCAGGTTCTGAGTAGTTTGGACGGCTCGGGAGTGGCTTGGAAGTTGTCTTTCAGAGAAGCCGTAGTGGTTAATCTTGCTGCAGGTTTGGTGGCACTTGGATTCAAATGGCTCACGCCGCCGGCGGTCGGCGCGGCGGTGGTGCTGGGCACCTGCGTTCTTGCCGGTCTCGGTTGGTCGGCGTTCTTGCTGCTCGCGCTCTTGTTGGCCTTGGGCAGTCTTTTGAGCGCGCTTTCCGGCCGCCGGCCGGAGGAGAGGCACGAACTAGGCACTGAAGCGGGGAGACGGATTCTGAGTGTCCTAAGTAAGGGGGCTGTGCCTGCGATCTTGTCCGTGATCGCGGTATGGGGTGACATCTTGCCGTCGAGGGTGGCATTCTTGGCGGCGGTGACGGCGGCTTTGGGTGATACGGCCGGTACCGAAGTGGGACAGTGGGTTCGAGGAAAGACGTACCGCCTTCTTAGCTTCCAGGAGGTGGTGCCGGGAACGCCGGGGGCGGTGTCCGTGGCGGGGACGTTGGCGACCGTCTTGTCGGCGACGGCTCTTGGTGTCCCGGCATGGGCTTTGGGGTGGTTGCCGGCAGCGGGTGTTTTTCTTGGAGCGACTGCGGGAACAGCGGCGGTCTTCTGGGAATCTTGGGTAGGCGGAGAGAGGACGGGGGACAGCGAGGTGGAGGAAGCTGTTCTTAATCTTTTCGTGTGCTTCTTGGCGGCTTCACTCGGTTGGTGGTGGACATGCTGGATGGTGTGAAGGTCTACTGGCATTTCAGCCGTCCGTTTACGCTTCTTTTGCCCGCAATGGGGATGGCGTCGGGAAGCTTGGCGGCTTGGGGTGCCGAGCCCCGCTGGTCGAGCGACTGGACCGACGGCGGAACGGGGTTGGCGGGGCGCATTCTCGTGGGCATGGTGGTCGGGGCTTTGCTGAACGTGTTCTCCAACGGCTGTAACCAGATCTACGATTTGGAGATCGACCGAATTAACAAGCCGGAGCGAATGCTTCCTTCCGGTCGGTTGAATCGCCGCCAGGCGTGGTTGATTTCGCTGCTAGGTCTGGCGGGAAGTTTGATCTCGGCAGGTGGGCTGGGTCGTCAAACCTTGGCGCTTGCCATGACGGCGGCGCTCGCCACCTGGGTGTATTCGGCGCCGCCGTTGCGGACGAAAGCACGAGGGCTTTGGGCTAATCTGACCATCGCCTTGCCCCGCGGGACATTGCTGTGGGTGGCCGGTTGGTCGGTCACCAAATCCGCCTGGCGAGCGGAACCTTGGTTGGTGGGACTGGTATTGGGACTGTTCTTCTTCGGGGCGGCAACCACCAAAGACTTTTCGGACATGGCGGGCGATCAAGCGGGTGGTTGCCGGACCCTGCCGATCATGTGGGGGATCGAAAAGACGATACGACGTATCGGCTGGCTGTTTGTTTTCCCCTTCTTATTGCTTGCCCTTCTAGGTCTGACCGGGCTGCTGGGCGGTGCGGCCTGGGTTTTCGTCTTGACTGGCTTGCTGGCCTCCGGATGGGGGTTATTCATTGTTTTCTTGCTGAAGAAGACATCGGCCGAAAGTTGGAGCTTGACTGGTAGCCGTTCGATTACCTGGGAAAACCACGCGGGATGGCGCCACATGTACTGGTTGAGCTTATTCGTGCAGGTAGCACTGGTAGGTGCATACTGGGCGTGAATTTTGCCCCGGGACGAGAGGGTTGGGCGGAGAGTCGTCTCCGGTTATGTCGAGCGACGGACGATTCCTGGGTTGCGGATGTTGGTGGTCGCGGCCTGTCTGCCAGCTCTGATCCCTCGGGTTTGGTTGCCGGCGGGCGGTAACCGTCTTTGTTGACCTGGGGTATGAGGGGGGTTACAATTCTGGATATCGGCAAAAGGCGGACTCGCTAGGCATGGTTAAGCGGCTAAAGCGATCTTTCTACCTGAAGGTGTGCTTTCTATGCAGCGTTGTTGTCGGAAGCGCGCTTGAGCCTCAGGCTTTTGCAGAATCGGTTCCCGACAGAGGCCGCTTTAGTGCACTTCTTCTCGGTTCACAGGGAGAGCCCTTATCGGACGTGCTGGTGGCATTGGTGGCCGAGTCGCTCGACGAGGCTCGCCTGCCTATGCTCTGTAAGAGCAACTCGGCCGGTCGCATCATGCTGGAGAACCTTCAGTCGGGTACCTACCGGCTCTCCGTAAGAACGGGGCGGTACCGTGCTCCGGGGGAGCGATACATCGAGGTGGCTCCAAACGCCACCACGGTCGTTACGCTTGTTCTCCAAGAGCTTTTAATGCTGGGTGACGAGCGCGTCAATGTTGGAGTGAAGCCTCTTTTGCGCAATGTCGACCAGCGGCGGCTGATTCTTCGGGTTGAACCGAGCGCCGGCGACGTGGCTCCGGAAGACGGGCGACCTGACGTGGGAGGTGGAGTGGTTGAAGTCCTCGCTTCGACTCAGGCCGACGATTTGGGCCTGGCGGGTTTGGGCACGGCGGGTGACGGCCCGGTAACCAGTTTCGGCACGGTACTGAACCGCAGCGGAATCGGGAAGAGTCTTCTGGCCGGACAGTGGGGCTCCGGCGATGACAGCTTTTGGCGGTTGAAGAATGTGGTGGAGTGGGACGTGGGCTCCTCGCGAACGTTCCATTTCTCCCTCGGATATGGGCAGCTGAGTTTTGCGCCTCGGGGGGTTCGGCGAACCCTTGCCGCCGGCGGAAAAGAGACGGAGGCGGAAGCCGAGGCGGCACCGTTCGCATCGGGGACTTCCCGTTTGTTAAGCGTCGCGTTTGAGGATAATTGGCAGCTGGGGCGTGTAGTTACGTTGACTTGGGGCGTCGAGCTTGATCGCGTAGATGTTGGCGAGAGCCACACATTCGTGAGTCCCGAAGTGGGGGTGGAATACGTCCTTTCCGACTCGACCAATCTGTTCGGCCGGTTGTCGGGTGTTCGACCGGCCAAGGCTTCGACCGTACAGTTGACTACGGGCGAAAGGGTCAATCTTTCGAGTCCGGTGCGCGTGGCGGAAATCGACGGCCGCCTGGAGGTGGACCGCGGTAAGTACGCTTCAGCCGGTGTCTGCCGTGAATTACCAGGTGCGGCTGAGTTGGAAGTCGCCGCCTTTCATGATCGAGTGCCGAGGCCGTTGGCGGTGGTTGAAACACTTTCGCCAACGTGGGAGGGAGGGAGCTGGCTTGCGGCCGCGGGAGACAGCACGGTGCAGGGGTTGCGTTTTGTAGGCCGGCGACATTTTGGTGATCGAGTGCGGGCGGAAGTCGCATTTGTTCGAGCCTCGGCTCCCGCGATGCCCGAACGTGTGCGAGATGTGGGTTCGATGTTACCAAGTTCATTGCGGAGATTTTCGAAACTCTCGGCCACCATGGAAGCCGATATTCCGGAGTCGCAGACACGGATTACCGCGGTCGTAACGTGGATGCCCGGCGACAATGCGTTGGCGATCGTTGATGCCGTTTCGAACGTCTATGATGTCGGCAACGAAGGAGTCAGTTTTTTTGTTCGGCAGCTGATTCCCCTCCCCGACGACGGACTGAAGATCTTCGGCTTAGAGTTTCTTGCCGCCCGCCAGCTTGAGCTGCTTTTCGACGTCAGGAACCTCCTGGGTGAAGACCAACGGTTGTTGACCACCCCGAGGGGTGAGTACTCGATGCTCCAGTCGCCCCGAAGTGTGCGTTGCGGTCTCGCGGTTCGCTTCTAGCGACGGGAAATCGTGCGTTCTTTTGTTCCCGCTTTGTTGTGCCCTTCCACGGGTTCAGTCCTACGGTTGGGCCGTTCAACTTTTTGGATGAATGTCCAGAGAATTGAATCCGCTTCCGTTCTTGGTGGCTGATATGGCTTTGGGTCGGGCCGGAAGTAAATGCAGTCGAAAGGCTTGTGCCAAGGGAGGAAGGCCGAAACGGGCTTGGCATCTAAGTTGCATAAGACTACGTTGACGCAAACAACGGTGAATCGTGAGTTTCTTCCCGAGGTCTTGAGGAAACTTCAACCCGCGGTTGTGAGCCTTGCCTTTAAGAGTTGTCGCGGGTTCTGATAGGCGCCGTGAACGGGTAACCGATCGGGCGGGCGCCTGAGTGGAGAGCGTACAGTTCGTGGAACGACAGTTTGGGTCTCGCTGGCGGACGTGGTTGCTCGTGGTGAGCGCTCCTACGCTTGTCTATCTTGGGGCCCGCAACGTAGCGGATCGCGCCGAATGGGAAACTCCGACCGACGGCATTCGGTGGGAACAGAAGAGCGAAGGAGTGTTCGTCGCCGGCGGGCGACTGCCGGTCGAAGTAGAGGCGGGATACGCCCTGCTTGATATTTCCGGCGTTCCGGTACGTACGCTGGACGAGCATGCCGAGATCCTCGAGGCGTTGATTCGGCCGGGGGATTCCTCGACGGTGGTCGATTACACGTTCCTGGCCGTGGAGAACGGCAGGCAGATTACCGCACCTGTCCGCATTGAATGGAAGTCACCTTTAGAGGCGGTGGACTTGGCGCTGCTGCTTGTGGCGGGTTGCTTCCTTTTCGTTGGAACGGCGACGTATTTGCGTGGCCCCAATCTGCCGGGATCCTTCCACTTTGCGGTGCTTTGTTTGATTGCCTACTGCCTGTTGGCGTTTCGCTATTCGGGGCGGGCCGACCTGTTCGATCTCGCCGTGTACTGGATTTCAGCGATCGCGTTCTTGCTGCTGCCCCCGGTGTTGGTGCACTTCTGCCGGAAGTTCCCCGTGACAAACTCGGCCGGCTTTGGCGTGCCTGCAGTGTTGCTTTACCTGCCGGCCTGCGTTCTGGGCTTGGTTCACCTGCAATGGTTCTTGGGAAGGTTTGACCTCGTCGGTTTCGCGAGAACGTCTCGAACGGCTTCCTTGCTCGATCGGGTCGAACTGGGCCACTTCTTGGTGGGGATAGCTTTGGCCTCCTACTTGTTGTGGAGGACCTATCGCCGGTGTCCGGGAGTGGTGGAAAAAAAGCAGCTTCAATGGGTTGCTGCGGGTGCCACGCTGGGTTTTGTGCCGTTTACCCTGCTTTACGTAATTCCCTTTCTGTTGAACTGGCGCATTGCCGTCTGGATGGAGGCGTCGGTACTGTCAGTGGCTCTTGTGCCCCTCTCGCTTAGCTACGCCGTCGCCCGCTTTCGTCCCCACGACGTCCGCCTCTACTTCAAGCGAGGCGTGGCGCTCGTGTTGGCCAGCAGCGCCCTGCTGGCAACGTTCGTATTGTTTGTAGCAGCCATCCTGCGGGTCTTGGGCAGGTTCGCTCCGGAGGCGAATTTCCTTGTTTTGGGTGCTCTCGCCGTAGCGGTAGCGGTGCTGTTCGATCCTTTGCGGCGTTGGATCCAAGACCGCCTGGACCGGCACTACTATCGTGAGCGTTACGGGTATCGACGGTCGTTGCTGGATTTTGGTCGCAGTTTGTCTGCCGAGATTCAGTTGGAGGCGATTCTTGAGCGGGTGGTGGATCGGCTCGACAAGGCGTTGAACGTCCCCCGTGTCGCCGTGTTTCTCCAAGACGGGGAGAATCCCAGGCGCTTTCGTTTGGTCTGGGAACCCGGCGGGCATCTGGTTCCTCGTGAGTTTGGTCTGACTGAGGTTGAGTTGGAGCAGCTGGCTCAACCCAGAGATCCGGCGGATTGGCGTGGCACTGACCTGGCGCAGCTGCGGGATCCCCTGCGAGAGAAGTTTGCGGATGCGGGTCTGCGATACCTGGAACCTTTGCGGGTCCGACAGCGGGTGATCGGTTTCCTTGCTTTGGCGGCGCCGCGCGACGAAGAGCTTCTCAGCAGCGAGGACCTGGAGCTTCTTGCCGCGTTGACCGAGTACGCAGCCATCGCTCTGGACAATGCCCGACTGTATGCTTCACTGGAAGGGAAGGCACGGGAACTGTTCGAGTTGCGGGCGTATGCCGAGAACGTCATCGAAAGCATCCGCTTGGGCGTGGCGGTCGTTGACATCGGCGGTCGTATCACGGTCTGGAACTCGTCGATGGTTGAGTTGCTGGGCGTTGGTCAAGAGAAAGCGCTGGGAGAACACGTCGAGTCGGTGGTACCGCGCCCGTTCTTAGAAGCACTCCGTAAGGTGACCGACGGGCCCCACTGGCTGGTGAGCGAGGTTACCGAAGTGTACCGGGCCCTTTTGCCGAGACCGGACGGTGATCGGCTGGTGAACGTTACGTTGGCGCCGTTTCTGACGGAGGCAAGCGTAAATACGGGGACCCTTATTCTAGTGGATGATGTTACTGAGAAAGTGCGGCTTGAAGCCCAGCTTCTGCAGGCCGAACGGCTTAGCTCGATCGGGATCTTTGCGGCGGGAATCGCTCACGAGGTCAATACTCCTTTGGCCGCCATCTCCAGTTACGCGCAAATACTCCTGGAGGAGACGCCGAAAGAGGATTCGCGGTGGGATCTTTTGGAAAAGATTGAGCGACAGAGTTTTCGAGCCTCGGAGATTCTCAACAACCTCCTAAAGTTCGCTCGGTCCTCCGAGCGCGATTTTGAGGAAGTGAGCCTCAACTCCGTTCTGCTGGATACCTTGGGGTTAGTCGAGCATCAACTACGTAAGGATGCCATCGAAGTAGAGGTGGATTTAGATCCCGGTTTGCCTAAGACGGTAGGTAACGGCGGTAAACTGGCACAGGTTTTTATGAATTTGCTGATGAACGCCCGCGATGCGATGCCTGAGGGCGGTCGACTACGCCTGGTCACGCGACGACAAGATTCTGAGCTTATGGTGCGGGTCGAAGATACAGGGGCCGGCATTTCCAGGGAGGACTTGCGGCGTATCTACGATCCCTTCTTCACCACGAAAGAAGTGGGCAAGGGGGTCGGCCTCGGGTTGGCGGTAACCTACGGCATCATTCAGGAGCACGCCGGTCGAATCGATGTGGACAGTGAACCGGGCAAAGGCACCGTATTCTCGTTGTATCTTCCGGCCCGGCGGATACACTGAGAAGGTTCTAGTGCATATGTCACGTCCCAAGATCTTGGTGATTGATGACGAATCTGTCATGCGGGAGGTAATGACCACCCTCCTGGAGAGGGAAGGCTATGATGTCGTCACTGCCGGAGACGGTGACGAAGGTCTCCAGTACGTTCGAGACGAACCTGTAGATTTGGTTCTGCTCGATCTGATGTTGCCGGGAAAGAACGGCCTGAAGATTCTCGACGAAATCCTCAGTCTGGACCCGGACGCGGTCGTCGTGATGATTTCCGCGTACGCCACCATTGAGAGTGCGGTGCAGGCGACCAAGCAGGGAGCATTCGATTTTCTGACGAAACCATTCAAAAACGAGGAGCTGCTTCACGTCATCCGTAACGGTCTGCGGCGGCGGTCACTGGAGATTGAGAATCGCCAGCTGCGGGAATCGTTGGCGGAGAAGTTCTCGTTTGAGAGTATAGTCGGCAAGAGCGAGCCGATGCAGCGAATGTTCGGGCTGATTCGCCATGTCGGCCCCACCCGAAGCACCGTCCTGGTTACCGGGGAAAGCGGCACCGGAAAAGAGCTTGTAGCCAAAGCCATCCACAACATCAGTCCGCGTGCCCAGAGGCCTTTCGTCGCACTGAACAGCGGCGGCATTCCCATCGATTTGTTGGAAAGCGAGCTTTTCGGTCATGTGCGGGGCGCTTTTACCGGTGCAGTGGCAGCCAAGAAGGGGCTGTTCGAACTGGCGGACGGCGGCACCGTGTTTCTTGACGAGGTGGGGAATCTGCCCCCTCAAACCCAAGCCAAGCTGCTCAGGGTCATCCAGGAGCGTGAGTTTCGCCGTGTGGGCGGTTTGGAAAACATCAAGGTGGATGTGCGCCTGATTGCCGCGACGAATACGGACCTAAAAATGGCCGTCGAGCGTGGTGAGTTTCGCGAGGACCTCTATTATCGGCTCAACGTTATCACGATCCACCTGCCCCCGTTGCGGGAAAGGCGGGGAGACATACCCCTGCTCGTTGACCATTTCCTGCGTCAGTTTTCCGCAGCAAACCGCCGGCCCCTGTGCCACTTTGATTCTCGGGCTATGCGGCTGCTCATGGAGTATGACTGGCCCGGCAACGTTCGGGAATTGGAGAACACCGTCGAACGAGCTGTGGTTTTGGCCCCGGAAAACGGTTTGATCACGGCTGATCTGATTCCCAAGGATATTTTGGAGTCGGTCACCGTGAGCTTGGCGCAGATCGAGTTCTCCGAAAACGGAGGCTCATTGAAGGAAAAGGTGAACGATTACGAGCGGAGCCTCATCCTGGCAGCCCTTCGGCGGACGGAGTGGAATCAGAAACGTGCGGCGCGTCTTCTCAGGGTGAATCCGACGACTTTGAACGAAAAACTGAAGCGTTTGGGTATAACTATCCCGGGTTGAGCCGGCTTAACAGAAGCTTCCAGTGCGCCCTGGTCGTTCCGGTCTGCAATTCGTGAAAGCCGACCGTACCGACAGCCGGTCGGCGGTTGCTGAAGCCATGCAGGGAGAAGCACTTCAGGATGCGACCACGAGGGCGAGGGCCGGCCTTCCTTTGCACTCCCTTTGTGAATTCTGCTAGTTTGATCTTTTGGGCCGGTCTTATCATCATTAGGAGATGTCGGCCGGTACCGGAATGAAGAACTTTCGTGACCTGATTTGCGGGAGGAGAAGATCTTGTTAGTAGCACTTGGCGGGCCCCTGTGGTCCTACTTCCAGCAGGGCGGATTCATGATGTGGCCCCTCTTGGCCTGTTCTGTTCTCGGCCTGCTTTTCATCATAGAGCGACTTATCGCTTACCATCGCGTGAGAGGGGACACAGCGCAGATTGTGTCCGAAATTCGCGAGGCGCTTCGAGAGAGGAGGCTGCGGGAGGCGTTGGAAGTGTGCGAGTCTTACGATCATCCGGTGGCCATAACCCTGAAGGCGGGTTTGCTTCGTCTGGGGAAATCCCTTGCGGAGATCGAGAAGGCAATGGAAAGCGTGGCTCTGCATGAGGTTTCCAAACTTGAGCGAGGCTTGTGGATACTGGCCACCGTCGCGAATATCGCTCCTCTTTTCGGCTTCTTGGGAACCGTGACCGGTATGATCGCATCATTCGAGGCGTTGGCTGAAGTGGGCTTGGGCAACCCGGAAGCCGTAGCCGGCGGGATTTCCGAGGCGCTGATTACGACCGCGACCGGTCTTGGAATTGCACTGCCGGTGCAGGCCGCTTACAACTACTTTAACAACCGTGTCACCCAGTTTGCCCTGGATATGGAGATCAGCTCTTCGGTTTTGCTGGAAACGCTAAGTGAACTGGAAGTTGGTCAGCAGCCCGTGATGGAACGAGCATGAGACTTCGCGAGCGGGTTTGGACAATTGAGGCTTCCGTTCCGACCGCATCGATGGCGGACATAGCCTTTCTATTGATCATCTTCTTCATGCTGACGACTTCTTTTTCACCCGAGCGCACCAGCGTGCAGCTTCCGGAATCGCTGGTTCGGAGCGATGTGGAGAAGGGAGCGGCGATCATCGCAGTGACCGAGAGCGGACAGATCTTTTTTACCAGCGGCGAAGAGGAGTCGGTGCCCTTGACGGGGCCCGAAGAGTTGGGCCTGCTTGTCAAGGAAATCGTGAAGCTTGTGCCGAACAAGGAATTTGTGCTTAAAGCAGATCGGCGGGCCCAATATCGTTGGATCGACCAGGTGTTGGATGCGTTGCGCCGCAACGGTGCGACACGCATCGGACTCCTTACACGGGGAGAACGTATCGCCGGAGCGCCCTCCAGCGAGAGGGAGGGAAGTCCAGTCGAGGAGGAGAGGGCGGAACCCGAGGGCTCAGGTTTTTAGGCTATGGCCAAGCGACGATCCCGATTACAGCGCGCAGCGGAAGTTCCGACCTCCTCGATGGCGGATATCGCCTTCCTGCTCATAGTGTTCTTTATGCTGACCGCTGTGTATACAACGAACCAGGGACTTCGATTTCAGTTTCCTAAAGATGACCCCACCGATTTGAACATCCAGCCGGAGGAAGCAATCCACATCAAGGTGCTGGGCGAAGGCACGTATCAGGTAGATCGGGTGCCCATGACCCGGGATGAAATGGCAGGGTACATCAACGCAAAAGTGCAGGAGAATCCTTCTAAGCCGGTCATTATTCAGACCTTGCCCGAGGTGCCTTATGCCGCCATGGTGGATGTTTTCGACCTCCTGAAACAGCTGGAAGTCAAGAACGTGTCGGTTCCAACCGAATCGGAGATTGCCCGCTGGAGGGCCCTGGGGTATTTCCAGTGAATCAAGGCAAACTCTTTCTATGGGTGTTCCTGCTCTTCTGGGTTATCGGCAGAACCCTGGCCGCGCAGGCTTCCGGCGACTTTCAAAAAGGGCTTTCCTACTATAAGCAGGGTCAGTACGAAAAGGCCGTAGCCGAATTCGAAAGAATCGTGGCGTCGTCACCCGACTATGAAGCCGGCTATCGGGTTCTGGGAGACGCTTACCTTCAGCTGAAGCGCTATGAAGATGCAGCCAAAGCATTCCACCGGGCGGCTCAGTTGGACGGTTCCAAATTCGTTTCGTTCTATGGTGCCGCTGTTGCTGAGTTCAACTTGAAGCAATATCGTGCTTGCGTCCAGACGCTCACCGCCGGCGAAAAGGCGGCATCTGCGCCGCGAGAAAGGTACCAACTCCATCACTTGCGCGGAGCGGCCTACTACAACATGGGAGATTTTGCCGCCGCCGCCCGCGATCTTCGTGAGGCGGTGGCAATCCAGGGCACGAACTACGAGGATCTCTTCCAGTTGGGTGTCTCCTATTTTCGGCTGGGACGGCACGCCGAGGCCAGACAGGCTCTGCAGCGTGCCGCGGCTATCCGCCCGGACGACCGGGAAGCGAAGCGTTTTCTGGCTCGCGTTCAGTATGCCGAGGCGATTCAGGCGATTCAGGATCGAAAATTCGCCGAGGCTGAACGAGAGCTTCGGGAGGTCGTCGCCGCACTTCCCGATGACGCCGCCGCTTGGTACAACCTGGGGCTTGCCCAGTTGTTTCAGGAGCAGTGGACGGAGGCCGAGAGCTCATTCCGTCGTAGTTTGCAGCTGAACTCCGAGCGGTGGGAAGTTTTTGAACGGTTGGCTTTCGTGCAAGAAAGACTTGGACGCTACGAAGAGTCTTTGCGGAGCTATCGACGGGCCCTTGAGCTGAATCCGGCGGAGGCTCGCCTGCAAGAGAATGTAAAGCGGGTGGAAGAGCGGATTCGACGCCGCAGGGAAGGGTTGGAGGAGCCTTCCTAGACGTCGGTCAGGACCTTTGTAAAGGCTTCCAAGAATATTCCTTGCTTCGACGCTGGGAGTACGTCCCCGCTTGATGTCTAACGGCCGGTTTTTTCTCGAAACCTCGGTTGACAGGGGAATTCCCGCTCTGCGAAGATGAACTACTTATGGGACTATTGGATAAGCTTCGAGAACGGGCAAGAGCGGAGCGGCAAAGAATCGTGTTCCCTGAAGGAAAGGATGAACGGATCGTTGAGGCGGCGTGCCGGCTGGTAGAGAGGGAACTGGCCTATCCCATCGTGCTGGGTTCGAAGGACAGTATCGAGGCAATGGCGCGGAAGCGAGGCTGGTCACTCGACGGTGTGCAGATCATTGAACCGGCCCGATCCGACTGGTTGCCGTCCTTCGTCGACTTTTATTTCGAACGCCGCCGGAGCAAAGGTTGCACTCGGGAAGAGGCGGAAGAGTATGCCCGGGACGCGGTTGCGTTCGGAGCATTGATGGTGGCGCACGATTTCTGCGACGGTTGTGTTGCCGGCGCCGTACGCCCAACCGCGGATACCGTGCGGGCCGGGATTCGATGTGTCGGTCTTAAGCCGGGTATTTCCATAGTTTCCAGCTTCTTCTTGATGGTCTTGCCGGATCCCAAGTGGGGGGTGGAAGGAGGGTTGATGTACGCAGACTGTGGGGTTGTCCCCGATCCGACGCCGGAGCAGTTGGCGGACATCGCCATTTCCACGGCTCGGAACACGCGTACTTTTCTGAGTGCCGAGCCGAAAGTGGCGTTCCTTTCTTTCTCGACGAAAGGGAGTGCGCAACATCCGAGGGTGGACAAAGTGCGCAACGCAATCAAAGCCCTGCAGGGACGGAATGTAGATTTCGTTTTGGACGGAGAGCTGCAGGGAGACGCCGCTCTGGTGCCGTCGGTCGGAGAGCGGAAAGCTCCCGGAAGTCCCGTTGCCGGGCATGCGAATACGTTGATTTTCCCGGACCTGGATGCCGGCAACATTTCGTACAAGCTGACGCAATGGCTGGCCGGGGCGGTTGCGTTGGGGCCTATCCTGCAGGGCTTGGGCAAACCGATGAATGACTTAAGTCGAGGATGCAGTGCGGAGGACGTCGTAGACGTTACGGTGATTACTGCGTTACAGGCGATGGAGGAGAAACGTCATGTCGCACATTGAAATCATTTCGGGGCGGGAGATCCTGGATTCGCGTGGCAATCCTACGGTTGAAGCGGAGGTTGTGACCGAAGAAGGATTTGTCGGACGGGCTGCGGTGCCGTCAGGCGCTTCCACGGGAGAGCATGAAGCCTTGGAGTTGCGGGACGGGGACAAGAGCCGTTACCTGGGCAAAGGCGTGACGAAGGCCGTCAAGAACATCCACGAGATAATCGGCCCGGCTCTGGTAGGCAAATCAGTCTTCGATCAAATCGACGTGGACGAAACGATGATCGAAGTCGACGGTACCGAGAACAAGAGCAAGGTCGGCGCTAATGCCATGTTGGCCGTATCCATGGCGGTCGCCCGAGCGGCCGCGGAAAGCGTCGCACTTCCCCTGTACCAGTATTTGGGAGGAGTGAACGCCTCCGTCTTGCCGGTGCCCATGATGAACATTCTCAACGGAGGCGCTCATGCCGACAACAACGTGGATTTCCAGGAATTCATGATTATGCCGGTCAAGGCGGAGACCTTCCGGGAGGCTCTCCGGATGGGAGTGGAGACGTTCCATCACCTGAAGAAGGTCCTGGCGTCTCGAGGCTACAACACCGCCGTGGGGGATGAGGGAGGCTTCGCACCCAGCCTGAAGTCCAACGAGGAAGCGGTGGAGGTGATTCTTGAGGCGATCGAGAAGGCCGGCTACCGCCCCGGGGAGGATATTTACCTTGCTCTGGATGTCGCCGCGAGCGAGCTTTTTGTGGACGGCAAGTACGTCTTCAAGAAGTCGACCGGGGAGAAGAAGACTGCGGAAGGAATGGTCGACCTCTATGAGACCTGGATCGGAAAATACCCGATCTACTCCATCGAGGACGGACTGGCCGAGGATGACTGGGCCGGCTGGCGGGTGCTGACGGAACGATTAGGGTCCAAGGTCCAGCTGGTCGGTGACGATCTGTTCGTGACCAACCCAAAGCGGTTGCAGAGGGGTTTGGACGAAGGGATTGCCAACTCGATCCTGATCAAGCTGAACCAGATTGGTACCCTGACCGAAACTCTTCGGACGATCGAATTGGCGAAGACTCACGCGTACACGAACGTTATCTCCCACCGTTCCGGGGAAACCGAGGACGCATTTATCGCCGATTTGGCGGTGGCGACGAACGCGGGTCAAATTAAGACGGGCTCAGCCAGCCGCACGGACCGGATCGCGAAGTACAATCAACTCCTTCGTATCGAGGAGAATTTGGGGGGGCGGGGTTCTCTTGCCCGCTTGAGAAAGCTTGGCTGACTGGCTACGTAGGACTGCTTGCCCGGTTTCTCCGGCCGACGGACCGGCGGGTGCAACGCCTCAAGTGTAAGGAGTTGCAAGGTTGTCGGCGTTCCAGGGTTTCAGGGGATCTGAGGCCGAACCGAGCATTGCAAGAGAGCCAAAACGGTTTCCTTGGAATGCTGGAACGATGGAAACTTTGAACTTCGGAACACAGTCTGGGCGGGCGACGCCGGTTATGACGACGGCTTGTTCCGGAGGACCGGGGGAGAAGGATAAGACGTCCGGGGTGGCCGTCACTTGCAGTCATGACGTGGCGCAGTCTCTCGAGGAAGCGGATCACTCCGTCTCAGTGGTTATACCGTCGTGGAACGGTTTGCATCTGCTTGACGAGAATCTGCCTTCAGTCCTGTCCGCTGTAGAGCGGTACGAGAAGAGAACCAGGGCGGAGATCGAGATCGTTGTGGTCGACGACGGGAGCGTCGACGGGACGGTAGATCGATTGTCCCCGCGCTTTCCCGAGGTTAACTGGGTACCGCTACCGGAGAACCTGGGTTTTGCAGGAGCCTGCAATCGAGGTGTCGCTGTCGCTTCGAAAACGTGGGTGGCACTCTTGAACAATGATGTCCGCGTGGATCCCGACTATTTTCTGCATCTCGCGGAACACTTCGGCGATCCGGAAGTCTTTGCCGTGGGGGCAAAGGCGTATGAGTGGGACTCGTCGTTTTTGGCGGTCGGCGGGCGTTACGGTCGCTTCCGAAACGGGTTCTGGCGAGTCTACTTCAATTACGACATTGAAGGACCTGCGGCCAGGCGCTGGGTAGATGAGCGACGACTCCTGTCGGTTTATGCAGTAGGAGGATTCGCTACTTATCGACGTCGCGGCCTGATGCAACTGGGGGGCTTCAACGAGGTTCTCGCACCGTTCCACTGGGAAGACGTGGATCTGTCCTACCGGGGATGGAAGGCCGGGTGGGAGGTTCGCTATGAACCCAGGAGCAAAGTGTGGCATCGAACCAGTGCTACGATCGGGCCACGGTTCTCGGTGCAGCAGGTGGAGGAAGTGGCTCTTCGAAACCGCTTGCTCTTTCACTGGGTCAACCTTCATGCTCCAGGCTGGTTGGCGTGTCACTTGGTTGCTCTCCCGGCTCTCTTGCTGGGGAGAACCTTGGCGGGTGACCTTGGAGCGTTGCGGGCGGTTCGGTCGGCGCTGCGTCTGTTGCCTGAAGCCTTGAAACGGCGGCGGGAGGAAAGGAACCGGTCGCGGCAGAGCGATCGCAAGGTGGCTCGGCGACTGCAGAGCTTTTATTCATCCGCCCCGATTCACGTGTACTATGATCGCGGCCAGATTCTCAGGGAGCATTGGGAAGCCCGTGAAGCAGCTGAGCGGTGTCATCATTACGTTTAACGAGGCTGAGAAAGTACGCGGCGCCCTTGAAAGCCTCCGTTCCGTCTGCGACGAGATCGTTGTGGTGGATTCATTCAGCCGGGACGCGACCCCGGAAATTTGCCGGCGTTATGCCGATCGATTTGTGCAGCGCGAGTGGCCCGGTTACAAGCTGCAGAAGCAATTTGCCACCGATCTTGCCGCTTGCGACTGGATTCTCAGCCTGGATGCCGACGAAAGACTAAGCTCGCCACTGGCACGCGAGATTGGTGTATGGAAGCAGCGAACGGGGACAGGGTACGATGGTTACCGTATTCCCAGGCTAAGTTTCTTCTGGGGTCGATGGATCCGTCACGGACTTTGGTACCCTGACTACCAGGTGAGACTGTTTCGCCGCTCAAAGGGGAGCTGGGTCGGGGGCCGGGTCCACGAGTCTTTCCAGGTAGGAGGCCCGGTAAGCGTGCTCCAAAACCCCATCTACCATTTCTCCTATGCTTCTCTCGATGAGTACTTGCGGCAGCTGGTGCATTTTAGTCGATTAGCCGCCCTCGACCTTCAGGAAAGGGGTATTCGCCCTCGGGCGAGTGGCTTGCTTCTCTCGCCCTTGTTGGTATTTATGAAAAGTTGGATCTTCAATCGGGGTTTTCTGGACGGCACGCAGGGCCTAATCGTGTCGGCCTTGGCGGCTGTTTCGACGTTCTTCAAACACGCCTACCTTTGGGAACAACGACTTGGCAAGTCTTTATCCGAACAGGAATGGACGGAACTGGAGGAACCGTGAGTTTTCCGGGGCTCCACGGCGAGACTCCGAAACTTCGGCTTCTCTACCTGGACACGGAGGAGGTTTGGAGGGGTGGCCAGGAGCAGCTATTGGATTTGATGGTCGGGTTGCGCCGGCGAGGGCATGAGGTCTGGCTGGGTTCCCCGGCCGGTGGAGTTTTGCAGAAACGGGCTCAGAGTTTGGGATTGACCACCTTCCCATTTTCCCAACGCAACGAGGCTGATTTTCGTGGGGTGCGTCAAGTCGAGCTCGGTCTACGAAGAATCCCGGACATTCATGTGCTCCATCTGAATACGCCGCGCCCCATGTTGTTAGGCGCCTGGCTGAGACGGCGTAGGCGGATCCCGCTGCTGGTAGTTTCTCGGCGGGTCGATTTCCCTCTTCGTTCCCGATTGAGTGTCTGGAAGTACACCAGCTTGCCGGACCGGATTTTTACCGTTTCCGAGAGTATTCGCGAAACACTGATTGCGTGTGGGGTCCCTGCCCAAAACGTCGAGTTGGTTTACGAGGGGATCGATATAGATGCGGTGGATCGGGCTTCTTCCGAGTTCGTCCTTCCTCGGGGTAAAGGTCCCGTCATTGGTATCGTGGCTCATCTCAGTGCCGAAAAGGGACATCAGGTACTGTTGCGAGCCGCAAGTTTGTTAAAGCGCAAGGGACTACCCTTCTCCCTCGTGGTGGTTGGGGATGGGGAACTGCGAGAAGCCTTGGAATTGCAAGTGCATACTTTGGGCCTGGACGGGCACGTCTGGTTTACGGGATTTCGTTTCGATTGTCGCGCCTTGTTCAAGCAGATGGACGCTTTCTGTCTTCCCTCGATTTCCGAAGGCCTAAGTTCGGCTATCATGACGGCCATGGCGGCTCGGTTGCCGGTTGTGGCGACGCGGGTGGGAGGCATCCCTGAACTGGTGATTGATAATGTAACGGGGCGCTTGGTGAGCCCCGGCGATGCAGAGGAACTGGCTGCGGCTTTGGAGACGCTCATTCTCCACGCTGACGTGGCGAGACAGTGGGGGAGCCGAGGGCGCTTGCGGGTGGAACGGTACTTTTCGCTGTCGGCGAAACTCGACGCAACCGAGTCGGCGTATCGGAGGGCGCTTGGCGGGATCAGGTTGGATGCGTCCGCAGAAGGAGTTTTGGAGCAGGAGAATTGACTGTGGCGGGCGAGCTTGTCGTCGCAACCAACAAGAAGGCGTTTCATGATTACGAGATCCTCGAGCGGTTCGAGGCGGGGCTCATGCTGCAAGGCACGGAAGTCAAATCCCTTCGTGAGCGCCGTGTCAACCTGAAAGATAGTTACGCTCGAGTGGTGAACGGAGAAATGTGGCTGGAGGGCTGTCATATCAGCCCGTACCCCTACGGGAATATACACAATCACGACCCCGAACGCCCCCGCAAGTTGTTGCTCCATCGCCGGGAAATCGCTCGGCTGATCGGTTCCATGACCCGAGGAGGCCTTACGGTGGTTCCGCTTCGTGTGTATTTCACGCGAGGGAAAGCCAAGGTCGAGTTGGGATTGGCTCGTGGCAGAAAGACTTACGACAAACGTGAAGTTGCCCGTCGCCGGACGATCGAGCGGGAAGTGGAAGCTGAACTGAAAAGGAGATGAACGCGTGAAGATCACGATCACCCGCGACGCTTGGACGGACGAGCCGCTGGACCTTTTGATTGTGGCCGGAAATTTGCAGGACGCTACGGTACGGTCTCGCCTTTCAGGAGCGGAGGATGCTCTCTGGGATGCCTTGCTTCAAGAGCGGGGTTTGGAGGAATGCGGCTGGACTCGTTTGTTGTACGGCTGGCCGGGGACGCGCGCCCATCGCGTACTCCTGGTATCGGCGACGGGCTGTACGGGACGCTACGACCGTTTGCGCAAGAATGTTCTTGTGGCTTTGCGGGGCCTGAAGGTTCGACATCTCAGCCGGGTCGGTCTGGCCTGTCTGAACGCAGAATCGGGCGACGACTGGCAAGTATTGATAGAGGCTGTCCATCTTGCGACGGAGGACCTGGGCTCCATGAAGACGCAAGAGCCCGATGCTTTGGTGATTGAGGAGGTATTCCTTTTTTCAAGCGAGATCAGTCGGGACATGTGTGAACGAGTCGCCTGGACGATGGAGGGGGTCAACCTGGCGCGTCGCCTTACCAACTTGCCCGGCAACCGGACGAGCCCGAGGGAGCTGGCTGAAATTGCGCGGCAGGTGGCCCAAGACGGTGGGTTGGAGTGTGTAATTTGGGATGAAGCCGCTCTCGCTCGGGACGGGTTTGGGGCCGTCCTGGCGGTTGGAGGGGGCAGCCCTCGGCCTCCTCGACTGGTGAGTCTGACCTATCGGGGTGATCCTGAACGGCCCGAGCGGATAGCGTGCTTGATTGGAAAGGGGATTGTCTTTGACGCCGGCGGCATTTCCCTCAAGCCCGCGCAGTCCATGGAGGAAATGAAGGCCGACAAGGCGGGCGCTTGCGCCGTTCTGGGGGCCATGCACATCGTGGGACGTTTGAAGCCGCGTTGTAACGTGGCGGCCTTGGTCCCTCTAGCCGAGAACTTGCCCGACGGTAGAGCGCAGAGACCGGGCGACGTTATCCGAACATATTCGGGCAGGACGGTGGAGGTGATCAATACCGATGCGGAGGGACGGCTTCTCTTGGCGGACGTCCTGGGTTACGCGGATGCAGTCCTCAAGCCGAGCTGGATCGCGGATCTGGCCACTCTCACGGGAGCTTGTGTAGTGGCTCTGGGGCACGTTCGCGCAGGTTATTTCGCCAACCGGGAATCGCTGGCTTCCGCGGTGGAAACGGCCGCATCCAAGGCCCGGGAACGAATTTGGCGACTGCCGCTGGACGTCGACTACTTCGAGGAGCTCAAGAGCCCTATCGCCGACGTGAGGAATGTAGGTTCCCGTTGGGGTGGGGCGGTAACCGCCGCCAAGTTCTTAGAGTTTTTTGCAGGTGAGCGTCCCTGGTGTCACATCGACATGGCGGGTATGGACATGTTCGACGACAAGCGCCAAGAGCTCGGTCCCTCAGGTTTCGGCACCTTGACCTTGGTACATCTTGTAGAACGCTTCGCAGAGGAAGACTTCTGAGAGTTCTGGAAGGGTAGGGTCTGATGGTGCGAGGAGCCGATTCCAAATTGCGCCCGTCTCGGCGGCCGTACCACAAGTGAAAGTGGGCCGGCGGTTCGGAGCTCGGCGCTGATTGGCGGCGCTTCTTCGCGAGCCGTCACACTTCGTCGCCTGCGCTCCGGCTAAGCCGAAAAGCCCACTTCACCGCGGCGATCATGCTCGTCGGATCGGCAATACCCCGTCCCGCCAAGTCAAAGGCGGTTCCATGATCAGGAGACGTCCGGAGCACGGGAAGCCCCAGTGTTACGTTGACGGCCTCCTCGAACGCCACGAGCTTGACCGGGATCAGTGCTTGGTCGTGGTAAAGGGCGACGACGCCGTCGAACTCTTCCCGCCATGCGCGCAAGAAGACTGTATCTGCGGGAAGAGGTCCATCCACTCGCCAGCCTTGCGCCCGAGCCGCTTCAACCGCCGGCTGCAAGATCTTGCGCTCTTCGTCTCCAAACAGTCCATGCTCGGACGCATGCGGATTCAAGCCGCATAGTACCAGGCGTGGGTCCTCCACTCCGACTCGTTGCAACGCCCTTCCGAGAAGTTCGATGCAGCGCACGATATTCGCCGAATCGAGACGAAAAGGAACGTCTCGAAGAGGGAGATGTGTTGTAGCGAGAATCACCTTCAGGCGATCAGTGAAAAAGGACATAACCGGACGACCACCTTCAAACTGCGCTCCGATGAGCTCGGTCTGCCCCGGGTACCGGTAACCGGCCGAATGCAAGGCTTCCTTGCAGACCGGAGGGGTCACCAGCGCCCGCAGACCGTTCGTACGGCAGAAGTTGAGTGCCTCCAATAATGACCTGGCGGCCGTCTCTCCCGCTCGGGCGGAAATCTCACCCCAGGGTGGAGGATAAGGATAGTCGCCCAGGTCCAGGATCTGGACGTTCTCCCAAGCGAGTTCAATCCGAAGATCCCGGGCCAAGCGTTCAAGGTACCCCCCCGGTGCGGCTACGACCACCCGACCAAGGAGCCCGGTCGGCTGGCAATAAGCCAAGCTTTTGAGCAGAACCTCGGGCCCTACTCCATGGGGGTCGCCACAGGAACAGACCAGCGTATTCACGCGAAGGTCCCGGGTCGAGCCGTTGCGTGGTCTACCGGTCATCAGGAAAATGCCCGGCTGGGATCAACGATTCCTTTTCTTCGTGCTCCTTGTACATGTATTTGATGGCGTGCTTAGGAATCAAAAGGTTGGGCGCGTCGTCCCGATTCACCTTGATGCAGCGCTTGTCATACCACTCGATGACGCCCCGGATCTCTTCCCCGTCAACCAGGCGAACGACCATCGCCGTCCGGTTGGCCATCTGCTTTAGGTAGTAGTATTCCTCCGCACTGGTCTGCTCGGGCGGCACCTTCTTTCGTTGTCCACGGGCATACTTCGCTTGTTCTTGTTCACGGAGCTCCGACAGAGACGGGCGGATCAGCTTTCGGTTAACCATAGGATGTTTCTCACAGAAGGTCGTCCGGTTGCAGCCGGATGCAAGGGATCCTCACAAAGTTCCCTAGGTTGGCGGTATCCTATCACTATGTTTCGGCCTTTGACAAGGAAAAAAAATCTCCGGCGACGTAACGTTGCAACGATTGTATACCTTGCACTCCTTTTGCCGGCGCAGCTTTTGACTGTGAGCGAAGCTCTCGGCGCCGTGACACAGACGACTCGAAAACCGGTTCTTGTGCGGGACGAAGTCAACAAGCCTAAACCCGAAGAGCCGGAGGTGCGTGAAAGGAATCCGGAGCGAGCTCGAGAGGAGGCGGAGATCGGTGATTTTTATATGAAGCGGGACAATTACGCCGCCGCCGAGGCTCGCTACCGGGAAGCCGTAGCTTTCGATCCTCAGTGGACCGAGGCCTATGTGAAGTTGGCAAAGGTGCTGGGGAAACTGGGTCGCTACGAGGAGGCCGTCCAGGTTTGTCAAGACTACTTACAGGCTCACCCCGACGCCAAGGAGGCGAAAAAGGTGCAGGATCTTATGGAGGACCTGAAAGAAGAGATGGCGAAGGCGGAGCGGGCGAACTAGGTTCCCGTCGGGTGGGTATCCCGGCGACGACAAGGGTTCTTGTTCGAACCTGTGCTACTGGTCGCCGAGTTCCGGGGGCGTTTCTTCGGTGAAAGAATTGCAGTTTCGGCAGCCTCCAGCTTTGCCGTTACTAGGATCCTTTTCAAAATTGAGGCAGCACTTAAGGCGCCCGCACAAGCCGGTCAAGCGACTGGGATTCATGGCGAGCCCCTGCTCCTTGACCGTCCTGACGGCGACCGATCCCAACGTCCGCAGGAAAAGTTTGGAACAGTTCTCTTCTCGGCCACAGTGTCCGAGCCCCCCGATCATCCTCGCTTCGTCACGGGCCCCGATTTGGCGCATCTCGATCCGTGTTCGCAGCTCCCGGGCGAGGTCGCGCACCAAGACCCTGAAATCAACGCGAGTATCCGAGGTGAAGTAAAAGATTACGCGACTACCGTCGAACAGGTATTCGGTGCGCGAAAGCTTCATGGGAAGATCGCGCTTCTCAATCAATTGCTTGCACAGTTCCGCTGCCGTTGCTTCCCGCTGATGTCTGACCTCCTCCAGCTGCAAATCCCGCTCGGTTGCCTTGCGAAGGACCTTATGCTCAGGATGCTCACCAATGTTTCCCGTCGGGTTCACATCAACCACGATGCCCAGTTCTACACCCCGGTTGGTGGTCACCACGCAGCGGTCGCCGATCCGGAGCGGAAGGTCGTAGGCCAGGAACTCGTCAAACTGCTTATCCGCCGGGAACTTTATCTTCACCACCTGCAGCATACGGCCTCCAACGGCTCTATCAGCCGGTTGACCTCAGTATACCGTCGTCGGGCTTTCCTCCGGGGAAAGAGATCGGCCTCCGGGCGGCCTCCGATTCCACGGCGACTTGCGATCTCACGAGAAGGGGAAGCCGACGGCAGAGCGCACAAGTAGAGCGTCAAGGTACACTCTCCGCCGCCAGCCATAGGGTCTCAAAGCACATCTGTGGACTTACGTGACGATCGAGATCACGTCGAGCACGTCCCGTTTCCTGAAGTAGACAACCAATTTGCTTCAGAGAAAGCCGGGAGGCGATGCGGCTCAGCTTTGCGGCGGCGTCGGGATGACTAAGCCGGTCCGGACGGCCGACTGCGGTGACATAGAGGTCGTAACCAAGGGACTGCAAGATCTCCAAGAAGCGAGCGACATCCTCGGCCCGGCGGATGCGGCCGGAAAGAGGAGCCTTCTCGGTGTATTTCAGTATCGCCCTGAAACCACCTCCCCGGCTCCACTCGTCGAGGAGGTTTAAAAGAAGATCGCGCTCCCGGCACAGCTCTTCCGGGACCAGTTCTAGGGCTCGCCCGATGCTGCCCTGGGAGAAAGCAGTCCGTGTTTCGGCCTGGTTGACTTGGTGTGCACGCAAGAAGGCGATGAGCTGGTCCCGTGAGAGCGCAGAGAACCGGAAAATGCAACACCGTGAGCGAATGGTCGCCAGAAGAGCCTCCGGCCGGGCGGAAATGAGCATGATACGGGACGTAGGGGGCGGTTCTTCCAGTGTCTTGAGAAGACAGTTTTGAGCTTCAGGAGTCATTCGTTCCGCCTGGTCAACGATGAAACAGCGGGTAACCCCTTCGAACGGGCGGTACTGAGCCTCGCGCCGCAAGACCCGCATTTCGTCAATCCCGATATGGGGCGCGTCGCTCTGAGGGAACAACATAACGTCAGGAGATTCTCCCGCGAGGATTTTCCGGCACGACTGACAAACTCCGCAAAGGTCGAGTTCCCGAGGGCTGGCGCAGTTCAGTTTGGCTGCAAGGAGAACCGCGACCGTTCTCTTGCCCACTCCCTCCGGTCCGCTGAATAGAGCCGCCGGCGGGAGACCCGCTCCGGCCAAGCGCTCCACGAGCCTCCGGTTACCCTGAATTTCCCACAACGATTGCGGCATCCTCATGCTGGCAGCTTTGGGACATAAGCGAGCGCTGGTTTTACATGCAGTTCCGACCGAGAACTCGACTAACCCGCCGACGTCAGTACCGGCAAAAGCCGAGCCGCCACGTTATTGTAGACCACATCCGGCGGAGGCGTCGCGTCTACGAGAATAAAGCGGTCGGGCTCCGAGGAGGCAAGACGCCGGTAACCTTCCCGGACCAGTCGGTGAAACTCCAACGCCGCACTGTCGAAGCGGTCGGCTTTCCGAACTAATTGGTTCCGAGCCCTCGCGCGCTCCAGCCCGATTTCCGGGGGAAGGTCCAAAAGGACGGTGAAATCCGGCTTCTTGATCCCCAAACGCAGGGTGAGCGGATCCGACCAGTCGATGCCGAGTCCTCTGGCGTAGCCCTGGTAGACGACGGTGGCGTCGTGGTATCGGTCACTGAGAACGTGTTGTCCGGCGCGCAACGACGGGAGGATGACTTCGTGCAAGTGTTGTACCCGATCGGCAAGGTACAAAAGCAGTTCCGCCAAAGGTTCGAGACGGGAGAAGCTCGGATCGAGGAGCAGGCGGCGAATCTCCGTTCCGAGAGGAGTTCCCCCCGGCTCGCGCGTCACCTGGTGGGGCACCCCGAGATCCGACAATCGCCCGGCCACTCTCTGCAGGATTTCGGTTTTCCCCGCCCCCTCCACTCCCTCGAAGGTTATGAACTTGGGTTTTGCGAGGGGAAGTGCCTTCACGAGCGCTCATGCTAGCACATGGTCGAACAAGGGGGGAGCGAAGAACGAGGTGCAGGAAAACGAGCCGGGGATACTCCAAACCTAGAGGCCGGGGGGGGGCGAGTGCTGCGCTATACTGCCCCGCGTGGAATGGTTGGCAAGAAACCTGCAAACGGTTCGGGCCCGGATGGCGGAAGCGGCGCGTCGGTCAGGAAGAAGCGCGGAGGCTGTACGACTCGTTGCGGTTTCGAAGACGTTTCCCGCGGAGATGATTCGAGCTGCGGCCCACTGTGGACAGCTTTGTTTCGGGGAGAATCGGGTGCAGGAAGCCGCCGAAAAGATGCCGATGCTTGAGGATCTGAATCTTGAGTGGCATCTGATCGGACACCTGCAGTCAAATAAAGCCAAGACGGCGGTGAATCTGTTTCATGTGATCCAGACGGTGGACACCTCCAAGCTCGCGCGGCGTCTGGATCGGTTTGCGGAAGCCGCCGGAAAGAGGGTCCCTTGTTTGGTGGAGGTTAACGTGGCTGAGGAACCTCAGAAGGCGGGAGTACGTCCCGGCGAGGTTGAGCCCCTGATTCGAGATATCCTCACCTTGCCCAACTTACGGGTTCTCGGCCTGATGGCGATCCCCCCGCTTCTCGGGTGTTCCGAAGCGGTACGCCCACACTTTCGCCGGCTCCGGGAACTACGTGACGGAATAGAACAGCGGCTCGAGGTGGCATTGCCGGAGCTCTCGATGGGGATGTCGGCGGATTTTGAAACTGCAATCGAAGAAGGGGCCACCCTTGTACGGGTCGGTACTGCGATTTTTGGTGACAGATCGTGACGGTGCCGTCCGACCGCCCGACGAAGGAGCGACTGGCTGCGCTGGTTCAGGCGCATGCGGGCGGGTCTTGTTTCTTTGTAAGAGTCCAGCCGCGCAGCAAGCGCAGGGAACTGGCCGGCCTCCAGGCGGACGATCTGAAAATCCATCTCACGTCGCCTCCGGTAGAGGATAGAGCAAATCGGGAACTGGTGGAGTTTCTGTCGGAGTGTTTGCGGGTGCCGAAGAGTCACGTTACGGTGAAAGCCGGTATGCATTCTCGGCGTAAGCGAGTCATGGTGATGGGGATGACCCCGGCTGAGGTGACGGAGAGACTGCTACAATATCTTGGGTAGGGTTGTATGAAGACACACAATATGTTGTTGCCGCCAGGTGACTGTCAGGGGGAGTTTCTAACATGACTCCTCGCACCAAGAACCCCAAGGGGACGGGAGGAGCTATGAAGAGAGCTGCGCAAGCGGGGCGGCAGGCAGAAACGGGAATGAAGTTTGAGCACCGTTTTAGCAAACCGGATGTCCATCCGTTTGATGATGTGCGCTGGGAGATACGGTTGGCGGAGATTCGGGACTGGAAGACCGGAAAGGTCGCCTTTCGGCAGGAGGATATCGAATTCCCGGAGTTTTGGTCTCAGAGGGCTACGGATATCGTAGCCAGCAAATACTTCAGAGGGTCTCGTGGGACGCCTCAGCGGGAGCGGAGCGTCAAACAGTTGATAGGACGCATCGTGGATACGATCGTGCGCTGGGGAGAAGAAATGGGCTACTTTGCGTCCGCAGAGGATGGCAAGGCCTTCCGATACGAGCTGACCTACTTACTGCTGCACCAAATGGCGGCGTTCAATTCCCCTGTCCAGTTCAACGTGGGTATACAGCCACAACCGCAATGCTCGGCCTGTTTTATTAACTCCGTCGAAGACTCGATGGAGTCCATCATGAACCTGGCCCGTACGGAAGCGATGATCTTCAAGGGCGGCTCCGGGTCCGGGGTGAATCTTTCTCATATCCGTTCTTCCGTCGAACCCCTGTCGGTGGGGGGCATGGCTTCGGGCCCTGTTTCCTTTATGCGGGGATTTGACGCTTTCGCCGGTGCCATCAAGTCGGGCGGAGCTACGCGACGGGCGGCCAAGATGGTCATTCTTAATGCGGATCACCCCGACATCAAAGACTTCATCTGGTGCAAGGCCAGAGAGGAAGAAAAGGCTCAGAAGCTGATCGAGCTGGGCTACGACGGTTCGTTGGACGGCGAGGCCTACCAGAGCGTCCAGTTCCAAAATGCCAATAACAGTGTCAGCGTTCCGGATGAATTTATGGAGGCCGTCGTACAGGACCGGGACTGGGAGACGCGCAAGGTTACCACCGGAGAAGTCGTCGACACCTATAAAGCTCGGGAGATGATGCGATGGATTGCCGAGGCGACGTGGATTTGCGGTGATCCGGGACTGCAGTTTTCAACCCGCATCAACGAGTGGCACACGTGCGCGAATTCCGGTTCGATCGAGGCCAGCAACCCCTGTTCGGAATATGTGTTCCTGAACAACACCGCTTGCAACCTTGCTTCCTTGAATCTGATGAAGTTCATGGACGAGCAGGGAAATTTCCAGACTGAGCTCTTCCGAAACGCCGTGCGGGTCATGATTACGGCGCAGGAAATCGTCGTCGACAAGGCGAGTTATCCTACACCGGAGATCACCCGCAACAGCCATACGTATCGAACCTTAGGTCTCGGTTACGCCAACCTTGGGGCTTTGCTGATGGCGCGGGGGTTACCTTACGACAGTGAGCC
>Ga0116188_1000490_pt1 | contig 39754 bp, 29 predicted proteins | sample AD_JPNTR2_MetaG_FD_89807 | JGI IMG/M metagenome (GOLD analysis project Ga0116188, IMG submission 89807) | Active sludge microbial communities of municipal wastewater-treating anaerobic digesters from Japan - AD_JPNTR2_MetaG | ecosystem: Engineered > Bioreactor > Anaerobic > Digestate | place...
ATATCCAGTAGCGTTAATCACTGCAACGCAAAACATAACAGTAAATACATTCACACAGAATTCCAATACTGTATTGGATGAAGGAGCAAATTATATATATTTATATATCAACAATAGTGTGTCAGCAGCAAGACTAGTAGTAACATTAGAGGTAGCGAGGTATTAATGGATATAAGCAAAATTATTGAATATACGGGATACTTTTTAGCAGGAATAGTAAGTTATTTACTATATAAATTTAAGAAGGATGCTAAATGTTATGACATTAAAAAAACATTAAAGATGACAAATGCACAATATAATGTATATAAAAAGATAGTTGAGTTAGTAGATGAGAATATTATACGTAGTTACATTTTAGAATTTCATAATGGAGATAAATACATAAACAAGATTAATGTGTTAAAAATGAGTTGTACATATGAGTTTGTGAGAACTGGTTATGAAGGTACAAATAATTTAGTAAAAGAGAAGCCATTAACATTAATTACTAAGTTATTGTATGGATTATTAAACAAAGAAGTAGAGGATATATCTGGATTAACTATAATAAGGTGTGATAATTGTGTTAATTATAAAAAATGTTTAAAGTGTGTATATAGGATAGATGTAGAGGAGTTAGATTATAATTATATGAGGTCATTATTTGAAAGCAGAGGTATAGAAATAGCATATCTAACTGTATTAAGTTGTGAAGATAATATATATGGATTACTAATAGTAGAAATAAAACCGGGTATAGATAGTAGTATATATGATGAAAATGATATGGCAAGAAAGATACATGGTACAGCTAACACTGTTTCATCAATAATGAGTGAGTTATGATTCAATATGTTCCTGAATTCAGACACGTAAATAGTGTATGGAAGGTAGATGATGTAGTATCCGTAGCTAAATATAGTATGCGATTGATAGAGATGAACAGTTATCCAATTCCAAACTATTTATGTAGAGCATTATACAATAACGTAGTATATCATATTCAGGATATAATATTGGTGAATGATGCTTGGAGATACAGGTTAGAATACCAGGTGAAACCGAAACAGAACGCATTATTTCCTGATTTATTTGAGATTGATTTACGTAACAACGAAGATTTAGTAAAGAAATATGATGAAACTGAGCCATCTAATAAGAAGACAGAGAACGGGATAGTGTATGCTGTGTATGGGTACAGGTACATAGAACCTAAAGATTTTTATCCATATGATCATATATATGAGGTAGTTGGATTATATAGTCAATTACTAGGATGGTTTATACAAAAAGACTATAATGAAATAATTGAGATATGTAGAGGTGAGAACGAGATGTATAGACACAGTAATATATTTGCTGTAAATAACGATAAGGTATATATATATAAAGCACAGAAGAATGATACATCAATTGAGCAAGATGAATACAGGTTAGTTGTAACCAGGAAGATAGTTGTAGATGATTTAAAGATGGAAGACACGGAAGATTTAATAACTAACAATAATACGCAAGTATTGAAGATAAAGAGTAAAATAACGGATACATATCATAACTATATTGATATACCAGAAAGGTATGTAAAATTAGTTACATTACAATTGAAGAAAGAAATATTAGAATATATATCTCAACCTATACCAGAAGAATTAAATGGAAGTATAGAGAAGATATTAGCAATGTTTAGGGCAGAAGTAGAAAAGAAAGAATATGAGAAACAGAATAAGAAGGGAGTGATAGGATAATGGAAATAGAAAGACGCAGAGTTATACAACAGGTTGCGGATAGAAGCATGGAGCAGATCATGCAAGAAATGTTACAAGCATATTATACAGGTATAACGAATTATAGCAATTCATCTGAATTGCAATTTATAAAGAATGGGGGAATACCAATAGAAAATGAAAGTGAAATAGAACCAATAAATACAGATATACCAAAAACAAACACAGATATACCAAAGACAAATACACAGAAAATAGAAAAACCAAGAAAAGGTGAAAATGAAGATAAATTTGGTATATATATTACAGAAGATTTAAGAAGACAAGTAGAAGAAGCAGCAAAGAATTTAAGAGAATACATAGTTGGAAATAAAGTAATATTTGTACATCCTGATATAGGAGACAGAATAGCGAAAGCTAATGAAGAGATGAAACGTGAAACAGGTAAAGAGATAAAAATAAGCCATCATTATAGGACATTAGAACAACAGTTAGATTTATGGTTAAAGAGTTGGAAAGGAGAACCGATGAAAAGTAAAAGGAGATATAGGGCAGCGAAGCCTGGAGTAAGCAATCATAATTATGGATTAGCGATTGATGTAGTTAATTGGCAAGAGGCAGAACCATATTTACGTAAATATGGGTTAAGAAATGATATTCCAGATGACAGAGTACATTTTTCACTTAATGGGAGATAGAATATGTTTAATCAGAAGATATTAGAAGTAGCTAGCAAGTATATTGGGCAAAAAGAATTAAAAAATAACAGCGGATTTGTTGATAAAGAATTTGAAGAAAAGATGAAGAAGATGGGATGGATGAAGGGACAAGCTTGGTGTATGTATTTTGTAAAGTTATGTATATATGAGGCAGCATTGGAGTTATATGGAGAAAAAATAGCAACTGAGAAAGTAAAGGGGTTAGGTGGGCATGTATTAACTAATTGGCAGATTTTAGGTAAGAAATATAATAAAGATTTTTCACCTAAGGCAGGCGAAATAGGATTCATGAGAAAACCTGGAACTACACAAGGACATGTATTTATAGTTAAGAGTATTGATAATTTAGGAGTAAGGACTATAGAAGGAAACACGAACTCAGTTGGAGGTAGAGAGGGGGATGGTGTATATGAGAAATATAGGAAAAATGCGAGTATGATGAATGATAGTGCTCCATTAAAACTGTTAGGTTATATTAATTTAGAGGAACCGTTATGACAACAAAAGATATATTAAATAAGATAACAATAGCATTAGATGATATAAACTTTAATAAAATACAAAGGTATGAATATATCAAGTATATAGAGGAAACGTTACAGGATATAGCATTAGAGTGTAACTTATATTTAGATAAAATGGAATTAGTAGGAAAAGATGGTGAAACATCTGTAGAGGTATCGTATGAAAATAAACAGCCGATAATGATAGAGCATGTAGCAAGGAGTGGGTTTGTATGCAGGGAGTTTAGTAGCAATGCTATTAAAAATGCTCAAATAGATTTAGGGAAGACTGGATTTAGTACGAATGCAACTATAATGAATGAGAGAGCATATTGTATAATTGTAGATGGCAGTAAGCAAAAGAAATTAACATTAGAGTTTGCGGTACCATTTAATGGTGATGAAAAGATAGAGGTATTACTTGCGACAACTATAAGTCAGGATAAGATACCGAATGAATATAAAGATCCTGTCGATGTACCAGCGTACCTGTATAATTGTTTATATTACGGGATAATGACGAGAGTGTTAGAAACAATGAGTTTACGTAATGAAAAACGGTATTCTGAATATCCTGTATTTAAGATGAATTATGATAAAGAGAAGAAGAAAGTAAAGTCATACATAGTTAATTTGAAGAGCAAGGCTGGATTAAATTTAATCCAGCCATTATTGTGGTTAAGTGAGGGGAATTTCAGGGATGGACAGACGAAAGAATATGAATTTCCACCTGAATACACAAGTACAATAATATCATGGGACTAATATGAGTGAAATGAGAAATCCTATACATTATGAAGAAACAATAGTAAGTTTTGGAGCTGGAGTAATATCGAATGTAAAAAGTGATATACAACACGAATTAGGTAACAAGCATAATTATGTATTATGGGCAGTTAATTACAGACCGGATAAAATTGCACAGTCGTTTGTCAAAAGAAATATATATCAAACTACAAGAACGGAAAATCAATTAAAGTTTATTAATAATTGCACAAAAACGTATAAGAATACGATAAATATACCAATTGAAATAGTCGGGACGCTAGAACTATATAAATTCTGGAATATATTTAATGAAAAAGTTAAAAAAGAAAAAGAATATCAGGATGCATTTTATACAGGTAACTTACTAGAAAAATATTCGGATATTAAGAATTTGCCAATCAGCAATCTTGATGAATGGACTGAAAATAAACCATTAGAAAATATGGAAATAGAAATCAAAGATGATCCAGATTATTTAACTACGTATTCGTATAATACTAAAGACAAAACATTTTTAAAAGAACATATATATTTATCTAGAAAGATATTAAGTAATGCGAACGAACCGGAGTATTCTAAGACATTATATTCAACTCAAGGAGAATATGATGAAGTCTATAAAAATTTATCTCCAGTAAATGTTAGAAAAGAATACGAAAATTTATATTCTTATAATAGGAATGGTGCAATTGTATATGATACAATTGCATCAACAAGCAATTTCCCAAAACTATTAAGTGGACATCAAATCAAATATACAACGGTACCAGGGGAATACTTCCCATTTATAACAATTGAGTACACTGTCCCTAAATATAAATTGTACATGACACAAGTAGAACTATATGGGGCAATAAGATATGAAGTAAACAAACCATTTAAGACAGGGAATTTATTTATATTTTGTAATAAAAAACATTCAACAGCATATACAATAATAGATAGAGACGATCTACAGGAAGGTATTTTTAATGAAGAAGAAAATTATAGGATATATGATATACTTCTTAATTATAAGGAATTTGTAGATAAATACAGAAAACATGCTATTAAAAATGAATTATTAGGAAACTATATACCATACACTGATATATTTGGGCGAACAAGTTATTATAAAGGGACTGTGGTACAATTACAAGCAAATGAAGTAAAAATAATAAACCAGTATGATACAACAGAAAATGATACAAGATATAAGTTTAATTTATCTTTTTATTATGGATTTGGAAAGGGAATAATAACACAAGCAATAAAACTAAAAGATACCGGAGTATATGAATCAGACATAAGTGGAATTAAGGAATATTCAAGTAATATTGTGTATTCATTGCATAATTTACCATTTGCATTAGATAGTCCAAACCCAATCCCACAATTATTTAAAATATACGGCTTAATGAATAACCATATAAAAAACGGGAATGCGATTTATCTAAGCACATTAAAAAATGAGCTTGAAAAAGTCTATCCATATAATGCTCCTGTTAATTGTTATTATTATGATGATGCAAAAGAAATGAAATATGTATTTATGCCTTATGATGTAAAAGCAGCTACATGGAGTGGATGGAAGTGGCGTAATCCAAGTATTCTATACAAAGAGCTTGTGGGAGAGGTAACTGCATACATACCAAAAAAATATAGATTGTCACCATATCTGTTTAACCCGAATAGGAGTAACATCCCACTTACAAGTAACAAAATCACAAAGTACAAACAATTCTATTATTCTACAAAAAAATCATTTAGTGATATATTTACATATACATTTATTAATTGGTTGCAAAAAACAGGTAATGTTAGTTTACCGTTTATAAATATGCCTATAGATGATTCTATATTTACAGAAGAGTTATTAAAAGAAACAGTAAGTTATAATTTACGTCCTATTAATAATTCATACGGAGATGGATTAAAGGAAAAATCAGAAACAAATGTAGCAGAATTTGACAAATCATACTTATTTAAGAATAATGACTATATCTACATAAAAAATGAAGATACAAAGATAGATATAATGTTTTGGATGACTGATGAATTGCCATATCCTGAACATTTCAAGTTAAGAGATAAAGCATTAATGGAAATACCTATAAATTACGGGAAGAATAGTAACGCATATTCATTATGTGATGTGATTTTACCATTCGGTAGATATAGTGATTTACTTAACAACTATATACTTACAATAGAAGAATTAAATCATGAGAAAAAATACTGGATACCTTATCAATCTATAAAATATCCTAGAATTACTAAAAACAATAATCATCATATTGGATTAATTGATATGATTTCTAATCGTAAAAATGGCATATTAAATATAGACCCAAGATATTTGATATACGAAGCAGATGGGATTTATATAGAATTGACTGATCAAACGTATTCTGCAAGTGAGATAAGGTATTTTTATCAAACATTAATGCAATTCACACCATATGATGCATTATATTATCCATTGAATACAGTAACAGCAAAACTAAGATATAACAATACAAAAGAATCTGTAACAACTAACATAGTACCAGCGTTACAGAATGTATGTCGCAATCGTGAAATGGATATGGCAACATACATTGAAATTGAAGATGAAATGAATGAAAAAGAGATATGGACTGATTATCAAGCACAAGACTATGATGATTTAGTGTATTGGAGAGAAGTGATAGGAACGCATGAGGAATACAGGGATGCTGGTATTCCAACTATGAGTGCTACGGCATTAATGTTACCAAATTATAAGGCGAATGAGACACCAAGATACTGGTTGCGTGGAGAAGAGATACCATATCTTATAACAGGAGTAGTAGATGGGATAGAGATAGAATTCAAGAGAGGAGTATATACTATACCATCATCAAATGAATTTGTAAGATTTAAACATCCAGCATTATATATTATTAATTATGATAAGTTACGATCATATAAATATAGATTACTGCATTATATAGAAGAGAACTCAATGATGAGTTGCAATCCTAACTCTATAATGTATGCTTACCACCCGTTTGCATGGAGCAATGTAGTACCATCTACGAAAGCACTTACGGTAGTAGGGAATGCAAGACCACCACACATAATGAATACGTTAAATAATAAATTAAAAAAGAATGGACTTCATAAACTATTTAGTTTCGAATACGAGTATGAAGATAATGGAGACTTAAAACATAAAAGTACAAAGTTAGGACAGTTTACATTTTACCCAATGTGGCAAAGATTCCCGTTCTTATGCTTTACATTAATATTAAATTATAGTAGCTTAGAGGAAGCTATAAATGATTTACCATCTGGATTAACACAAATAAAATTGTACATTGCAGAAGCAAGCAGTAATAGCATAATAAATAGAGATATAAGAGGCAAAGAGGCAAGTGTATTTAAGGAAGGATATGCGAAGCATAATATAAAGAACAATAGGAACGGCTATAGATTAGTAAAAACATTTACTATAAAAAATACAAAAGGGGACACAATTGATGACTACATATATAATAGAATGATTACAGCCGATACTGCATGTACTGATACTAACTCATGGCTGAGAGTGCAAAATTATACAGATGCGAATGTAAGCTGGTTATCATATGATGATATTAATAGACAAGACACAGAACAAAATAGTTTATTATCAAAAGGCTATGACTATTTACGAAAGAAATCATTTTTAATGGCAATACCATATATAGATATAATAGAACACAATTATGAGTTTAAAGATATAACGGATGTAGAAAAAAACTATAATGAATACTCTGTAAATTTAAGAAATGACACGAATGTTGATTTAGTATTTAAAAAAGCAGTGAAATGGACACCAGATTTTTATGTATGGGATTATCCACAACAAACGGAGCTTGCAATAGATAATCTACAAGGGATGGGAGACCAGTTATGGGATGGAATAGGATCAAAATATGTAACAACCATCAAGAATGCATTTGTGATAATAGAAGGACAGGACAAAGAAGGAAATATTGAAACAGGGAGAATAAGAATAAGTTTAAATCAGAATGGTAAATTTAGTCATGATATATTCAGGAAGTGGGATTATATAGATGTATGCACGGAAGAAATAACATCATTTGCTGTATTCAAGGATAACTTGATATTATTCACCAAAAATAGCATATATTTAGTTGTATTTCAAGATATAACGAATTCAGCTACCTGGTATGTAGCGAATAAAATAGATCATCCAGGAGCTTTGCATGAAAAAAATGTTGCTGTATCTAAGGATGGCGTATATTTCTGTAATAGAGAAGGAGTGTATGTGACTGATGGAATAGATGTAGCATGTATATCAACCCAAATAGATGATTACTATAAAAAGAATTTTTCAAGAATTATCAGGAAAACATCACATCAGTTGCCGTTATATTATGAGGGATTAAAAACGGAATCAGCAAAATCTATAGATCGTAATGCTAAAATCATACTTGATGAAGAATATTATAGTATTCCTAATTCAGTAGAACTATTATATAACGATAATGATAAGTGTTTATATGTTGTTTGGAATGGTTTAACAATACATGAATTTGTATATAATACAGAGTTGAAAATATGGCATATAGAAGAGATTAATGCATTACAAGCTAGCATAGATAATGGATGTACAGATACATCTATACAACCTGAATCTGAAAACATAAACACTATTGACCCTATTGAGTCTGCACCGAAAGGCACAGCTTGGATAGGATTATCAAATTATTACATTTATAATAATCTAAAATACTATATAGAACAATTATCCCCTTACTTAGTTGGTCAATATATAACAAAAACAGATAACGATACAGTAATGTACGAAAAGGTTTCTTATGGTATAGGGTTAGGAGAAAAAAAGCAGGGAAGCTTAGTGAAAACAAGATTAATGCATTATAGAAATAATCTTATTCCGTTATTAAGAACATCGTATATATTTGACGGTAGAAAGCATAAGATAATACTATATGATTATGATTCGCTATATACTCCCGTTTCACCATTTTGTGGTTATGGATTTAACGTTACAAATTATAACAATATGATGAAAATACATAATGTCAGACCAGATTTTAAAATACACTATTATAAAATGTATGCAGGCAGTTATGGATATAAAGTTGTAAATGAAATAAGCGAATCCAAAGACCCAGCAAATATTAGTGCTCCAGATAATTTTATAATAGATTACTGTGTATTAAACAGTGTCATATATGATGTTACATATGAAGGAGATAGCATATTTAAGGTAGCACCAATAACTGTAGAAGTAGAAATAAAGACCAAACCTAATTTAGAAATTATATCACATGATGTTACAAATGGAATAGAATATTATGCTTTAGATGAGTTGCTAATTGAATTATCTAATATATCAGTAACAGAATCATCAACATCACCATCATCATTTTGGCAAGCAATAAAATTAGACAGAATAAATATTCTACAATATCAGAATATAATTGGAGGATTGTATCGTAGTTTAAGATATAAAAAGATAATAAGCTTAAGTAAATTGCCAGAATATAATACAAGTGTACAGTTATACTTACCAGTAATACAATATAAAGATACAATAGCATTAGAAGTATGGCATGAAAAATTGAATATGAAAATTTACAAAGATTACTCTGTATGGAATATCAATTACAACGATATGTCCACGTATAAAATACGTATAGTACCAACAAACGACAATCAAATATTAACTAAAGATGTAATTAAAAAAATTGTATCACTGAGAGCTATCAATTATATTGTAAAGATAACACCACAATACAAAAATTCAAATATAATAGATTATAAATTAGAAAATATAAGACCTAATATTGGTACTGTAAGATTAGTATATAATAATGTAGGAATAAGACCCAAAATCGTTGAAGTGAACAGAATTAAAAACGGGCAATTAACAACTGAAAAAACTATGGAAGTTATATTGCCTTCATTAGAAGTGGATTATCAGACATTTGCAAATTACATATTAACCGATAAAACATATATAGACAGTAATGAAAAAAGGAGATTATTTTATATTAGTAAAGATGAAATAAATTACCTTACTCTAAAATATCCGCTATATTTTAACTTAACAAACAATAACTACCATATACATATATCAAGTTATTGTTTTAATATCATAGAATGTATCAAGCTACAAGGAAGAATATATGAAAAATCAATTTACTCTTAATAATAGTCGCAAGACTAATTATGATTCTAAGTTAAACTATGAATTTGATAGTATCTACAGACATATGAACATATTATCACATTCAATAATAGAAGGTATTAAAGAAATCAAGGAAGAGATTAATAAAATTAATAATAGTATAGATGTAATGGAAAAAAAATTAAATAATATAAATAAAACAAAAATAATATAAACAAAACAAAGGAGAAGTAAATAATATGGAAGGCAATGATATTACAACAATGTTGTTTAGATATTTATTAAATAATGCACAAGTATCAGGAAATGGGACAATACAGGGAAATGATAAAAAAGTAGAACAACATCAGAATGCTATATTTGGGCCTAGTTTTTATATGGGATTAGCAGGAGGATTTGGGCAAACAGCATCTGATATGCTGACGATGTTACATGGACAAAACAAACCGAAGGAATACAGGAACCAGGAACAATTAAAATTAAATCAGGCAGCAACAGAAGGCTTGCAACTATCAAGAAACATAGCAAGTGGTATGCAGCAACAGGCGTACAATATGGCAAATAAGATAGGGAATAAGGCAATTGAAGCAGTGATGGCAAGAAACGCTAATACTGGTATGGGAAGTAACAGTGCGGCTGCTGCTGCTGGAGAGTTTGCAAAGGATTTAGCATATAGTAATTTAAGTATGGATGCTTATAACAAAGCAGGGATGATGGCGAAGAGTGGATACGATACGTATGCAGCTCAAATGGCACAATCAAGTGATTTAACGCAGAATTTAGTACCTGGAGAAGGTAAAAAGAAAACGTTATTAGAGGCTATAGGCAGATTGCCGTTAATTTATATGAAAGGATTGGAAACGCAAGCTGAAGCAACAGCAAAAAATACTTTTAAGTATGGATTAGGTGTTTCTAAACAAAACGCTAACAACTAATGCTACAGAAGCTAGCACTAGTGCAACTGTAAGAAGATAACAAAAGGAGATATGCTTTATGGATATGAATACAATGTTATTTATGGCTAATACTTTAAATGGTATAGTTGGTTCTGGTGATCCTGAAGCAATGAAAGATAAGTATGTTATAGATAAGACAGCTAAAAATAATATGATGAAGCGTGATTTAGCGACAACGGGAGTAAAGGCAGGTGTTCAAATAGCTGGGAATTTAGTAGCTCCTGGATTAGGACAAGCAGCATCTACCATATTAAGTCCATTTATAGATAAAATAAGTGCTAAATGGTTTGGTAAACCTATGAAGAAAGCACAAGATTATGAAGAAATTCAAAGTTGGATAAATCAAGTATAGGAGATTATATGGCAAGAGACATATCACAAAGTTATTTTATGAATGAGCAGATGAAGGACAACAGAAGATACAAAGTTGATCCTTATGCTATGCAACAATTCTACAAACAGTCAGATGCAGCATTGGAGGATAACAAAAAGATGATATGGTTAGCGAGTATGGGATTATTGGATACAGTATCAGAGGATTCAGACAATGAGGCAGCTGGTAAAATAGCATACATAACAAACAGGCAGAGATATTTCCAACCTAAGATACCAACATTTGCACAAACACCGGAACCTGAACCTGCACCAGCACCACCACTACCTGAGGTTACATATCATGATCCAACTAAAAAGATTACTATGCCTACTGAGAAAGAGTATAAGGAGAAAGTCGCAGTACCTAAACTACAGGCGTTAGAGAATTATGAATTAGGTGACTGGAATAGTGCTATGCCGTATAACGAATGGTATAATAAAGCACCGGAAAATGTAAGAAAAGAAATAGATGCGTTTACGGATTTTGTTAGCAAATATGGAGCAGATAATATAGGTAAATTTGGAATAACAACCGGGACAGATGCTACACCATTAACAAGACAGTCAGTAGAAAAGTTAGTTTATACATTAGATGAAAATGCATTAAAAAATATAGCAAGGATAAATGGACATTCGTATCTTAATAGAGATGATTTAATAAAGTTATGGCAGAAGAATCCAGCGAAGTATGATAAATTATTTCAAAACATGTTAGGATATAAGAGATATGAAAATCTGCGTAGAGTATTAACAGAAAGTTTGAAAACGAAAGGAATGAATGAGGAACAGATTAGAAACTTATTTGCTGATTATGATCCGATGAAGCATCAGTATGGGAAAAAGAAATACAACAAAGCTGAAAGATTTTCGAGAATGGGATTAGAAGGAGGACAGGAATATATAAGTATAAAGAAAAAACGAACGGTAGGTAAGCCTGAAACAACTTATTATGCACCTAATGGTAAAGAAATATATAAAGAAGACCCATTTGCTAAGGAAGATCTATTAAGTAATTACGAGAGAGAGCAAGCGATTAAACGGGGTATGGAGGAGCAGGGATACAATTACAAAACCAAAGATATGAAGAAAACTGAGGAATGGATAAATAAAAGGGTAAAAGAGATAACTAATACAGAAAAATATAGAGAAAAAATGGAAAAGCAAAGACAGGGAGGGCAATAAAATGGCAGAAGAAACAAAACCAAATATAAGCAAACCTAATCCAAAGGTATCAAAGGCAAGAGAGACTAAAACGTATGAGCAGGAGCCAGATACTGTATATAATGTTTCTATACCTGAGATAAAATTAGATCCAAGAGTAGCGATGTTAGGTGGAGCCGAGAGGCTATTGTTTGGTGAGTACGGACCTATGATGAGTCTTGCTATGAATCAAGCGGCACAAGCTAATATAGATGTACAACGATTACAGTTAGGTATGCCGAAAGTAGTAGCAGGAGCTAACAAAGAAGTAGGCAGAACTATAGAATACGAGATACCAGAAAATGAAAATAAAAGAGATGAAGATATATATGATACATCTACCTTAGGTGTAATCAAGTATTATGATGGGCAGCAGGAAGTACCTGTAATTAAGTATGGAAGAAGAAAAGATAATGGATTATATGACTATATATTTTCTAATAGCAGTATAGTAATGGATAAAGGTATGTATGACGAAGCGTTGATGGCATCATTAGATGGATACAACGATGAAAAGATAAGAATGGAAAAGATGAATGATTTAATGAAGGAACTTAGCGAGTCTATACAGATAACGAATAAAGGTGATAAGATTATAGTAAATACATTAGCAGGCACAAGGAATAACTTGAGTAAAGAGGCAAGAATATTTATAAACTCGTTATTTAAATACGGTATAATTGGAGAACCTAAAAAAGATGATAATAATGGGCAAAATAATAAGAAAGATGACTTAATAGACCCTAATAAGAAGGATGAGAATAAGAATAAAAATGGCAATAATAACAACAATAATAATAACAATAATAAAAACAAAAATGGCAATAATAGAACACAACCGATAATAAATCTTGGGGACCCAAATAGACCATCTGGTATATGGTAATTATAATATAAATGAGAAAAATATAAGGAGATAAAATGGATAATAATATTTTTATGTATGATGATGAGATGTCTCAAGAAGGCATGAGTATCCTACCTTACTCAGGTGAGGAATATACATATATAGATGATATTGATTTTTATGAGAATATGTATAGTCCATTAAAGCATTGGTTACCAAAGGAAAAGGCACAAAATGTTCCTACTATAAAAGTTTATAGTGGAACTGGGTTAATGGATTGGAGTGGTAAAGGCTGGGAGCAAGCTTTTGAAACAAAATATTATGTAAATAAAGCTAAAAATATAAAGAAAGAACCTACTCTTCCAGAGATGGGAAAAAGAAACTATATAGCATATACACCTTATTTTGGTAATGATGGAAACGTGAAGTTTAGACCGACGATAGCAGAGATAAATGATAATGCGATAATAGAGAGAGGATGGGATGGTGTACCTATAGAATTGTCATATAATACTTCGAATAATGAACTAAACTATACTAACTACTTTATATATCAAGATATGATGAAAAAGCAGTTAGATAAGTTTAGAAAGAACCCAATGGATTATGAAAAATACAGTGATTTAGTATCTAAGTTATTAAAGAAGGAATGGTTATTAAATGAGATAACTTCATTAAATGATGTAGGATTTAGTGACGATGATGAAGATAGGATTGCAGCATTAAGAAAAACAGATAATGAACTAGATAACTATATTATATCTCAGGCAAGAGCAATATATAGATTAAAGCGAGATGCACAGGGTGAATACGGCAGAAGATTAGGCAAGAAGAGGATGTATAGTATTGATGAGATTTCAAGGATGCCGTATGAGTATCAGATAGAGGAGGCAAAGAATATAATATTTAGTGCATTTAAAACGACGAGTGATGGTAGATATTTAGAAGCGAGTACAGAGCAATTAAAGGATGTAGCTAAAAAGTTAGAACAGATAAGGAGAAAGTCTAATGCATTTAGGCGTGAAGATGCTTTAGAGAAGATGTCTTGGTTTGGAAGGATGTTTGGCTCACTTTCGGATTACTTAGAAAGAACAAAAGAAGATATTATTGACAAAACTAGGAAACCTGCTGGAAATCTATTTAATACATACTTAAAAAACAGTTTATACGGATTAGCTGAAAAGACGTTAGGTGCAATCAATTGGTTACCAGAGGAGGTCGCATTTGATTTAGACCATCCTTTAGAAGAGTACATAACTACATTTGAAAAGTTTGTAGAATCAAAGGCTACACTTAGTGGGACTACTGGCAAGTTACGTTTATTAAATCCTGATTATAGGGGGATAGGAGAGAAGGAGAAGCGAGAAGTACAAAGAATGAAGGATGACTTTATAGGTGGTTTGGGCAGTGAAGTAGTTGATGTCGTAGCGGATAAAGGTTTATCAATACTTGCGATTACGGCTATGACTAAAGCAGGGGCATCCATAGGTCTTGCAGGTGGTCCAATTGTCGCAGTGGTAGGGGGGATAATTGGTGCAGGGATTGGGCTTCTTATAACAGCGGCAGGGGTTGGAGGTTTACAACCGTTAAAGAGAGCAGGATATGGCGTAGAGGGATATTCTGAGAATTTTTCTAATGATGAAGTATTAGCGATAGGGCGTTTACTATATAGAAAAATAGATGATGAAGAGTACAAGCGTATGATAGAAGAAATGCCTGAGCAGAAAGACAGGATAGATGCAATGAAAAAGCTGGGGGATATGTATGATAATGCAATATTTGAGGATTACAATCAAGTAGGTTCAGCTGTCGGTAGCCTTATTGGTGATTTAGCAACATCGTTTAGAGGATATAAATCTTTATTAAAAGGTAAGGAATATGTACAGCAAGCATTAATTAAGATGAATGAAGCACCAGAGATATGGAGGCATATACCGTATATAAATAAATTAGAAAAGGTAAAGATAGCTGAAAAGGCATTAGATTGGGCTGGCAGATTGCCTAATGAAAGATTTGTTATAGATCCTAATATGAAACCTATAATGAAGTTTTTCAAGCGTGCAGCGCAGATGACAGAAGAAGGGATGAAGACTTGGGCTATAGCTGAAATGATTAGGAATAATCCTTATACAGATTTTGATGATATTGCAGTCGCAGCAAGGACAGGTGCGTTGTTTAACCTATGGTCATTATCTGTTGGTATGGGATTAAGAAGGATGGCGGGTGATAAATGGTTAAACAAAAGTATAGAAGATATAGAAAATAACGTTAATAAATTATTAAAAGATGTAAATGAGAAGGGAGTAAAGATAGATCAAATATTGAGGGATGCTGGAAGGCATGATATAATAGATTTGCATAAGAAAATGGATGATGCTATATTAGATAAGTATATATTAATTGGGGACTTATTAATAGCTAACGTAGCACAAACAGCTTCATTAAGACTTATAGATGGTGGGTTTGATGGATTGACAAGATATTTTGGTAGTAGTGAATTACTCAGTGATTTATTAGGTGGTGTATTTTTAGGAGCACAAATAGGATATGGGAAATATAAGTCTTACACAGATTTAAAGAGTAAATATAAGAACGTAGAAATGCATATAAATGATGCGATAGATAGATTAAGAGAGGATGCTAAGTATAAACAATTGTTAAGTGACATTGAGGCTAAGAGAAAGAAGGATGAAGAAGAAAAAGCCCAGAAGAAGAATGAAGCGGATGCAAAGAGAGCAAAAGAAGCACAAACTAGTATAGAGCAAAAACAGAAAGATGTTGCACGTGAAACACCTATAGAGAATATTAACGAACAAGCGAATATATTTGTTAGTGATGAAACACATGCAAAGGTAGAAGATGCGAATAAGGTAGGTGTCAATGAACCTATAAAAGAAGAGAGAAGTGAATTAAAGACAGAGGAAAATAAGGAAGAACCGGCAGCACCAAAACCGAAGTTCCAGTTTGTGGAGTTTAATCCTATAGATTATGAGACTTATGATAAAAACATAGTAGATGAGATGAACAATCATATTCATGCTGAAAGTGGTGGCGACGCAAGTATGAAGATATACGACAAAGATTTATATGATGAGAACGGGAATGTGAAATTTGATATAGCGAAAGAAATTGTAAAAGCTTTAAAGTCAGCTGATGAGTTTCTAGCGAATTATAACGGCAATGGTGAAGTAAATACAGATGATGTATTATTCTACAAGATAGACAAAAATAAGAAGAGAGTAATTCCTGTATTACGTAATAACAGAACTATAGAATTTGCCAAGAGGTTAATGGCTAATGAATTAGAGATAAAAGAATTTGGAGAACCAGGAAATGAGATGACTAATTTGGGTGTTATTGATAATAACGGGAATATGTATATAGTAAATTTAAAGCATGAAGAGATGAAAAAAGCATCAGCTGGTAAGAAGCGTAAGAAGATGATTAAAGGGATGGAGAATATTTTTGATCCTATTGATAAAGAGAATCTTGGTAAGGATGAAGATTTATTAAAAGATACTATAGATGAACTTGATAAAGAATTAAAGAGCGGTGCAGAAAAGATACACGAAAAAGACAAGATGGAGGAAGCAGAAGAAATCAAACAAATGAAAGAGGAGATTGATAAAGATCCAGATAACAATGCTGTAACTCTGCAAGAAATGAGAGATTTTATGGAAGCTATTGTAAAGATAGCGAAGGAAACAGAAAGAAGAGCCGATGAACAAAAAAAGAAAGCTGGTGTAATTGATATAGTAGAGATTAATGAAGAGGACTTACCGGGAGGTAAGAAGGAGGAGGATGAGACCGATAAGGAAGACTATAAAGATATAGATAGAGTTACATTAGAGTTATCGCAGGAGGAAAAAGAATCTATACTTAAAGAGGTAGATATATTTGAGCTATTTGACGAGATAGACAGAAAGATGATGCAAGAGAAGATGGAGAAAGAGAAAGCGTCTAGGGGAGAAGATATAGCGGAACAAAAAAAGGGGAAAGAGGAAAGTAAAGCTGATGAAGATGTTCCTAAGTTTGATGTAATGGATGAGATAGATAGATTATTAGCTGAATCACTAGAGGAAACAAATAAGAAGGCAATTAAGACGGAGGAAGGGGAAACAACTGAAGCGAAGACAGAAGAAGCTACAGCGATAGAAGAAGCGAAGATGGAAAATGCTTTAGAAGAAATAGCGGATAATTTAAAGAAGGATGAGGATAATAAAGCAGACCAACAGACTATAGATGATGTAAGAAAGGATTTAGCGGATGTATTAACTGATCAATCGGATGGGAAGACTGAGGGTGAGATATTAGCACAAATGTTATTAGATGAATTAGAAGGCAAGAAGACTGGAGAAGGTGAGACTGTTACAGAAGCGGAGAAGACGCCTGAACAAATCGAGAATGAAAAGTTAATAGACGAACAGGTAGCAAAAGATTTAGAGAAGACTGAATGGCAGTTTACAAAAGAAAAGTTAAAGAAGGATTTTTTAAGAAGATTATGGAAGGAAGTAAGAACATATTTAAGTAAGGATGAGATAAAGAGGATACAGGATATAGTTAGGGACAGTATATCGGATGAAGGCAATGAATTTATTAATGATTTATCGAAGCAAGAGATATTACATATAGTTAAAGAAGCATTTAAAAAACATTTAAAAGAGAAATATACTAAAGAGTTAGAGAAAGATCCTGTACAAAGGTTAAAGGATAAGAAGAAGGAATTAGATAATAGCAAAAAGAAAGAGGATAAAGCGAAGAAGATAGAGCATGTAGCGAAGCGAAGTATGTATAGAACATTTATAGATTACTTTACAATGAGTATGATAACTGAGGCTGTAAGTAAAAAGTATGATATAGATAAGTCTTACATAAATTTTATAAACAGCGAGACAGCTATTGCTATGGGTTACAGTTCACATATGTTTGTGAACTCAGTAGCTGAAAATGCTGAGGGATTAGGCAAACTGATGTTAAATATTGTATTAGATTCTAACTCTGGATATGATGATGTAATGGCAAAAGTACCACACGAAGTATGGCATATTTTCAAGATGAACGTTATAGATAAGCCTGGAAACGAGAAATTAGCAGAGGAATATAACAGAGTATTTGAAGAGATAACATCTAAATATGAATCGGCGAGAGAGTTGCATGAACGTAGTAAAGCACATTATTTGAGAAGAGTATGGTCTAATTTAGTAGCTGAAGCAAAGGCAACAGGGGACTTTGAAGCATATACAAAATTATCTGGATTTGAATTAAGTAACAAGTATGATTATAAAGAGCATAAAGAGGTTTATAAACAGTTTGAAGAGTATTTGAAAGAGCATGAGAACGATGTATATAATGATGTTTTAAGTTCGGCAAAAGATGAAGTAATGGCTGAAATATTCAGGTTATCTGATAATGCTAGAGAGGCATTAGGTATCAAAGGTGATTTAGTGAAGTTAAGGGATAAAATAAAATTATTTGCTAAGGAGGCATTAGGTAAATTTGCTGGCAAGGATCAAGACTTAAATAAGATGTATTTAGATTTTATGCAATTTGTAAATGAATATAAGTTATTCAGCAATAAAAGCATAAAGATGATAAGTGATGGCATGGAGAATTATTTTGCTGGATTAAGTCCTGAAAAAACAAAAATAGGTGGAACTAATATAAGTATATTTACTACATTATTTAACGGTATAAAAGGATTATTTGATTTTGATAAAGTTGGGGCTGATAAGATAGGCAAAAAGATGAGTGGATTATATAAACTACAGGCACAGATAGAGAGTGTATTGAATTTAAGTGGCGATATGACAATGTCTTATGATACTATAGGAGCAATATTATCGACTGTACCTGGACTAAAGATTACTAAGAAAGCAGAACTCATAGAGTATTTAAATAAAAAGTATATAAATAAAACATATGAAGAGTTTGAGGATGAATTTACAAAGCATTTAAGTGGGAATTGGGAAGAGAGCAGAAAGATAGTAGGTGATTTAGAATTAAGTGATTTCTTAAAGATATTATGGATAAAATATGGTCCTGATACGTATGAAGATAATATAGTTACATCTATATTAATAAGAGTAGATGAGAATGGTAAAAATCATATAGAGTTAAAAACGACAAAGGCAAGCAAGAGTTCATCGTTATTTGATATAGAAGTAAGAAAGGGGTATAAAAAGAGCATAGGTACTGTATTAACGAAATCAGAACAACGCAAGAAGAGGACAGGATGGGAAATAACGAAGACACAATTAAGGCGTTTATATGGTGGTTATTCCAGTGAACTAGATTTATTACTTGATGCATTAGATGGTTCGCAGTTAGTTGAATTAGCTAGCGTAACGTTAGTAGAGCATGTAAAAGGCAAGATGGGTAAGGGTAGAGGCTCGAAAGAGATTAATTTGCAGGACTTACCATTAGATTTAGGAGACGATGTTAAGATAGATCATGAGTTACAAAGTACAGTGAAGACTTTATTTAAGCTAGATAAATCAGTAGTAGATGAGTATGGAGATTTATTATTTAAGACATTAGCATCGAAAGGTATATTTACAACACTAGCATCGGATAAATCATATTACTTTATTAATGCAAGTATGTTTATGAATTCGATGTTAGAGAGGTTTGGATTAAAATTTGTAGATAATAAATTACGTGGAGAAGGTAAGACAGCAAGTATAAATGATGCGATAGAAGCAATAATGGGCAAAAATGATAAAGAGCATAGCAACTTAATAGATTTTATAGGTAACATAGAAGCATCATTAGCTATGAAAGTGATGCAAGGCGATGGGATGTTGAATAGATGGGGATTAAAAAGAGGATGGGATGATATAGGTAAAGATACATATGTGAGTGTATTTGATATATATGAATTAAAATCAGTAAATGGTAGATTAACTTTAGTCCCGAGAAAAGGATTAACGAAGGCACATACAGATAAGATAGATAAAGGCAGATTCGATCAGGTAGCAAGCATAATACAGAAACATATGAAAGAATATAAGAATATGAGCGCACCATTAGGGGAGTATGTAGTTAAGGATTTAGGGAAGACGTTCCATGAAGTTTTCAGTGAGATGCGGGAAGGGAAGCACGATGAAGCATTAAGGAAGAGGGTTGTAGATCAATTCTCTGATTTATTATTAAAGAAGTTAATGGGGATAAGTGATAACATGTTAATGTCTAGTATAGACCCAAGTATGTCATTTATGTTGCATAGTTATAAAATCGGCGATAAGGTTGTATCGAATAAATATATTTATAAGTATAGTACATATACACACTACGAGCAAAGAGTATTACCATTAGAAAAGTTAGGTAAGATATTGGATGATGTAGGGGTGATAAAGAATGGTGAAGTAGTTGGTAAGGGTGTACATATTGCTAAAGATTTAGATGGTAATCAAGAATTGCATGCACAAGTATATGTATTTGATCCAGAGAGTTGGACAATGTATGCTAATGAGTTACGGGAAGCTGGGATGATAGAGGCAGCAGAGGCTATAGATGAATTAGTAAAAATGATAGGAGATAAATCGTTAGATGGTGGTACTATAACTATAAATAAAGAGTTTAGTGATGGTAAAGAGATACACAATATACTTGGTTTGTTAGGTGGCACATTAGATAGAGGAAGTTATAAAACGAGAGCGATGATAACAGATGGCAATAATGCATCCCCGTGGAAGCATGCGATGCATCCTGAGTATATAGGACAAAGTAGCGAGAGTTTGACACCCGGTGAGTTGTTATATAGAATGTTATTAAAGACGTTATATAATAACAATATATGTATAATGACAGTTCCGTCTGCTATTAAGACTAATGGTGTATCTAAACCGAGAGTATATGAAGCGAACAATGGCAAGAAATACTTGATAGATCATACAGGAAAGAAGTTAGGTATATTGGATACAGATGGAAGGATAAAAGAATTAGAAAAGGATGATAAGCCTTATGAAGTTATAAGTGGTATAGCTGAACTATTTGGTGCAGCAATGAGGAATGGTACATTTAAGGAACTATCTAAGACTATATCAATGAAGGATGATCCATTAACGAAAAATCCTAAGTTTATGGAGAAGAAAGACAAAGAGTTGTTAGGGTTTAGTATGCCATTAACTGGTAAGTATGGGATGAGTTGGGATAGTCAGAAAGGAGATCCGCATGATAAGGCATCATCTATACCATTCAGATATTATGATTTTAGTGTAGATAGTCCTTTAAGTAATAGTTTGGAAAGTATAAAAGATGTATTTACTGAAGAAGAGTTAGAATGGTTAAGAAAGTTAGGTATAAGAAATATATCTGACATAATTAATCATTTAGCTGGTAAGAATGGTGATAGAATAAATATGGTTATAGGTGGATTTAACAGTATAGTTCAGGTTGTTAAGGATATAATGTCTGATAAGGCAACAGAATTGGATATGACTGATGATAATATTAAGGGAATGCATTTAATAATAAGCAAGTTATATGAAAGATTAATGAAACGAAATGATCCTGACAGTTTGGATGATGATTTATTCAATGAAGATGATGATGATGTGATGATTTCTAAATTATTAGATACCAGGTTATTTGAGTATGATTGGAAGAGAGAATATAAGATACTTGATAGGATATTGAGGGACGATAATGGTAAGTTATTAGATATGGAGAATAAAGAGGATAGGATAGAGTTCTTTAGAAGGTTACCTATATTATTCACGTTAAGTGATAATATAGTTATGAATGAACGTAATACACAGAGTATATTACAGAAGACAAGTTTATTATGGAATATAGTACAGAAAGAAATTTATGATAACATAATGTTCAGACAGAAAGGGTGTATCGCCGTATTAGACAGCGACAGACATGCACGTGAAGATATGTATAGACTGGTGAATTATGAAAAGTCTCGTAATCCAAACTTTAAGATACCTATATTAGAAGAGAGTTACAAGGATATAGTTGATGGTAAGAACGGACAATATAAAGATTACAGTTTAGGTATTAGTGTAAGTATGGATATATTGCAGAAGTTTGGATTAAAGATGGGTGATAGAGTATTTGTTATATTAACGCCATCTGACAGTGGGCAATCGTTAGTACCTTTAAGAGTAACGGGTTTATTAGCACCTGAGAAACGGAACACTATCACATTTAACAGTGCAATGCAGATAGATATATTAGGTAGAGACCATGATATAGATACTATGGGTTTGATGGTACCAAGTAAGGATTGGAAAATAGATTATTTCAATGAGACTACAAAACGGAAAGAAGAGATAGACCTGTTTACATTATTACACAAGTCGTTAATGGCTAATGATATACATAAAGGGAAGTTGAAACAGGATATAGTGATGATAAGGAAAGAGCAGAAAAAGAAGTTTAGGGCAGTAAGTGTAAAGAAGACAGGTATGGAAGAGCCGATGGATGTTTATGTCAATGAATATGATAGCGTGTCTAATCCTAAATTCAGGAATACTTACAGGTATAATGACGAAGTAGTAATTAATCCGTTAAATTTTGATACACCGTTAGAATCGAGAAGGATATTCAGTAAGAAGAATATCGGTACATATGCGTATTATTATAATATATACAGTCAGTTGGCAAGTACTATAGACAGCACAACACCAATAAGAGTAGCACAAAATCCGAACTACAAAAAAGCAATCAAGAAGATTCTTAAATATATAGAGGGAGAATATGGTAGTAGAGTAGCTAAGCATTTAGTAGAAAAGTTTGGGGTTGGTACAGAGAGGGATAAATTATTAGGGGCAAAGTTTAAGTTTGATGTAGATTATGACAAGCATAATTTATTAGTTTCATTTATGAAAGAGGGGAGTGTTGATGCGTATAGTAAGCATCCATATAAATTAGAGATAGGAGAAACATTAGCAGAATTTTCATTTAGGGATATAGGAATATTTGGTAAGAACTATGAACGATTATCTGATTTATTAGATGACAATACGCTGACTGAATTAGATAAATTAGCTATAAAAGCAACGTTAAGTGGATTAATGAAGCATATGCTTGATGCATATGGGAATACATATAATCCTATAAGATTTGCAAAGCAATCTATCATAGATAACTTGACTAAGGATGGGTTATCAGAAAAGGTAGATATGGAGACATATAAGATGAGCGATGTATTAGAGGTACCGATAAGGAATAACGATATATATGGAAACAGTATAGATGGAACGTTAGCTAGCAGGATGATAGAGGGAGGCAAAGGTTTAGCAGAAAGTTTAAAACAGATAGCAAGAGCATACAGTGATGAGATGAGAAAACTAACTGATTATTATACACGCAGAAGATTGGTTGATAGGAAGGGAGTAGATGCTGGATTAAAGAAAGTATTTGAAGAGAAGTTGGGCTTTAGTTATGATGAGTTTGAGAAGGATTTAGATTATGCTATAGAGCATGGTATAATGATACTTAATGCTATAACGAGCAGGGCATTACCTGGTAGATATATACATTCGTTTATGCCGTTTTGGCTAACTAATATAGTCCCTTTGCATGATATAATGATGGGTAAGAGATTTAAATTAACTGAGGCTATTAATACATCGATAGCGAGTGAAAGTGTATTAGATGGTATAATGAACTATATATTAAATAGTAGAGAGGCGTTAGTAGGTGAATTAAGTGTACAGCAGAAGACATATAATCATGTTACTGGGGCGTATGAGTATGTATTTGATGGAAGCACATTGGACAGGTGTTATCCTGTAAGTTTCAGAAAGATGGCAGGTGGACAGCAAGAAAGTAATAGATATAATACATTTGGTAAAATGTATGATTTAGAAATGTGGTTATACATGTCGGATAACGATGATATAATGGTAAGATACAAATATGAGAATGATACACGTGATATGAAGCTGACTGATTTTATAGAGAACTTCTATAATATAGATATTATATCCGGGAATGATACTGTAGTAGGTGTAATAGATAAGATGGCTGGGGAATATGCTGGATTAGACAGAATAAAAGCGACGATTGAAAGTTTTGTAAATATGAATAAATGGAGCAGTGAAGATTATAGAAATATGGATTTAGATGGTAATGTGGACAAGGTACGTAAGATAGGTAAAAAATATATTATAGATGGGGACACTGTAACATTGACTGGTAAAGCATTAGACATGATAGTTGGTCCGTTAAAGAGAGAAAAGGTAAAGTCATACACGGATGATGGAACAGCATTTAATTCTAGTAGTTTCTTAGATTACTTCGGATATAGAGTAGAAGCGAAGATAGACAAGGATGGGAAAGTAACTGATATTAAGTTAGTTAAGGGAAAGGATACAGCAAAAGAAATAGCGAGAACAGAATTAGAAGATGCATTAAGACGCAAAGCGAAGTCTATGATATACGATGGATTAATAAATAATTCATTTGAATTGACATATAAAAGTGAACAGATATATAAAGGGGCACAGTTAGTACCCAAGATACCAGATGGGATGACGAGAGATCAGGTATATCCTGGTTTAGGTGGTGTTATGCCGTATATAAGTAGTTATGAGGCAAGAGTCAAGTTCGCTGTTAATATATTAGAGAATTATATATTAAGTATAGCGAAGAAGTATGCTGGTGATGATAGATTTAGCAACGAGACTAAGAAAAAGTTAATAGGGTTGATAGTAGGTAAGGCATTAGATTATACACCAGATTATAGTTTAGTAGCTAGCAGTTTACCAAGAAACCCGTCATCTATGAAGTATGGTGGATTAAAGATGGGAGATAAGGGTGAAAGCAATGTTTTAAGACACTTGAAAGAGTATGTATATAAGCATAATAAGATAGGGGCATTAGGTGCAGAGAACCAGGTGGCTATCAAGGGGATGGAGAAGGTAGATCCTAATATTGCTTTTGAGCAACTATCAAACGGCATAAATGATTTCATTAAGTTTAGTAAAGAGAACGGATATAATAATATAGCAGAAATGTTAGATGCGCATTTACGTAGTTTACAAAAGGATAAGGATATACTTAATCAATTTAGTTTGGATAAGATAATACATGAAACGAAGTTACTATATAATAATCTATATGATATAATAGCGAATATGGATTTAAGTCCAAAGGCAGAGAACGAATTATTTGATAAGTTGATGGAATACACAAAGGGTGGTGATAATTTAATTAAGTCAATGTTTGTAGCATTGAATTTACCGAAGGGTATGCATGTAAGCAATGCGAGTTTGTTTGGTGTAGCACACAATATGAGTGGGGTAGGAAAGCAAAACTTAGCAGCGACAGGTATGCTAGACAGACCATCTGAGATGTTACTGGATACAGGCAGACCGTTAGGTATGAGTTGGTTAGGAAGAGCACTTAATGAATCATTACGTAGTAAAGGTATAGTCCCTTTGGTAAACAATAAGGATATTCCGTATAAGGATTATGATACCAATATGGCTGATATATTTATAGATTATTATAGGGATAAGAAGGTAGGATTGAAGGGTATAGATTTTACGCCTGGTGATGATATATTAGGTGAAGTAAGCAGGAAAGGTGGGAAAAGGGTTAGTACATTATTAGGTAAGATTAGTAATATACTTACAGGTGGAATAGGTAACGTTATCGGTAAACTAGCAAATTATAATACATTTGAAGAGAATTTCAATAAATATACTAAGGGATTGACTTGGAGTGACGGAACAAATATAGATTTTAACAGTTTCTTTGGTAATGCATCGAAGTTAATGAATAAAGCAGACAGGGAGATAGCAAAGAAAGTAATACATGAATTTTCATATCAGGAGATGACTAACATATTAGGTATAGAAGGGTTAGAGAAGAGTGAGTTAAAGGATGAGTTTTTTGTATTAACGGAAAAGTATGAACCTGAGGATTATATCAATCTTATTACGCAGTTAAAAGTCAAGCAATTAAGTAAATATTATGGTAAGATTATAGATGAGTTAAATGATGTGTCGCCTGGTGTATTAAAGCATTATATGAATGAGGCAGCTGTAACTGTATTTAATATACACAGGGAAGTGATGGATGCTGTTAAGAAACGCAAGCGATTTGCTAAGAATGCTTTATTAGACAGGACGCAGGATATGGATAAACTGTTAAAAGAATTAGCGATAGACGAAATGAACACACCTATAGCATTAGCTAATAAATTAAGTAGTCAGAAAATATTAGCTAAGCCATCTACTAAACTGATAGAGATACCTATGTATAAAGTGGATAAGAAAGGTAACTTAGTAGAGGCAAAAGATAAGAGTATAGTAATAACAGCTAGCATGGTTAAAGAAGGCAGGATATTCCCTGAGTATAGTGCGAAATCTGTATTAGAGAACAAGGATGCAGTAGATATAATGCCGTATATTGAGTTATCGCCAAGTGAAATAGCATTATCTATAAATAGTATGGTTAAGCAGGAAATGCTTAATAACGGAGTTAATGATGATTTATACATAGAGCATATAAGAATGAAGGATGAAAGGATAAAAGGTATGGGTGTAATGGATTTAGGTGTGAAGTATGACAGGATAATGGATAAGATATTAAATAACAAAAAGATGAAGTTATTATTCAGATTTGAGGAAGTTGGAGATAAAATAGTTCCGCATGTTCATTTGTTCGGTGTACAGTTAAGAGAACCGAACGAGCAGGATAAAGAGATTGGTAAGAATGGTAAGAAGAAGATAAAGAAAGTAAAAATAGATAACAAAGAGTATATATCTGAATTTAAATATGAGAACATAAAAGCAAGTATGATGGGAGTTAATGAAATAAGTAACTTTTCTAATGCTATAGTAGAAAGGTTGAAGAATTATAAAGTAAAGATAGGTGGATTACATATAGATAAAATGAGTAAGAAGGATGAAGAAGTGTTAAAATTATCTATAGAAAAGTTTTTAGTAATGAAGTTATATAATATGAATAAGAGTTATCAGATAAAGAGATGGCAAAGTTTTACAAAGGGATTAATAGATAAGATAAACTATGACAGTATAAGTGGTACCAGAGTAGATGCTATACTTGCTAAGGGGCGTAGCATGACAACATTACTTGATGAATTAGTAAAAAGAATGTCGGATAAACGGAGCAATAACTTTTATTTCTATAATGCTAATAATGGTAGCACATTACTCACATTATTACATGATATGTTTATAGAGGTTGATAAATCTTTAAAAGATGGGAAGTTCAATAAGAGAGTAAATAAATTCTTTGATTTATATGCAAAGAGATTCTTAACTAAGAGAGAGTTCGATACAGATAAAGGGTTAAGACGCAGGGCTATGAACAGTTATAAAGGATTAAGGCACAGGTTGCAGGTAAAGAGTATGATGGAGAAAGACTACAATATAAGTGAGGTAATAAGCAAGGTATCAAGTTTATTTGGTGAGGGTGTAGATTATATTAAATGGAATTTATTCTTAAATGACTTAATACAAAACGGATTAATTAAGAAGGCACAAGTAACGAGTGATGTATTTAGTCAATACAATGAGGCAATAAATAAATTAATTAATACAAATATTATAGATATATTGGAGAGTAAATATATCAATGATGTTAAGGACGTGTATGCAAGAACTGGGTTTGACGAGAACAGTTTAGTAATGGACGAAGTATTATATTCAATAGCAGCTAACAAAGGTAGTGAGATAATATATAACAGGGATGTAACTAATGAACTAACCGTAGATAATACAGCTGTGGAATTAGTGCCTATGTCTATTTATACATATGATAACAATGTTATCAATGGTATATATTTAGGTAAGTCGGCTGGATTTGCAGCGTATAAGGGTGAGATACAAGGTAAAGCATCGGATAATGTATTATTGATGAACAGCACAGGTAGGATTAGTGTAGTACCTGTTGCAAATATATCAAAAGCATTTGCAGGAGATACATATAAGCAAAGTGTCAAGATGATGATTGATGAAATGTCAAAAGTATTAAAGACTAATTTATCAAGTGCATTACTTGATGAATATAGCAGGGCTAGTGCGTTAAAGACGAAAGATGCGTATGTGAAGATGGGTCAGATAAGTAATGAGATTATGAGGATGTTAGCTAAGGGCAATTATACAATTAGTGATATAGTGAAGCAAGCTCCTAATGTAACTGTTGCATTACAATATTTGAATTATGGTAAATTACTAAGAAGTGCATTAGGTATAGGTGGTGCTATAGTAAGTGCGTTTTATAATCCAGCATTAAGTTTAAGTATGTTAGGTTATGGGGCTAAGGGGTTAATAGGATTTGGTACAGGTATAATGAAGAAGGTTATGCAGAATGTATTTAGTAACTATAGGGGACTATATGAGTTAGAGGGGTTCAGAAACACTATAAGTTCGATAGCAAGTACTTTAAAGCATAGAGAAAGTGATACTGTATTAGAGAGCCAGGATGCTGTGCAGACATTTTATAAGCAAGAGATAGGATATGGTAGTTATAGGTTAGGATTAAGTAACAAAAAGATAGATGATTTGATTAAGGTAATGGAAGAGGGTAATGAATTAATGAAGACTGAGTTACAGAAAGAATTAATACAGGATGCATATCAAAGTATAATTGAAGGGAAGTTTACACGTGCGGATTTAGCTAAGATGATAAGTAGGGTGAGAAACGAGATAAAACGTAGGCATAAGGGTGAGGATATAGATGAAGACATTATGAATTATATAAACACAATGAAGTATAATGCATACACGAAGGAATTCTTTACCGAATATGGTGATAATATAGCAAGTTTAATGCAATTACGTAGAAACTTTTATGAGCAGATATTAGAATCGGCTGAAAAATTAACTAAGGTAGTACCATTAAGTGAAGAGCTTACACGGCAGATGTCTCAACAGAGTATAGCACATCATGTTGTTAGTAAGGATATAGGTAGCAACTATACTAAAGAGGAAAAAAGAAAGATAATTAGTGAATGGATTAACATGAGTGGTGGACAATATGGTGCAAGTACGAGAACCTCATTTGGTAACAGTGAGATAGGTAGATTTATGACGTTATACGGAAGATTTAATAAGAACAACAGTGTATTTTATTTAGATGGTATATGGAAAAAGATAGAGGAACAGAAGTTATTAGATAGATTACAAGAGATGTCGCCTGATTTATATGGTATGATAGATAACAGGTTTGCTAGATTATCAAGTATGGCTGATGTAGGCAAAGACACAAAGTCGACATTAGCATATGAAACAGATTTCAGGAGGGCTGTAAACAGGAAGTTAGCATTTGGTAGTGCAGTAGCATTAACGAGCATGATAGGTAAAGTAGGTGCAATGTATTTAATATATTTGTTATTTGGCAAATATTTTACTAATTTAATAAGTGGTGCGGATGAAGAGATAGAATATATAGATAGTATGACAGGTATAGGACAGATTTATGGTAGTGGGTTAGAGTTAATGATAGGTGGTGGTGTATTAGGTATGCTAGTGGCTGATACAGGTATAGACAACAGTGGAATGACTGAAAGACAAATCATAAATATGTATAAAAGAGCAATAGAAGCTCCAAGTGAATTCTTATTTGCAACAGGTTTAGGTAGTGGGTTCAGTAACTTAGGTGGGTTATTATCAGGCACGGCTGTTAATTTAGGTTTATATACATTACGTAGCAAATCTCAACAGGTCAATGAAGCATTAGATAGTGAAATGAAAGGTATATTTTATAATTTAATAAAACAGACAAGTGGAAGCTTACCATTTGTAGCACCTATAGGTGTGGGATATAAAGAAGTAAGCAGATTTTATAATCAAGTTCAACAATAAGGAGGTATAATGTTTAAAGAACTGAAGCCAAAAGCAATTAAAGAGATTCCGTCTCGGATAACGGAGGGTAAAGTTTATGAATGCTTTTCTTACAATGTTTCGGCGGATGGTATTAAATTACTCATTGCCGATGATCAAAAGAAGTATATCCTTGTGCCGTCAGAGTATTTCGAACATTATGAGGGCGAGGACGAAACGCAATCAAAGAAGGTTACTAAAAAGAATGATGGAGGTAGCGTTAAAAAGTCTATTACTGATAGTTAAGATTATACTGTTGGTGATCATAACAGGAGTATTTATCATTCTTATGGGTGATATGGAGCTATTATATTTCTTTTTGTTTACAGTAGGCATTTATATTGCGTTAGAATTATTTGAATACAGGAGTGTTAAGACCAGAGAGAAGTCTATTGGTAGCGGTAGAAAGGTAATAGATGATATGTTAAACAAAGATATAGGTGTAGATGAAGCTAGAAAAAAAGAAGGCAGAGAATATTTAGATTTTAGTGAAATTGTGTTAAACAAATATTTAGGAGAGAGAAATGAAAAAAATTGAAGCAACAAAATCAATGATTAATTCTTTAGCATTAATTATCAGTGATGGAATAAAGTATTTCAAGGATGGGGTACAAATAACTGATCTTGGTTATATACCTATAGCAGCACGGCATACCTATAGTATAGTTAAGAATATGCCTGAGGTAGTGTTAGAGTTAAAAGATTTGGATGGGGAGGAAATTGTAGAGTTGATGCAGACTATAGTAGTTAAGGTGTTGGAAACATTAAATAAAAAATGACGCAGGAAGATATAATCAAAAGATGTATAGATAACACTGCGAAGGAATCACGTTACGAGGATTTAGGTGTATTATTCTTTGCACGTGAGTTTCTTTCGCAGTGTCGTGGTTATAGGCAAAGCATAATACATTACAGGATGATGAAGGAAGCGCTAGATTTATTTAATCCTAAGTATAAGAATAGATTAGAGCGACAGAAGTGGATTAAGATATTTAGAGAAGGAGCAAAAAGTACACATTTTAGTTTTGCATTTCCATTATATTTAATCAATTTAGTTGGTGGGACTATATATGTAAGAAGTGAAGCGGAGGGATGGGAGGGTTCTGACAGACATGATTATGATATATTTGAAGTAAATATAGGTAAAGAGTTTATATTGATATTAAGTGAGACGCATGCATCGGCTGAAAGATTCACAATGAATATAAGGACTGAGATAGAAGGCAACAGGTATATGCGTCAAATATTTGGGGATAAATCACCTAAAGGTATTGAAGATGACACAACTGGATTATGGAGGAGAGATAGTTTTATTACGAGCGATGGTGTAATAGTATTTGGGCAAGGAGCTGGGCAACAGATAAGAGGGATGTTGCCATATGGTATGCGTCCTACATTAGCAATATTTGATGATATATATAGTAGAAAGAATACAGTAACACCGCAGACAAGAGAAAAGATACGATATTGGTTTTTTGCTGAAGCGATAAACAGTGTTGATACTATGAAGGGGAAGGTAATATTAGTTGGAACTATGTTACATGAGGACACTGTATTTACAGATATTGCAAAGAGTAATCAATGGAAGGGGGTTGAATATCCTGTAATATCGGAGGAAGAGTTACAGATTGCTATCAGTAAATGTAGTATAGATCAAAGTACAGGACAGTTAATATTACCAAGTGAGAATGAATTAGATGAGATGCAGAATAATTTTAAGAGTTTAGCGTGGAGAGATAGGCAGAATATACGATTTATATTAAGTTCATATAAAGAGAAATATGATATTGGGAAAACAAGTTACTTTTATCAAGAGTATTTACATATATTAAGTAGTCCTGATGATGTAACTTATAAAGATGAGCAGGTTACATTTACACCTATAACTTATTATAGACAGGACAATAACAATATAATAGAATTAGATTGGAATACATATAGATGGGCTGGAGTATGCAATTTAGTTATTGGAGTTGATATAGCGAGCAGTGAGCGTGAATCAAGTGATGATACTGCTATATTGATAGGAGGTTGGGCTAAATTATATCCTATTATAGATGGATATGATTATATATCAAGTTTAGATATACATCCTAATAAGAGAAACGGCATTCATTTGCCTATAATGGTAGATGGATGTTCAGGTAAGTTTGATGTATATGCTACAAATGAAAAAAAAGGAATAGTTAATACAGTAATAGATTATGTACAAAAATATAAAGTAAAACAGGTTATAGTAGAGACGAACGCACAACAAGGATTAATTTACAGAGAAATAAAAAAGAAACTGTATGATGTTGATCATACAGTGTTAGTTAAGTCGCATAATACTACTAATCGCAAAGAAGATGAAATTAATAGTTGTTTATTGCCTATATTTCAAGGTAGTAAAACAGTTGTCTTTAATAAAATACCTATAATGTATAATACATTTACGCAATTAAAGCATTTAGGTGTAGCAAGTAAAGATGACTGTGCTGATGCGATGAAGAATATTTTTATATATGCAAAGCAAGTCGTCAATGGATATGACCCACAATCCATTAACGACTTACATATAGCAACTAAGAGAAAGAAGAATTTAGAATACGAAACAGACTGGATGGTTTATTAAAATGAATCATTGTATTTACCTATCAACGTAGTTTCATATTCCTGCAGAACATCTAAAAGTATATTACATATAGAATATATTTTATATAAGAATTCCAAATCAGATACTTTTAAATATTCATTAAGTATAGATACCGGGAACTTATCAGCAATTGGATCTTTTGAAAAGTAAGAGTATAGATATGGTACACCTAGATAGTATTCGATTTCACGGCTATTGTAACCTTTATATTTTAATTCAGTTACGATAGCACGACGTTTCATTGTGTTGATAGGGTCTATACTTTTATTTTCATAATTGTATTTTTTCAAGATAATTTCTGCATCGTTCATTTTCAAGCTCTATTAATTGTTCAACAATCACCTTTAAATCCATCAAATTTCTTTTTGCTACACCTACCATATAAGTTTTTTTACTCCAATTAGCATCATGGTTGTCGGTGCTTTTAATCATATCTACTATATGATGTTTAATGTTTTTATATCCTAATGTAGAATATAAAGTAGTTCTATGTTTATCAACAAGATCAGCTAACTCTCTGAAAGTATAATGCATACTTCCAGCAAGCATAGCTTTGAGACGAGCTTCTTCTTTCTTATTCATCATCACCTACTACATTGTTCACAATATTAATAATAAACCTTGAGTTTACATTATCTTTGTAAATATTTAATAATTCATCAGTTATGCTTTGTTTATCATATCCCTTATATAAAAAGAATTCAGTATCCTTTTCAATCATATCATTATAATATTGAGAACGTAAATCTTTCATTGATGCCAGTAAACTGTTAGTATCAGTTTTGTAATCTCTGATATCTATAATTTCATCATATAAGTTCCAATACAGTTCATCAAAATCATTCATCATAACTCCTCCTATAAATGACTTATAATACCATATTCACACGCTAAATTTTTTGCTACTAAGTGAGCAAGATTTTCTTTGTTGTTTGGTAGCAGAATATAAAAACAAGCACTTGCCCTATATACTGCTAATACGTTAGCAAGATTTATTGTGTTAATTTCGTCAGGTTCATAATTATTGTCTAACATAATATCTACACATTTATCTATTGGTAAAGTTAATGTTTTAAGGAATGCAATTGCATCATCGTAGTTATCAAAATATAAATCTTCATCCACTCTCACATACTCAAAAGCCTCTTTAATGTCGTCGAATAGCTTCTCGCTACCACCATAATTGAACCAAGCATAAACTAAGTTTTCTAATTCCTCAGGCTCATCATCGTATTGAAATTCTAATTTTCGTTCGATTCTACGAGCCATTTCATTTAGAATATCTTCAAATGTTTTCATATTAATTCCCCTTTAGTTCATCTACTTTTTCTTCTAATTCATCAACTTTTTCTTCTAATTCATCAACACGACTTGCTTCATTACAACCCCAATCTCTTAACTTAGCGTTGCTATCACGTAACTCTTCAAACGCTTCTATGATTTTATCTAACAACCATACTGTATCTTCTATCCAGGCTTCCATAGTATCAACATCTCTGCTGTACGAAACATCTATACTTTTATCAACAGCAGATTTAATCTGTTTAATACACTTGTCAATTAATGGACAAGTATCTTTTACTGGTTCCCTTTTATGCATAATACACCTATATAAATGTTATTTAAATATTATTTAGATTATTATAGTTATTATGTATATATCTGATTTTGATAATTAATTTACTGCAATTTGAATAATATTTGCTTATACTACATAAAACTATTTGTTTATCATCCCTTATTAAAATACCTTTAACAGCATCATTTATAGGTTTCAATATGTTATCTACATCCGGTGCCGTTTCCTTATATCTTCCTATTAACTTTTTGTTACGTGTTTTAAAATATGCAATATATTCTACTGCAACAGGTAAGTCATAAAGATCGTACGTGTTAGGTAGTTCACTTTGTAATTTCTGTTTGATTGTTTTTATATACTTTGTATATTTTGTCGGCTGGTAAAATCTCTTTTGCTTTATGTTATATCGTATAGACTGTTTTGGTATTATATCTATATCATTTATGACAAATGTATACATATAACACCTAATTCGTTATGCTTAAATCCGATTTGTAATCAAGTTTAATGTTCTGTAATACATTACTGCTCTTCTCCGTTTTGTTATTATCCTCCATCAAATTTAAATACATCTCAATTGCCCACTTTTTCAAATTACCATTCTTGCCTTTAATAGCTTCAGCTATTTCTTTTGCAATAATTGCTTCATCGATACCTGCATTTCGCAGTTCGTCCGCTAAACTTTTTTTAATGTCCATTTTTAATCTCCTGGATAATACATTTAACATATCACTATTAATTCTTTTTATATACTTATTAGCTCCTCCATAAACCTGTTTAGAAGCTAACTTGACATCTACCCCATTTGATACTAATACTATAAACATATAATCAATCTTACGTAATACATTACTCCGTAACCTTACCATCTTATTACGTTTATACACTATATGCTTTCCAGGTATAACTATAAACTTCTTATATACCTTACCAATTTTCTTATAATATATATCTAATATGTTTACAACATATCCATCCGCAGTTAAAAATAAATCACCTACCTGGACTAATGATAAATCAGTTTTAATGTTAGCCCTTTGGTCAGACGTTAATTCCTTAACACCCTTGTATACTACTGCTTCCTTATTATGATAATTGAATACTAACATATACACAATATAGTTTTATCTATAATAAAAGTCAAGTATTTTTTTATCAGTATGTCATATTTACTATACAAGGCAGAAATTGATATATGCTTTTATTATAGTTATATCCAATACACTAATATATATATCCTAATACTGCCTATTGTTCCAAATAAAATTGACTGACACCATAACACTTTTCTTGCATCGTTTATGTGCGCTCTTAGATCCTACATGTTCGATAAAGTATCATTTGTTAGGGCTCGTTAGGAAGTATTAGCAGGAATTTTGTTCAACTTATAACTTGGAGCACAAAATGAAAAAATTCAAAATCGAACGCACGAAGAGCGGACTCCCAGCACGCTGGGAGTACGGTGGGGCTTGCTCGAACACGGGAGAAGTGTCAATAGTCTCCACCGAAAATGGGCAGAAAAAGAAGGCCATCTATATAAAGAAAAGTGGTCATCTTGCAAACGGCAATCACGCGCTGATAATAATTGAAATCGGGGATTTCATAATAAGGTCTTATCAGAAGAGACTAGACTTTTGGATACAAATATACAAAATTGTATCCATCGAACAAGAATATGCAATTACTGAACTCATTTACGAGTTCAGTAATAATCAGTGGAACGTAGAGCCCCCTGAGTTCCTAACTCCTGCAATAGAAGCATCGAAAGAAAAGGCGACCTGCTATCACTGCAGGTCACCGCACTTCATCTTGGAATAGCCACGCGCTCGCACGGCCGGTACTTTATGTACCGGCCATTTCTTAAATTAACTATTATTAACAAATTAAAGGTGTATCATGTATAATGAGATTATTAAAAGATTCGGCAATGACTTCACTCTTCGTCGTTGCATGGGATTAATTTCAGCGGGATACGGAGATGAAACCGTACTCACTCTCTTACGTAAATTCAAAGACATTATCCTTACTAACCAATTTAGTAAGGATAAAGCTAAATTGGTGGATCAGAACTATATCCAGTCTTTTAGAGAACTGGATAACGATGAATTGTTGACGGGATATATCGTCTATGATGCAGATGGGAAGGTGGTTAATGTGAAATTAACTGCCAATAGATACGCAAACGAAATTGAGGAATATAACGAAGTAGTATCAATGATGGCTACTCCTTCATCACCTGAACCTGATATCCCCAAAACTGAACCAGAAATTGACCTGCCGTTCTAACCTGCCTTCCATACTCCTTCCTCTAATTACCTACCCTTCTAATCCATACACCATACCTACACAGGTATGGTTCTTTTTTTTCCATATATATTAGTCGTATCTCTCATGTCTAATCCTTGCTCCCCTGAACCAGATATACCTAAATCTTTACCAGAAGATGATATTGACCTGCCTTTCTAACCCACTTAGATCCTACATGTTCTTAGATCCTACATGTTCGATAAAGAATTTGTTAGGGCTCGGAAGGAAGTATTAGTAGGATTTGTTTAACTATATTTCAGGATAAAGTATGAAAACAATAATCGGTGGTGAAGGTCGCTTCTACTACAAAGGCGACATGACATTCAACGGTGACTTAATTGCCACAGTTGAATTGATTATAGACGGAGACTTGAAAGTCTCCGGTGATATTACTTGTCAAAACATTAGAGCAAAAAAAATTGAAGCACAAAACGTAGAAGCTCGTAACATAATAGCCAACAGAATTTCTGTTGGCGGAACAATCTACGCAGAAGACGTATTCTGTAATGAACTTGATGCAAACACATTATCTGCTGGCAACATAAAAGCAAAGCAGGTTGCTGTCAACAACCTGTATTGCGTAAATTTAACGTCAGACTCGCTTTCCGTAAAAGGAGGCGAGTTTGACGTTGTCGGCTCGCTAATCTCACGGTCGGTGCGTTAAGCACCGGCCATTTTTTTTTGCGACTAAATGGAAGTATGGTATTTGGTATATGTTTTTTTCTCTTTTACTTCTATTAATAAAAATTAATTCTTTTTTCATTTTTCTACGCATTTTTTCCTTGCTTTTCTCAAAAATTTTCCGTACCTATAGTATATCTATATAGACTATATATATTCTATTTATAGTCTTTAATTTTTCTATTCATTTTTCTTATTATCTCTTAACTAATATCTATAACTTTTCTATAATGTTTTTTTTTAATTTAATATTTAGTTTGTATTTTTGATTGAGTATAGTTTCAGGTTTTAATTTAAGAGAAGGTAGGGTATGGAAGGAGCAAGTGGACGTAGTTTCTATGGAAGGTGGGAACTATATAGTCTATAGTATTTTTTTTAAAAAAGTATAATCACTATAGTTGGAAGGTGGTATATATAAGGAAGAAGGAAGTATTTTTTTAAAGAGTATAGTCTATATAGTTAGAAGTAGGTTCAGGGCAAGGTCGATGCGCTCTTTACGTGCTACGTTAGGGAGGAGGGGAGTGGCAGTTTTCGTGTTTCACACTTTCCAGGAGTTAGTATAATGGAAAAAGTATCGCTGAGGCAAGTTATATCCCTCCTGCAAAAGGGAGGGAGTTTGCCAGAGTGGCTTTCCATTGAAGAAATAAAGGAGAGCATCATGGCATTAAAGCGTGGTGCCAGAAATTTTACTGGCACCAACTTCTTCAGTTACGCGATAATCGAAAATGACCAGTTGGTCAACATATTGTTTATTCAATCCAACCGAGAAGCGACCATGCTTCTCAGGTTGTTGCAGGATCAGGGTGACGAATAAGTCACCCCCTTTTTTTTTCTCCCCCCCCCTATCAGACGGGGGTGCACCATCTTGCAATGGTGTTCGTAAGGAAGTCCCCCAATACTTACGTATATTTGCAAGTAGGAAAATGTAGGGGTAGTGTAAGAGAGGAGAGGGGAAGGTAGCAGGTCAAGAAGGGGGGCATCGGGATAGGGGAAGTGGTAAAATAGGCAGGAATAGTATAAAGTATTTATTAACAAACAAGGGAGGCGATATGGAGGAGAGAGGTAAAAGTTTCCTTAGCAGATTGTATAGTTTGGTGCGGGTAGCGAAAGCGTATGAGGGGCAGTTAGAGTTTGATTTCAGGAATGTATGTCGGAACATGTATGAGTATCATAGTTTAATGGCGAGGTATTATGATGCGTTAGGTAGGGGGGTGGAGGATGCGTGTTTATTATTGGAGGACAGCATATTAAGTGATTTATTAGACATTAATTTTGGGAACATAGGGGAGGGTATAGAAGATGGAGATAATTAAGTATGGTGAAGGTACAGATATAGTACGGGAGGTTATAGAGGCGGTTAGGCAGAAGCAGAAGCGGAACAGGCGTAGGCGGACGGACAAGGGGAAGGTGAAGGTAAGAGCGGGCAAGGGAGGCAAGGATTTTCGTTACATAGGGGTGCAGGAGGTGTACAAGTGGTTAGACGAGCATTATCCTGTATTTAGTATAGAGGCTGGGGAGGTAAGGGAGTTAGCTGGGACGGTGAATGTATTGGTGAGGTTAGAGGTAGTGGATGAGAGTGGGGTGAAGCGGGTGGTGCAGCGTTGGGGGACGAAGGAGGCGATAGTGAGTCAGGATAAGTTAGTGATGGGGCAGTATATAAAGGCGGCGGAGAGTGATGGGTTAAAGAGGTGTGTGGTAGCGTTAGGTGGTTTCAATGATGTATATTACGATGTGGATGTTGTGGAGGAGGTGGATGACGAGGAGAAGGAGCGTATAGTGGCAGTGTTGATGGAGGTAAGGGATATTATAGGAGACAAGGCTATATATGAGACTATAGTGAGGTATGAGAGGGGTGCTATAACTATGAAGCAGGTAATGGACAAGGTAGATAGGATAAAGAAGCAGCGGAATGTATAAATAGTATTTTTTAACAAAAAGGAGAAAAAAAAATGAGAACAACAACAATTGACAAGAACTTTGCAGGACTTATTAAAAACAATAACGGTTATCATTACGACGGCGATTTAAAAATCAACGGCGACTGTTGCGTCGACGTCGAATTAGTCGTCGACGGACATTTAGTCATCGATGGCAACCTTACCGCCGCAGGCAATGTAAGTGCAGACAATATTTTTGTCGCCGGCGACCTGATTGTCGACGGCGACCTTATTGCCAGAGACAAAGTTATTGTAAACGGAAACGCAACAGCCAGAACAATAAGAACGAAGTTATTTTCTGCTGAAAACGTTTCAGCAGAAAACATAGTTGTCGATAAACTTCTTGCAATTAATGGAAATATAAACGTAAGCGGGAAAATTTACGCCCCGCTCGCTAATATTTTTTAATTTTTAATTTGTTTAAGTTAAAAGGAGAAAAAAATGAAATATAGAAAAAAGCCAGTTATAATTGAAGCTATACAATATACGGGCGAAAATATAAGAGAGATGGTAAAATTTATTGGGAAAGGGATAGTAGAAAGAGAAAAATTTACTGATGGTAAA
>Ga0116188_1000499_pt1 | contig 39413 bp, 49 predicted proteins | sample AD_JPNTR2_MetaG_FD_89807 | JGI IMG/M metagenome (GOLD analysis project Ga0116188, IMG submission 89807) | Active sludge microbial communities of municipal wastewater-treating anaerobic digesters from Japan - AD_JPNTR2_MetaG | ecosystem: Engineered > Bioreactor > Anaerobic > Digestate | place...
AAAAAAAGATATCATATTATATTCAAGGTGTTTATTTTTGACAAAAAAGGAATTTAAATGAGTTATGGATATAAAATTTACAAGATTAGTTTTTTCAAATGTTCTTTCATTTGGAACAAATAAAACTCAGATTGATTTCAAAAATGGATTAAATTTGATAGTTGGAGCAAACGGTAGTGGTAAATCTACAATTTTAGATGCTCTATCTTTTTGTTTATTTGGAAAACCATATAGAAATGTCAACATTAAAGATATTATCAATCGGAAAAATAAAAAGAATTTGTATGTGGAATGTGAATTTATTAAAAATAATACAGATGTTTTTAGAATTATACGAACGTTAAAACCAGATTCTATTAAGATTTTTAAAAATGAACATGAACTTGAGTTATTATCTTCTAAAAAACTTAACCAAGATGAGATTGATAAAATAATAGGCATCAATTATGACTTATTCAAACAAGTAATATCTCTCGCTATTAATTACAACAAACCATTTTTAACATTACCTACAGATAAAAAAAGAGGAATAATAGAACAAATCTTCAATGTTTCTATCTTTGGTAAGATGTCTAAATTGAATAAAAAGAAGATATCTGATTTAAAGGTTCAAATCGATTTGAATAGCAGAAGTCTTATGCTCATGGATAATTCAGTATTAACTTTAAAGAAAAGATTTATTGAGATTGAAAATGCAAAAAAAGATTTTGATAAAGATAAAAAAGAAAATATAATAGGTATTGAAAATAAAATAAAAGAAAAAAATGATTTAATGAATGAATTGATAAATGAAATGAAGAATAAAAAAGATGAATATGTAAATATAAAAGATGAAAATGATTTAGAGTATAGAACAGAAAGAGATAATATTATTAAAGATTTGAGTAGATATGAATATGAAATAAAAATCAATACAAAGAAAATTGATAAGATAAAAAATATGTCTATTTGCCCAGAATGTAATTCTGAAATAACAGAAGAACATAAAAATAAAGAAATAAATAAGTTTAATGAAATTATTGATATTTCTAATAAAGATATTGAAATATTAACTAACAGGTTAAATGAATTGGATTCATTGATAAGTGATATCTACAACAAAATGAATCATAAAAAAGTATTGAAGGGGGAAATAGACTCGTTATCTTTCAGAATAGATTCAATGAATTCAGATATAGAAAATCTTAAGATACAGAAGCAGGAAATTGAAGAATCTGAATTTAAAATCAATGTGGAATCGATGAGAGTTGAGTTGCTTGAAAAATATGATGAGTTGAAAAAATTGAGGAAAACAGATGCTGATCTCAGAGATCAATTTAAAATATATGAAATTGTCAATGAAATTGTTTCTGAGGAAGGTATAAAGTCCTATTTTTTTAAGAATTTTATTCCACTTTTGAATAATAAGATTAATGAATATCTGCAATTATTTGAAATCCCAATAACATTAAAATTTGATGAATTTATGGTTGAGAAAATTACTAACTATACAAATTTGAAGAATGATATATCGTATATGTGTTATTCAGAAGGTGAAAAGAAAAGAATAGATTTAGCAATATTGCTTTCATTTATCAGTATAACAAAATCGATTTCTGATTGGAATTGTAATTTGTTAATGATAGATGAGTTGTTGGATAGTGCAATTGATGAATTTGGATTAGAAAAATTAGTTTTAAGTCTTAAAAAAATGGGAGAGGAGACAGGAGATATGTGTATATATGTTATTTCTCATAGACTTAAAAATGAATATAATAATATGTTTTCAAATAGGTTAACTATTAAAAAACAATTAAATCAGTTTTCAATAATAACCTAGAGGCAGGCGTTACTATGTCAGAGTATGTAGATAATAAAATCTTTAAAGAACTTCTTAAAAGGTACAAAAAAACAAAATCGAGAAATGATTATAACGAAATTGGTAAAATTTTTCTTCTTATATCCAGAAATTTTTTAAATAAGTCTTATTTCATAAATTATTCTGAAGATAGAAAACAAGAAATGATTTCAGATGCAGTCTTCTTTATGTGTAAATATATAGATAGATTTGATGTAAATAAAGATCATCCATTTTCATATTTTACTCAAGTAGCAAAGAATGCTTTTTTGCAGTACATAAATGAACGTAAAAAACAAGATGATATGTTTAAAAATATAGAATATATAGATCATATTGATGAATCGGAGATGTTAGGAAGAAATGAATAATGTTGCACTTTTGGCAGATACACATTTTGGAATAAGAAAAAATAGAGATATTTTTCTCGATAGTCAGATTAGATTTTTTAATGAAGTGTTCGTTCCTTATCTTAAGGATAACAATATAAAGGATGTCTTCATTTTAGGAGATCTATTTGATAATAGAAATACCTTGAATATTATGACTAAAAATAAAGTATTCAATTTATTTGATACAATCCTAAAGGATTTCAATTTTTTTATTTTGGTTGGAAATCATGACAGTTATTTTAATAGTTCCATTGATGTGAATTCATTAAAATTTTTTAGTAAATTTTCAAATGTTAAATTAATTGAAGAAATTACAGTGTATGAAATGTCGAATAAAAAGATATGTATGGTTCCTTGGATAGTTGATAATAATAAGTTTATTGACACATTTTCAAAAATTGATTGTGATATATGTTTAGGTCATTTTAACATAACTGGAAGCAGGATGAATAAAGTTAAACTCAGTGAAGATGGAATACCTAAAAACGTATTTTTGAATTGTAAAAAAGTCTTCTCTGGTCATTTTCATACCAGAAGTGTGCAGAAAATAGGTAATTGTGAAATTGTGTATGTTGGATCTCCTTATCAATTTGATCGTGGAGATATGGGAGAAGAAAGGGGATTTATAGATTTGGATTTAGATACACTGAATTACAAATATATAAATAATTCAAAATCGATAAAATTTGTAAAGATAAATTATCCGAATAAGTATTCTGAAGATGAAGTTAAAGGTAATTTGGTTGATATATATGTTAATGTTTCTGAAGATTTCAATGAAAAAAATTTTGAAAAATATCTATCTGGTTTTGAAAATTATGTAGTAGATACTCCTAATGTTTTTATGGTGAGTGAATCAAAACCTGAAGATATCAATTTCAAAATTACGGAACATAATATTAGTTCAATTCCAAAATTAATAGAAAGTTATGTTAAAACATTAAAAATAGAAAATTATGAAGAAGTTTTTTCTTATCTAATTGAATTGTATAAAGAAGCAATTGGAGAAGATAGTGAGGTATAGAGGATTAGATATGAATAAATTAAAATTAACAAGTAATTTAATTGAATTTGAACAACAACTATTAAACCCAAATAGTGAATTTCATGTAAATAACTTGAATATGAAAAATGATGGGATTAAGAGATTAAAAAAAAATTATGTTTTGTCATTTGTGAGTGATCCGTCAGGATGTGGTCATATTCGAAACGTATTTCCAATGTCATATTTAAATGCTCAATTTGGGAAAACAGGAAAATTTAATTTAATATTATCTCCAATTCCTACATTTGAACCTGAAATTCTTCTGAAAAGTAGAACTTTATTTTTTCAGAGATGGATGGCACCCGAAAGATTAGAAATAGTTAGGAGATATAAAACAATACAACAAAAGTTGAAATATAGAATGGTATTTGATATTGATGATTTTATTTGGAAGGGAGATGAAGAAGGAGAATATATTCCTGAATATAATTTTGGATCTGATGGTATAGACGATAATACTAGAAAATCGTGTGTAGAAATTATGAATTTGATGGATATTGTTTGTGTTAGTACAGAATTTTTAAAGGAATATATTGGTAATAAATTAGGTGTTAAAAATGAAATAATTGTTCTACCTAACGCAATACCTAAATTCTTTTGGGGAGATAGTAAAAAAAATCCAATTAGTGAGAAAATCAAATTTCCTAAAGTGATATATACAGGATCACCTACTCATTATCATAATCCTAAAAGACTTAAAGGTGATTGGAATAATGAATGGGTTGAATGGGTTATTAAGAATGTGAAAGATAAAAAAATTCAGTTTGTTTGTATGGGTGGTTTACCATTCTTTTTTGAAAGTATTAAAAATTGTGAAAATTTTAAAATTATTAACTGGATTAATAGTTTTCAATATCATCTAGCTGTCAGATCAGAAAATGCTGATTTTGGAATAGCACCATTAGTACCCAACTTCTTTAATTATTCAAAATCAGATTTGAAGCATATAGAATATTGTGCAGGAGGAATATTGAGTATTGGTACAGTTTTTAGAAATGGAAAGAGTTCTCCTTATGACAATAATATTGTTAAAACATATGAAGATATTACAGTTGAAGAAATAGATGAAATATTCGATCAATATACTGAACCAGATCAATATAACGATGTAATTCAAAAGCAATATGATATGCTTGATAAAAATGGAAGATGGTTAGAAAGTCCTCAGTATGTCAAGAGACTTCTACAAATTTTTTAAAAAGTGTTGACATATAGAAAAAAACATATCATATTTAGTTTACGTTTAGAGAAGTCGGATTTTTGATTTTTCATAGAGGATGATTATGGTAAGACCTAAAATAGATACAAAATCTAAAATATTATCAATATCACATAATGACCTTGATGGAGTTGTATGTCAGATAATTCTAGGTCAGGTATATAAAAATATTCACTATATAAATGCCTCATTCTATAAAATAGATTCCATCCTTAAAGAAATACATTTTGATGAATATGATTATGTTTTTCTCACAGATATACATCCAGATGAACAAGAAAATCTTTATTTATCAGATAAAATAATAATGATAGATCATCATAAGTCTGCTAAGAATATGCATAATCCAAGTAAGTTTCATTATGTACTTACAGATTATTGTGCGTCTGTTTATGTCAAGAATTTCATAAAATCACTTTATAAAATTAAATTGACTCATTTAGATCAACTCGTATATTTAACCAATGATTATGATATGTATTATCTAAAAAATCCTAAGAGTAAATTGCTATATGATTTGATGTTCAATTTTTATAAACCACATAAATTTAGAAATGAATTTTTTAATGGTCGTACAAAATTCAACATAAATGAAATAGAATGGTTGAAAAAGAGAAGAAAAGAATACGAAAAGAGATGGAATAATCTTAATGTATATGAACTCAATTCCATTAAAGGATGTATCATAGAGCAATCAGATTTTATGAATGAAATTGCAGATAGATTAATCAATGAGGAATGTTACAGAGTCGTTTTAATCAGAAATCCATTTACACAGAGAGTTAGTATTAGACATAATATTGATAATTTTGATGCTGGTAAATTCTTAAAGGATAGAGGATGGGGTGGTGGTCATGAAAGAGCCGCAGGTATGTTCCTTGATGGAGAAGAAGATTTTCTATCAAAGATAAATATAATCGAAAAATATATAGCAAATAATTTTGATCTTGTGAGGATATAATGTTTTCTTTAATGTATTTGATTAATATATCAATCATGTATTTGTTCTGTTTTTCAATAAGTAGATTATTTGATATCATTTCTTTTGAACTATTAGATTATGTAATTAAAAATGGTGACGAAAGAATAAACCATTTAATTAGTAAACTTTTATGAAAGTAAATAGAACATGTCTTATTTTTTAGAATGTAAATGTGATTTAATTAATTGTCCAGTTTATAATAAATGTTGTTTTCTTCCCACTGAAGTTATGGACTACAAAAAATAAGAAATAAAGGTCTCTTTGAGAAAGATAATCTACATAATTTAGAAAAAATAGTCTTAGCATTACAGATATGTGAGGCATCGAAATGAGTTTTAAACGAATATTCTATGATTATAGACAAAATAAAATTTATCATTGGTTTATTGATGAAGATGGTAAAACTAAACGGGAAGAATTTCATCCTAAGATAGAATATTATGTTCCAGATTATACTAAAAAATCTCAAATAAAAGACATTTATGGTAATCCTGTGGTAATGGAAACTGTCGATAATAGATTCTTATTGAAAGATGTTAGAGGGCAATGTCAAACTTGTGAAGCTAATATTTCTGAAGATATAAAATTTTTACAAAAGAGATATGGTAGTAAAGATTTGAAAGTAGATCTTAGTAAATTTCAAATTGCTACAATAGATATTGAGGTTCAAAGTGATAAAGAGTTTCCAAAACCTGAACATGCAAAATATCCTATAAATTTAATAACAGTTCACTTTTCAAAACAAGATAAATTATTTACTTTTGGACTTAGACCTTATACTGGTGATTCCAATCAAGTTAAGAATTACATATATTGTGCTGATGAAAAAACATTAATAAGAAATTTTATAAAATTATTTAGAAAAATGAAGGTAGATATTATAACTGGATGGTATTCACGTCTTTTTGATATACCATATATAATCAATAGATGTAATAAATTAAAAATAGAGGAATCATTATCACCTATTGGAATATACAAAGAAAAGAATAAAGAAGCAGGATATCATATTGATGGTGGTGGTTATGAAATAGCGGGAATATCCATACTCGATGGTCTAGATTTGTATAAGAATTTTGTATATGAAAAAGAAGTAGACTACAATTTAAATGCTATAGGATTGAAAGTAGTTAAAGAAGGTAAACTGCAATATGAAGGTACTATTAATGATTTGTGGAAAAATGATTGGAATAAATTTGTTGAGTATAATATTCAAGACGTATTATTGACTAAAAAAATAGAAGATAAGAAGAGACATATAGATTTAGCAATTACTCTTTGTTATCAATCTTTAGTTCCATTTGAAAAGGTATTTTCTTCTGTTAATTTAGTTACTGGTTCTATTATAAAATATCTCCATAGACATAACATGGTTTTGAATGATTTTGAAAGAAAAAAGAAAGAAGAAAAAATCCCAGGTGCATTCTGTTTTGCAAGACCCGGAAGTTACAAATATGTAATTAGTTTTGATGTAACATCTCTTTATCCACATATGGTTATGATGTGGAATATCTCTATAGAAAAATTATTAAAGGATATAGAATATATAACAGATGATATTCAAAAAACTCCATTATCAGAATATAAGACATGGGAAGTCAAAGATGGATCTATAAATGTGGGTGGTATTTACTATAAAAAAGATACAGTAGGAGTTCTTCCTGCAATTACTAAGGAAGTATTTGATCAAAGAATAGAGTTTAAAAATAAACAAGATATTGCAGATGATATTGAAAAAGGTGAATCTGTTGAGAAACTATATCAAAAATATGATAGAAAATTGGTAGATGATGTTTTAAAAGAGGGATTTAAATCAAGTTACTATGATTCACAGCAGTTAGTTAGGAAAATCTGGATTAATGCTCTCTATGGTTGTATGACTAATGAATATTTTCCTCTTTTTAGTATAGAAAATGGAATGTCAGTGACTTTAGCAGGTCAGGAGTTGATAAAATATTTATCTAGTGGCATAAATGATTATTTGAAAGAATTTTGGGTTAAAGTAGCGAAAAATGTCTTTAATAAAGAAGTAAACGGTAATATAAAAGAAGATGTAATTCTGTTGACTGATACTGATAGTATTTATCTCCATTTAGATCCTCTTATTAATAGTTTGGGTCTTTCTTTTAAAGATAATAAGGAATTTGAACTATTTGCATTAAAATGTGAAAAGGAATTTCTGGAACCATTTTTCAAAAAAATTCTTCAGATATATGCAGATAGATATAAAGCAGAACAAATCATAAAGTTTAAAAGAGAAAATATAATTACTAAGATGATAGTTCTTGCTAAAAAGAAATATGCTATAGAAATTATTAATGATGGTAAAAAATCATATTTAGATAAACCTAAGATCAAGATTAAAGGAATAGAGGTTATAAAAACTGATACTTCATTGTTTAGTAGAGAATATTTGAAAAAGACTGTAGATTATATTTTCGAAACATGGAATATCTATAGATATGTAGACAATAAAGAATTGGTTTTGAAAAGGATTGCTGAAATAAAAGAAGAATTTTTAAAGCAAGATATACATAGAATTGCTATATGTAAAGGATGTAAAGAGTATACTAAATGGGTTAAAAATCCTATGAATGAATACATAGAAAATGGTCTTTCATATCTAAAGGGTATACCTATACAAGTAAGAGCCGCACAGAACTATAATTATTTAGTGGAAAAATATCAGTTACCTTTACAACAAATTTTCAATGGTAATAAAGTTAAATATGTATACATATTCGAAAATAATGAAATTCACCAGAATATTATAGGATTTATGGGAAGATTTCCAGAATTTTTTAAAGATAAATTTGAAGTCGATTATGAATTACAATGGGAGAAATCTTTTCTATCTATAATACAGAGATTTTTTGATGTGTTAGGATGGGGAAAGATCTCTTTGATACATACAGCTTTCGATGAAATGGAACAATTTTGTTCTTGACATTTTAAGAAAAAGATACAATATTAGAGTAGTATTATTATCAGTCAATTTTAGAGGAGGATTTTATAATGGCATTTGATCTTTATAAAGCAATTATGAGCGATAAGGGTTCTAAAAAGAAGGATACGGAAAATGATCCTTTAAGTTCTTATATTTTTAATGAGGATAATCAAGAGGAATTAGGTTTCTATTCTACTAATGTAATTAGTTTAAATTTATTATTTGCTGGAAGAGTAGATGGTGCTATACCGATAGGAAAGGTAAGTATGATTTCTGCTCCACCTACTTTGGGAAAATCAATTATTGCTATGTCAGTAATTAAAGGAGCACAGAGAATAAATCCTGATTTAGTTACAATTCTTATTGATGCAGAATATTCATTTGATTATAATGTTGCTAAAAAAATGAAACTTGATGTAAGTAAAGAAAAATTGATAGTATATCAAGAAAGTAGTATAGAAAAAGTTAAGAATATTATTCTCAAAACTATTAATTTAGTTCCAAAAGAAGAAAGAAAAAATATTCTCATTGTTATTGATTCATGGGGAACATTAGTCTCTTCTAAAACTATAGATGATGGTTTGGCAGGTAAAGATGTTACAGATATGACTCTTCCTAAAAAGAAAAATGATCTTGCTAATATATTATTGAATACTCGTGCTACTGTATTTGTTGTAAATCATGTTTATATGAATACTGGTGGATTTGGAGATCCACTTCAGATTCCAGGTGGTATGAGATTGATTTTTAATTCATCTTGTATAGTTTTGGGTACATCAAGAGCAAAAGAAAAAGATGATAAAAAGAATTTACTTGGACATATCATTTCTGCTCAAACATTTAAATCAAGATATTCTAAAGAAAAAACTTGTTTGCAATTTAGGATGAAACATAATGGTGGTCTCGATCCATTTTATGGAATTCTTGACGATGCTCTTGAGGGAGGATATGTCATCAGTGGTAGAGTACTTGACGAAAAAGAAACTAAAAAGAAGGGTGAAAAGGTTTACAAAGAAAAGGCAGGAACTTATCAAAGAGCACATATTGAAGATGATACTCCTTTGAAAGAAGAAGATATTTATAATGCTAAATTTTGGGTTCCTATTTTTGAACAGACAGACTTTAAAAAATATTTGGAAGACAAATATCAATTTAGAGCAGATTTTGATATAGTTACTCAGGAAGAAGATTTAAATAAAATTGTTTAATGGATACAAAATATGTCAAATGAAAAAGAAGAAACGTTAAGTCCTATATTTTATGAACAAGTTCTAATTAAGTTTTTGTTTACATCTGTAGAGATAAGGGAGAAAATTCTTCCTTATCTTACAGAAGCAGTTTTTGATGATAAACTTAATATGAATATAGTTAGTAAAATTCTTTCATTTCAGAGTAAGTATAATAAATTTCCAACTTTTCAGGAAATGAAGTTATATATATCAGATGAAGATACGTTTGATAGGTTGGTAGAAATTATCAATCTTGATTTAACTGAATATACTCATGAGTTTATAATCGAACAGATTGAAGAATGGTTTAAAGGTAAAAAAATACATGAAGTAAATTTGGAAATCTCTATGAATTTGAACGAAGGAGATTTTTCAAAAGTTATGGATTGTGTTGATAAGTTGAGAGAATCTTGCAATTTTTCTTTCAATACAACCATAGGATTAGATTTTTTTGAATCTGAAGAAGAACTATATAATTTTCTCCATAATAAAGATAGGGTGATCTCTTCAGGATTAAAATCTCTTGATAGATGTATTGATGGTGGGTTTCATGAAAAATCATTAACTTTGTTTATGGCAGAATGTGTAGATGAAAATACTAAAGTAAAAATAAGAATTAGAAAAAAATGGAGTTTCTATATGAGTGATACTTGGGTAGAAAAAGAAGTTTCTATAAAAGATATAAAAAAATTATTAGAAGAATATAATGTTCAAGTAGATTCTCCTGATGGATGGGTTGATGTAACTCATTATGTAGAAAAGGGAAGAAAACGAGCTTGGAAATTATTAATAGATGATAAAGAGTTATTATCTAGTGGTAAACATTTATATGAAACTAATTTTGGGTGGAAACATGCTAAATTTTTAGATCATCGAATTCATAAAATTTTATGTAATGATGGTAAATTTCATTCTTTTAATATTAATAAAACTGATAAATTTATAAATGTTGTTGATATTAGAGTTAATCATCCAAATCATAGATATTATACAAACGGAATAAGTTCTCATAATACAAATCTTGGCAAAACGCTGGTTATGTCATCTCTTGCTACCAATAATACCTTAAATAATAAGAATGTATTGTACATAACTTGTGAAATGTCTAAGCATAAGATTTCAGAAAGAATAATGGCAAATATGTTCAATTTAGAAATGAATGATCTTAAAAATTTAGATAAAAAAGAATTTCATTCTTATTTTGAACAAGTTAAAAAGATTGTAAAAAGTAAATTTTTTATTGAAGAATATCCAACTAAGAGTATTAATGCTAATCATATCAGAAATCTTGTAAAAGAACTTAAGACAAAAAAGAAATTTATTCCAGATATTATATATATTGACTATATAGAAATAATGAATCCTATTCACAGATATAAAGGGGATGGATCTTATTCTGAAATTAAAAGAATATCTGAGGAAGTGAGAGCGGTTGCTGTAGAATTAGGTATTCCTATTGTTAGTGCAGTACAAACAAATAGAGGTGGAATTGGTTCTGCTCAAATTGATTTGACAGATATAAGTCAATCTATAGGAACTGCGGCTACTGCCGATATTATAATCGGAATAACACAAACAGAGGAATTAAGAGAAAAGTGTTTATTTTCTTGGATGATATTGAAAAATAGATATGGAATTAATAAAAAAGGATTCCGAGTATGTGTTGATTATTACAAGATGAGAATTTGGGAAACAGATCAAGAAAATGGATCAGAAGTAAAGGACTATAGTAAGAATCCTAAAAGTGTAAATGAGAAAAATAACGAATTTAAATCTGATATAGATGATACAATTTCATTGATAGATGATTTTAATATTAACAATAAGAATAAGATGTTGGATAAATTGGGAGATATAAATATATGAAAGACATGAAAATAGTAATGGTTAAACCCGAAAAGGTAATTCAGAGAACAAACGAAAATGAATTATTTGATGATATATCACGTCAGGAATATTTTAAGTGGATGGAAAATCAAGGGTTTTCATATGAAAATTTGATGAAATTATTTGAGAATAAAAGGATCAGTAGTATAGAGCAGAATCGCTTTAATTCAATATTGAAACGTGCTAAATATGAGATTAATGTTGATATATACGAGAGTATCTTATACTTAGAAGAACAATTTGTAAAGATGAAAAAGATCCTGAATTTATTAGATGATGAACTTAGATATTTACTTAGAACTGAAATGGAAGAAAAATATAAAATAAAAACAGATAAAACCAATTTTGATGAAATGGAATAATTAATGAATAAAACCATTAATTCTTCAATTAAGGCATATAGTGTTTATAATAACTTAGTTCGTATGACAAAGGAATTAATTGAATTTGATGTTGAAGAAAGAGTTTATTGTAATTGTACAGAAGAGTATAAATTATTCTTCAAAAGAATTTATAATGATATAGAAAATAACTATTATGGATATAGGGAATATATCATTTTCATTTTATATAATCTAATATTTAAAAATAGTGTAGATTTATCTGGCAACATGACCAAAAAAATTTACAAAGTAATGAAATTATTTACAAGAGAACAATTAGAAAAAGATAAAAATGTTATACTTGAATTAAATAGAAAAAGAAGATTTGGATCAGATCTAGAAAGAGAATTGTTTGAGATAAAAGAAGTGGGATATTCTCTGGTATACAAACTTATAGTTACAAAAAAGAAAAATAGTGATGAAAAAATAATATCTCCAATTTTTTTTATAAATTATGGAAAAAAGTTCTTGACAAAACAAAAAAAAGATATCATATTAAGTGATGATTCTTTTAAAGATGATAATTACAAACGATTTGAGTTTATATCAAATCAGATTTTAAAATATCTTGATGGAGGTTTTTATGAATGTAAAAAGATTTTCGTATGATTGTGAAAAAGCTAGAACAAAAACTATAGAGAATTCTGAAAAGAAAAACAAAAAGAATTTTAAGGATGATAGATTTTATTATCCTCAGATTAAGGATGATGGAACTGCGGAAGCAATTATTAGATTTTTGCCTCCTAAGTTCAAAGGTGAAACTCAACTTTATGATCTTCCATATGTTGAATTTTACAAACATAGTTTTTTTGGAAGTGCTGGATGGTTTATTCAGGATTGTCCTAAAACAATAAAAAAGGATTGTCCTGTTTGTGAAGATGTTAGTAATCTTTATAATATTGGAGATAAGCGTAATGGTTCTCAAAGATCTAAAAAGGTTGATTATATAGTAAACATTCTTGTGGTTAAAGATCCACAGAATCCTGAGAATAATGGAAAAGTATTTTTGTATAGATTTGGTAAAAAAATTTGGGAAAAGATTTGTGGTAAATGGTGTCCAAAACCTGATAGTATTGATGAACCTTTGGATATTTGGAGTTATTACGAAGGTGCTAATTTTAAACTAAAAATTAAAAGAACTGCTAAAGATGAGAATGGTAAATCTTATCCTGATTATAGTACATCGGAGTGGTGTGCTCCTTCTTCTCTTTCAGATGAAGTTGCTGAGAGGTGTAATGAACAAATGGTAGATCTGAATGAATTTTTAGATCCATCTAGATTTAAATCTTATGATGATCTCAAAGAAAATTATCTGAAGAAAGTCGGAGTTTTTGGAAATGCATCAAGTTTATCAGATGAATCTTATGATAGTAAAGAGGAAGATGTACCAATTGTTGTCAATGAAGAGGAAGTTGAAGAAGATGATGATTTCTTCAATAGACTTCGTAACGAAAATAATTTTAATAGTTAATAATTAGAAAATATGATGTAAAATATAAGGTGAAAGATTATTCTTTCACCTTTTTCTTAATTACATATTGAGTTAGGAAATAAAATGGATTTTAGGGCAATATTTAAAGATGATGAAAATCTCGATAAACAAATAAGAATTGTATTAATGTCATATTTTCATAATGCTAATATCAACAATCCTCTAAAATATAATTTCAGATGTAATGTGTGTGGTGATTCTAAGAAATCACAAAGAAAAAAACGTGGTTACATTTTGAAATATAAATCTCCTTGGGTCTATTACTGTCATAATTGTGGTGCTAGTATGACAGCATCTATGTGGTTGAAAAATTATTTTCCTATCAATTACAAAGAATATGTTAAAGATTCCTTAAGTAAAAATCAATATAATCAACCAGAAAAATATGAAAATAAAATGTTGCAATATAAAAAACAAATTGAGGAAAGCAAAAAAACAGATGCTGAAAAAGATAGAGAAGATATGAGATTTTTTGTTTCTATCATCAAAGGTCAAGATAAGATTTTTGAAATTGCTAGAAAACAATGTATAGATCGGTTGATTCCTGAAGATGTCTGGAAAAAATGGTATGTTGCTATAGATGGAACTTATAAAAATAGAATAATAATACCTTTCTTTGATGATAAAGATTCTATCTATTATTATCAAGGTAGAGCAATATATAAAATTATGCTTCCGAAATATCTATCGAGAAGAGGATTAGAACATAATAATATTTACAACTATTATTTAGTTGATAGAAATCATCCTGTTATTGTTCAGGAAGGTATAATCGATTGTTTATTTGTGGAGAATTCTATAGGAATGACAGGTCTTAAAATAGATGATTCTAAATTATCAGATTTTCCTAAGAAATATTTTTTGCTTGATGATGATAAATCTGGTAATTCTAAAGCATTTCTTTTACTAGAACGTGGTGAATATGTTTTTGTATGGGAAGATTTCTTGAAGAATTTAGGTATTCCAAGAAAACCACCTAAGAAAGAAAAATGGGATATTAACGATGTATGTAAATACATAAATAGAAGGGATAAATTCACATTCAGTGAATTAGAAAAATATTTTACAAATAATTATTATGATGGAGTTAGGTTCAAATGATTATATGCGGTATTGATATGAGTAAGAATTCTCCAGCAGTAGTAAAGTTTTTACTTGATGATAAATTAGATATTATAAGTAAAAGATTTATTACTTTTACAACAACAAAAAAATACGAAGAAGATAATATAATTTACTACAAGAAAGAAGATTTTGATTGTGATCTTGCTCAATATGTTTTTATAAAAAACCATATTAAAAATTTTATGATCGATTTAAAATGTGATGGTGATGTTAATCCTGATTATGTTGGATTGGAAGGTTATGCATATTCTGGTACAGGAATGGTATTTGACATAGCAGAGATCACATGTACAATAAAAATGATGGTTTATGATAGAGGAATTCCTCTTAGAATTTATGATCCACCTTCAATAAAAATGTATGCTACAGGTTTAGGAAATGCAGACAAAATTCATATGGAAGAGGATTATGAAAAATTACCAATAGATGAAAGATTTGATCTTCAACATTTACCTTTAGTTTCTGATAAGAAGAAGGGGAATCCTAAAGATAATATAGTTGATGCTTTTTATATTGCTAAGTTACTTCAATTAGAATTAAAACTTAGAAATGGAATCATTACATTGAGAGATCTTGATTCTAAGACTATTAGAATTTTTAATAGAGTTACAAAATCGAATCCAGTTAATATTTTAGATACTGATTTTATTATAAAGAAGACAAATATATTAAGATGATTAAGATGAAATGTAAAAAATATCGATTTGATATTCTTGAAGAAAATAAATCTCTTTTTAATCAATTGAGAAGATCGGGAAAGAAATATCTTTTACTTAATATTAGGAATCCAGATGAAGGTATCAGAGAATTATGTAAAATGAGATTGAAACTTCCATTTAGTGAAGTGAGAAAAATTTGGGAGTTAAAAACTCAGAAGTTATCTGCAATATTTGATATCAATTTAGAAAAGGAAATGATTAACTATGGATACTTGGGATGAGTTGGAATGTTTAGATAATGGTATACAGATTAACAAAAATGAAGAGATATCTACTCCTCAATTAGAAAAAGTTCTTATTTTTGATGGAAATAATATGGCATATAGAAATTTATTTGTTACATTATTTTTTCATCCTGAAGATAATGATAAATTTTTTCTATGGAGACATCAGATGTTAAATGATATCATTGATAAAATAGAAAAATTTTCCCCTACTAAAGTAGTATTGGCATTTGATGAAAGGGGTAGTTGGAGATATAAAATATATGAAAGATACAAAGAGGGTAGGAAAGCATTTAGAGATAAATCTATAGTCGATTTTGATAAATTCTTTCCAGTATTTGATGAATATATAAATGATATTAAAAATTTATTTACAAATATGTATGTAATTAGAATTAAAGAATGTGAAGCAGATGATATTATTGCAGTATTAACAAGAGATGTTTTTGTTAAGAATAATTATGAAGTTATTATAATATCATCAGATAAAGATTTGAATCAATTATTAATGTTAAATAACGTAAAACAATATGACGCAAAACGTAATGAAAATGGTCAAGGAAAATTTATTGAATGTATTAACCCGAAAATGCAATTAGAACTAAAAGTACTGACAGGAGATAAGAGCGATTTTATACCAGCAATCAAAAATAGATTTGGTATAGTTTCAGCAAAAAAGGTTTTATCTGAGGGATTGGAAGAGTTCTTAAATAAACCTGAAAATACTGATATTAAAAAGAATTATGAACGAAATAGAATCTTAATAGATTTCGATTTTATTCCGAAAAATATATGTGAGACAATTATAAATACATATAATGAATATCCAATTAGAGCAATTGATTCTAAGAAAATTTTATCTTTTTTTACAAAGAATAGATTGCTACAGTTAATGAATAGATGGAATGAATATTCTAAATATGTAAAGGAATTGAAATAGAAATATTGCAGAACCTTTACAAAAGGATTCTGAAATGGGATTTGATTCTTATTTACAAGGTGAATATATACTCTCAGATGAAGAAAAGAAGAAATATATCGGTAAAAATGTACCTTTTTATCGTTCATCTTGGGAAAAGAGATTGATGTATTATTTTTGTAAGAATAAAAATGTATTGAAATGGTCAAATGAGAGTGTAGTGATTCCTTACATTAGCCCTGTAGATGGTAAAGTACATAGATATTTTGTAGATTTTTATTGTGAAATTTTAACTAATAATGGGGTAAAAAAATTTCTGGTTGAAGTTAAACCTCTAAAACAGACACAATTACCAGTAAAACCTAAAAATAAAAATCAAAAGGCATATAAAAGATATATGGCAGAATCTGTAACTTTTCTGGTAAACCAAAGTAAATGGAAATATGCAGAAGAATATTGTAAAAAAAGAGGAATAGAGTTTATAGTTTTTACAGAAAGAGATTTGTTTAACGAATAGGTTTTAGATTGGAATCTTTATGAATGTGAAATATCCATTTACTTCTACTTTTCTTGATTATCCAGATAATGAAAGTATTGCTGTGTTAGTTTATTTTATGGGATGTGAACAAAATTGTAAAGGTTGTCATAATCCAGATTTTAAAAATGTAGATTACAATATTGGAACTAAAAATCTATCAGAAGATTCTATTATAGAAGAAATAGAAATTCAATGTAAAAGAAATCTTACAAATAAAGTAGTATTGTCTGGAGGCGATCCTTTACATCCTGCCAATATTAATGGAGTAAAAAATATTCTTGACAAAATTGGAATGAAATATGATTTTTGTCTTTACACATCATACGAAAAATGTTATATTATAGAAAGTAAAATTTCTGGATTTTCTTTTGTTAAGAGTGGTATCTTCATAGAAGATCTATATCAAGAACCAGATAAAACAGATGAGTATATGAAATTTGCATCAAAAAATCAAAAATTATATGATGCAGACTTAAATTTAATAAGTGAAAATGGTATTTATTTTTTTAGATAGGGAGGAAATATGTTTGGAGATAATGCAACTACGGTAAGGACTCTTAGAAATATCAAAAAGGCACTAGATAAAAATCTTAAAGAGAAATATAAAATTGAAAATGAAGAAATATCAAATAAAATAATGGCAATACATGGTTTAGATAAAAAAAGATTTGATTTTGTAAATAGTATAGAAACTATTATCAATGATAATCTAAATGACGTTTCGATAGATGCAAATTCAAATAAAAATGAAAAAACTATAGAAGCGATTCATCAGGAAGCAACAGCATCAGTTAAAAAGGCAGTAGGATTTGATTATTTATATAGACAAATGAAAGATCTTTATGGAAAAGAAGAAGCAATAAGATTAAGTGGAGAAATGTATGATTTGAGTTTGGGATTGTCTGATTCTACAAATATCCTAAAACCTTATTCTTATTATGCACATACTCCTATTCTTGTTAAAATAAATGAAGAAATACAATATATTACTTTAAAAAAATTATTTGAAATGTTTGAGTTTAAAAAAATTGTAATAGATGATGGTGAATTTATAGATTCTATTAATATTGAAAAAGATTTTATGATTCAAAAATCTTTAATAAATGGTAAATATGCTAAATCATCTACAAGAGTAAATAGAGAACTTAAACAATCTATTAAAGAAATAATTAATATTAAAGTATGGGATAGTAAAAATGGTTGGGTTAATATTAATAGAATAATAAGACATAAAAATGAGAAAGATTTAATTTTATATCAAGTAGAAAATGGGAATTATGCTTTAGTTACTGAAGATCATCCAATATATATGATGAATGGTTTAGAAAAAATTGCAAAAGATTTGTCAATTGGTGATGAAGTTTTGAGAGATGAAGATATGTCTTTACCTAAAATAGATGAGACTATTATAGTTCCTAAAGAATTGGCATATTTTTCTGGATTTGCTTTAGGAGATGGTAACATTCAAAGTTATGATATTGATATGCAAAAAAGTGACAGAAAAAGAAAACTTGGAATTTCTTTTTTAAGAGGAGGTAATTTAATATCTATTTATCAAAAAAATATTGAAAATTCTTATATTAAAAAGGTTTGTGAAAATTTATTTGAAAATGTAAATTTTTGGAAATTTAATGATAAATCAGATAGACAACTTTGTTTTACATCTCATGATTATAATTATATTTGTTCTGTTTTATTCGGTTATAATAACAAAGAAAATTCATTTACTAAACATTTACCAATAAATTTTATGTCTTGGACTAAAGAATCTAAAGAGTCTTTCATAGCTGGATTAATTGATGCCGATGGAACTATATCTAATAATGAACACAATCTTGTTAGTATTAGATTGATGTCATTAGCAACAATAAATGGACTTTATGATTGTTTAAATTCATTAGATGGTATAGAAGGAGTTAGAAATAGGATAGATGGAAAAGAAATAGATAATTGTATGTATGAAGTTAGTTTTAAAATTACTAAAAAATCTAATTTAATTTATTTATCTGAAAAAATAAAAAATATTTACAGTTTATTTTCTGAAGAATTTTGTTATAATCAGAATATGAGTAGAAAATCTAAAGAAATGAAAATTTCAAAAATAATAAGATTTAATATAAAAGATATTCAAGATACTAGATTTTTAAAGAAAGAATTAGAATATGTTTATGATATTTCAACAGATACTGGTAGATTTTATGCAAACGGAATGGTTCAACATAATTGTTGGGCAATGGATACATCTAAGATAGTTACTATGGGTAGAGAATTTGGACAACTTTATTCAAAACCTGCTAAAAGAGTTTCAAGTTACATTTCTGCATTATGTGAAACTGTTCATCAGATGAGTTCACATTTGGCAGGAGCAATAGCAATAAGTACTTTCTTTTTGGATATATCTCATCTATCCCTATATAAAGAAAAATATGATTTAAGAGAACTTAAAACCAATAAAGAATATCGTAAAAAAATAGAAAATGAAATGCAACAATTTGTACATTCAGTAAATCATCTTTCTAGAAATGGAGTAGAATCTCCATTTACAAATATTTCTATTTTAGATAGAATTAAACTTAGAAATATTATAACAGATATGAGTTGGTATTTTCCCTTCGATGAACTTCCAATCGAACATCCCGAATTTGAAACTGAAGAAGAAAAGAAAGAATTCTACACAAATTATGTTATAGACTATATTGAAGAAGTACAAAATATTTTTCTTGATTTTTTTGATAAAGGAGATCCTTTAAAAGGTGGTGCTCCTTATAGATTTCCTGTAGTAACCATTTGTATAAGTAAAAAGAAATGGGGTGATAGAGAAATAATTGAAGATCTTAATTTTCTTAAGAATGTATGTAAAAGAGATATTTTTAGATATAATATATTTGTTTCCGAAGGATCAAAAGTGGCTTCTTGTTGTCGTTTATTGTCCAATACTGAAATGCTTCAGTTTGCATCTCAATCAAATTCGTTTGGTGCTGGTGGATCTGTATCATTAGGATCTCATAGAGTTTGTACAATCAATTTTCCGAGAATAGTAATGGAAGCAAATAGTAGAGAAGAATTCTATAAAATTCTCGAAAGTCGTATAGAAAGTGCTTCTAAAATACTAAAGGCACATAAAGAATTGATTCTCAATTTAAATAAGAGAGGATTACAACCGTTTATAAAATTAGGTTGGATTAATATGAATAGGATGTTTTCAACATTTGGTATTATAGGTATATATGAAGCATCTAAATTGTTTAAAGATAAATTTGGTAATGGTGAAGATATTGAAAGTAATATGTTAATCTTTTTGAATAATAAAGTAAATGAATTAAATAAAGTTGATTCATCTTCATCTATTTCATATAACATAGAACAAATACCAGGAGAATCCTTTGCAATTAGATTAGCAAAAGCAGATAAAATTATTTACGGAGAAGATAAAATTCCATATCAGTTATATTCTAATCAATTTATTCCTTTATGGGAATCTGCCACATTATGGGAAAAAATGATTCAGGATGGAAAATATCAAAGGTTAATTACAGGTGGAGGAATTGTTCATGCCCAAATAGGAGAAAAAGTTACATCTAAACAATCAGAGAAGATAATTAAGTTTGCTGTAAATTGTGGATGTGAACATTTTGCTCTAAATGCTGTTTATAGTGAATGTGAAGATGGTCACGTTTCATTTGGTAAATTAGACATCTGCCCGATATGTTCTAAAAAGATAATTGAGAGATATACAAGGATTGTGGGATTTTTTACTCCTATATCAAGTTGGCAGGATATACGGAGAGAATGGGAATTTCCAAGAAGAACTTTTGTTGAAATTGAAAAAGATTAATAAAATTCTTGACAATATGAAAAAAACATATCATATTTAAAAGTAAATTTATTGAAAGAGGTTTAAATGAAGTCTTTTGTCATTACTCAAAAATACTTAGAATCTAAGGGATTCAAATCTCTCAAATTTGAATCCCCTATTACTAAAATTAATAACATAACTTTGATTGCTAAACTTTTTATATTTAAAACAGAAGATGATTTTCTAAATTGTGAATGGATAAAAGATGTAAAGAAATTAGATTCTTACCTGATTGTAAATGAAAATGTAGATGTAGAAGAAGATTGTAATGATATAAAGAAGTCCGATGAAATTGTTGGTAGATTTTACATTAACGTTTAAAAGGAGTTTTGTTTATGAGTAAAAAAGAATTTATTGAAGATGAAGAATTAGTTGAAATTGCTAATGAGGTAATTGAGGAATTTAAACTTGATAATCTTAATGGTATTAAAATTAAATATGTTTTGGTAAGTCCTAATATTTCAAAAACTGTTGCTGGTAAATGTATTAAACCAAATGCCGAACTTAAGTATTTTGGTGACTTTGATTATCTTATAGAATTCTCTAATGATATATGGGAAGGTTTAAATGAAGACGTAAAGAAAGTACTTATGTATCATGAACTACTTCATATCTTAGTTGTGACTGATGAAGAGGGAACCACTAAATATAAAATTGCTGATCATAATGTAAAAGATTTTTATTGTATTATTGAAAAATTTGGTATCGATTGGTTGAGTAAAATTAGAACTACAATGTCAGCAATACATGACCTCAGTGATGACCAGCAAGATAGGATAAAAATCTAAAGTATGATTGTCTATTATACGGGTGTGGGTGTCAAGAAAGACCCACAATCTATATTGATTTTAATGAATAAAATAGCACAACATTTTTCATCTTACTGGTGGATATTAAGATCTGGTGGTGCTCAAGGAGCAGATACTGCTTTTGAAAGTGGTGCTTCAGAAAAAGAGATATTTTATGCTGATGATGCTACAGATGAAGCTATAAAGATAGCATCTGAATTTCATCCTGCATGGGATAGACTATCTGAATATGTTAAAAAACTACATGGAAGAAATGTATTTCAGGTTTTAGGTAAAGATTTATCTACTCCTTCCAAGTTCCTTGTTTGTTGGACTCCAGATGGTGCTATAAATCATTCTGAGCGATCTATTCACACAGGGGGCACTGGAACTGCCATTTCGATAGCAAGTGTTTACAATGTGCCTGTATTCAATTTAAAAAGGAAAGATCATTTTGATATAATTATGAAAGAATTGAAAAGGAGTTAATAAATAAAATGAAAATATTAAAAGATCAAGGAACTTTTACGGTTCTTACAAAACCAGAAAATATAATATCTGATATCGCTAATTCAGCAAGAACCTGTTATCAATCTCAGGATAAAGCATCACCAGAAAATGATCTTAAGTTGGTAAAAAATCTAATGACTCGTGGTCATTTTGCAATGTATGAATTTTCTGATATGACAGTTAGATTTGAGTATTGTTCTCGTGGTTTTACTCATGAAATGGTTAGACATAGATTATGTTCATTTGCTCAAGAGAGTACTCGATATGTAGATGAAAAAGAATTTGAGTTTGTGGTTCCTCCTCATAGAGATGAAAATGAAAAAATGCTCGATAGTGATGATCAATTTTGGTTTAAAACTCCTAAAAATTGGTTGGAATTAATTGGAAAATTTTATAGATCATTAAGAGAACATGGTTGGAAACCAGAAGATGCACGTCAATGGTTACCTAATGCATTACACTCTCAAATTGTAGTGAAAGCAAATATAAGAGAGTGGAGACATATATTCACAATGAGGTGTGATAAATTTGCTCATTGGGAAATTAGAGCAGTAATGTTAAAATTACTTAAGTGGTGTCAAGCAAATATTCCTGTTGTGTTTGATGATTTTAAATTTTTTGTTACTTCAGAAGGAATTGAATATGCAAGACCTGTAATGAGTGCTTTAAATCTTGCTGAAAAAATTAACGAATATAATCAACATTTTGATTTGAAAGATGTTGTAAATAAATTAGATATTGATGTTTCTGTCAAATTATACGAAATATTAAAAGAAAAATTTTCAAAATAAAGGAGAGATTCATTATGAAAATCAGAACAGGTTTTGTTTCAAATAGTTCCAGTAGTTCTTTTATTCTTGAGGTTGATAAAGATATAAAAGATATGAAAGTAAAAATGGAAATTGGTGTAGATTTGAAAGATTTACAAGATAGATTAATTACAAGTGTTGATAAGTTAGAAGAATATTTTATAGATTATTATGGAAGCAATTTTAAAGAAAATTATAGAGATGAATCTTACATTATGAAAAAGTATAAAAAAATGAAATCAACTTTAGACAGAGGAAAAAATATCTTTATAGGCGAAGTATCAAACGAAGATGGTGGTATATCTGCTTATATTCATGAATATGGTTTGCCAGAATTTAAAAGAGATGGGATTAGAGTAATAGAAATAAAAGATTAAAGGAGAATTGATTATGAAAATTAGAACAGGTTTTGTTTCAAATAGTTCGAGTAGTTCATTTGTTGTTATCTTCAAAAAGGATGAATTAGAATCTTATTTAGAAACTGCTCATCCTTATGTCAAATTTATTTTGGAAAAAATGAGATTTCAAAATATTAAAGTTGATGATAAACAGGAATTAATGGTTTCAGTTGATTATGAATGTACTCAAGATCCTGTAGAATTAGATGATTATCAAGGAGATGAAATTTTTACAGAAGAAAACAAAAAAGTTTCAATAAAAGATTATAAAAAAGAACATAGTTATCCTATGTTTCCAAGTGATGTTTGTAGAAGAGTAATTAGAGAAATTAAAGAAAAAAATGGATTTGGATATATTCAAAGTGTGTAAAGGAGAGGATTATGAAAAAAATTGAATGGGATGATTTGTTTATGACGATGACGTATCTTGTTGCTATGAAGAGTAAAGATGAAAATACTCATATAGGAGCAGTTATTGTTGGACCCGATAATGAGGTTAGATCTGTAGGGTATAATAGTTTCGTTAGAGGATTGAATGATAATGTTCCTGAGAGACAAATAAAACCCGACAAATATTTGTATTTCGAACATGCTGAGAGAAATGCTATTTATAACGCAACATTAAGTGGAACATCTGTAAAAGGATGTAGAATGTATACTAATGGTATACCTTGTTGCGATTGTATAAGAGGAATTATTCAATCTGGAATTAAAGAGGTTATAGTTGATAAATCGTGGAATGATAATAATTCTGGTAAATGGGCAGAACATGCCAAACATTCTTTGGTGATGTGTAAAGAAACTGGAATTCTTATAAGAGAGTGGAGTGGTAACTTAATAGATATAAAAAAATATAGGGATAAAATTACTTTTTAAGGAGTTTTTATGAAAATAAGAATGGGATTTGTAAGTAATTCAAGTAGTTCATCATTTGTAGTTATAGGAACTTATATAGATGATACTGATTGGGAAAAAGTAAAGGAATATTATTTTTAATCTTGAGGGGTTCTACAGGAAAAAGAATAAATGCTGATGTGAATGGAAGTTTGAATATTTTAAGAAAAGTAGCTGGAAATGAGTTTCTATCCAGTAGAGGGTTTGTCGTTAATCCAGTAAAGATCAGTTGTGGCTTTACAAAATCTTTAGTTGAATTTTTATAAATTTATAAAGATTTATATTAAAGATGAACGATATGTCATTTGGAACTTATGAAGAAGCGTGGCGAGATGGATGATAAAAATATGAAAACTTATTTTGAAAATGATTTTGGTAAACTTTATAATGGAAATTCAATAGATATTTTAAAAAATATTGAATCTGAATCTGTAAATTGTTGTGTTACTTCTCCTCCTTATTTTAGACTCCGCAATTATAATGTAGAGAATCAAATAGGATTAGAACAAACACCAGATGAATATGTTCAAAAAATGGTTGAAGTATTTAGAGAAATTAAAAGAGTCTTAAAAAAAGATGGAACTTTATGGTTAAATCTAGGAGATTCATATAACGGTTCTGGTAAAAATTTTGGTCATAAGAATGGAATAAGCAAAATCTGTATGCAAGCAAGTAATAAAGGATCTATAGGATTATTACCAACAAAAGTCAATGGTTTAAAACCTAAAGATTTGATTGGAATTCCTTGGAGAGTTGCTTTTGCTTTACAAAATGATGGATGGTATTTACGATCTGATATAATATGGCATAAAACTAATGCATTCCCAGAATCAGTACTTGATAGACCATCACGAAGTCATGAGTATATTTTTCTTTTGTCTAAAAGTAGAAAATATTATTATGATTGTGAATCTATAAAAGAACCATCAAAATTTGTTGAAAGAAAATCTGATATAAATAAATCAAAGGATAATAGAAAATTTTTTGATAAAACTATGGGTGGTGGAGGAACATCTTTTAAAGGACATAGTGGTTACTATAAAGAGGATGGTACACCGATAGGTACTCCAGGTAAACGTAATAAACGTTCTGTGTGGATAATTTCAACAAAACCATTTTCTGGTGCTCATTTTGCCACATTTCCTCCTGATTTAATTAAACCATGTATACTTGCTGGATGTCCAGAAAATGGAATTGTATTAGATCCATTTTTTGGTTCTGGTACTACAGGATATGTATCTCAAATGTTAAACAGAAGATGGATTGGAATAGATTTAAATAAAGATTATTGTGATATAGCAAGTGATAGATTACAAATATGTTCTTTTAAAGAATTAGAGGAGGAATTGAAGAATGATTAATTTTAATGAATATCAAGAAGCATGTAAGGAAACCGCAATATATTTAAATAAAGTAAAGGAAAAGTATCCAGAATTACCTGAAGAAATAGTTAAGATACTTGGTGTTTCATATGTTGGACTAGGACTTGGTGAGTCTGGTGAAGTACAAGGTAAAATTAAAAAGATCATCCGTGATGCTGGTGGAATTATTACCGATGAAGTTAAAGAGAATATTAAAAAAGAACTTGGTGATTGTTTATGGTATGTTGCTGGCATTTGTACAGAATTGGGAATTTCGATGAATGAAGTTGCTGAATCTAATATTACTAAACTTCTTGACAGAAAGAAGAGAGATGTCTTAGGTGGGAGCGGAGATAATAGATAAAATGTATTGACAAATTAGTATGTGAATTATTGAACCAAGACATGAATTATTTTTCATCCATGATAAGCAAGCCAAAAATTGGTGAATTCATTTGGATTTCTGGCCAAGAGAACACAGATGAAGAAAAAGCTCAAAAATTCTTGAAATTAATTAGAGAGGTTTAATGAAACAGTTTAACAGAGATGGAACAAAAACAAGTTCTTTTGGAACAAATGGACGAATAAACCATGATTCTACAAAATTTTATAACTCCAAATTATATAAAGATTTAAATGGTTCCAAAGAGATAATTACAACAACAAATGATAATGATTTTCCTAAAGACCTATTAAATACAATCATACATGGCTCATGTGAAAATATGGATAAAATACCAGATAATTCACTGCACCTTATGATTACTTCACCTCCCTACAATGTTTCAAAAGAATATGATGCTGATTTATCATTAAATGAATATTTATCATTGCTGAAAAAAGCTTTTTCAGAAACATATCGCGTTCTGGTTAATGGTGGTAGAGCTTGTATTAATGTTGCAAATATTGGAAGAAAACCATATATACCCCTTTCTGATTATATATCTCAAATGATGATTGATATTGGATTCAATATGCGAGGTGAAATCATATGGAATAAGGCAGCCAGTGCAGGCCCTTCAACAGCGTGGGGTAGTTGGCAGAGCGCTACAAACCCGATTTTAAGAGATATTCATGAATACATTTTAGTTTTCTCCAAAGGGGATTATAAGAGAGAACGAAAAAAAGAGGAAATGGATTTAAAGAAAAATACCATTTTAAAAGAGCAGTTTATGGAATGGACTAAATCTATTTGGACCATGAATGCGGAAAGTGCTCGAAGAATAGGTCATCCGGCACCTTTTCCGGAAGAATTGCCATATCGATTGATACAATTATATTCATTCAAAAATGACATCGTTCTCGATCCTTTTATTGGTAGTGGAACTACAGGTGTGGTGGCACTAAAAAATGGCAGGTTTTATGTAGGGTTCGAAACGAATAAAGAATATATTGAACTTGCAGAAAAAAGGCTGGAACCGCATAAAATACAAACTAAAATGTATTGACAAAATGGTAAAAATATATTATATTTAAGTAAATTGATTTTCAATAAAGGAGTTTGTTTATGGAAGAAATTAAATACAATCCTGAGTTTTTAGAAATTGTCAACGATCTAACTCCAATCACTAACCATATAGTTTTTGAAAAAAACGAGTCATCTGTTATAGTTTTAAGACAAAATATGGAAAAAACAGTTAATTATGTCATTAAAGCACCGAAAGAATATTTTGATTTTCCTACAGAATCATTTGCTTTTTATGACTATGGTGAATTTTTTAAATTCTTGAAATGTTTTTCTGCACCTAAGTTGTATACAGATGGAACTATCATTTCTATAAACGATGATACTTCTAATATAGAATATCTTCTGTCTGATAGAAATTCATTATTTAAACGATGTGAAGGGAAGAATTTTAATTTCAAAAATGTTGATATTAAATTTACTTTATCTAAACAAGATTTAGATACTATAACAAAAATGGTTAGTAGTTTTCAATCACAAAGAATTCAAATATATGGTGATCATAATGAATTATATATTAAAATAGGAACAAATGAAAAAACACGTTCTAATTCTTTTTGTAAGAAATTTGATTTTGAGAATGTAAGTAAGTTTGAGGGTGAATACGATTTTATGATTCATTCTCAGATATTTAAAGACTTTTTACCAAAAAGAAAGATATATGAAGTTGAGATAATTAGAAAGGGATTTATGAAGATTCATTTAGTAAATGAGAATAATATAGATCTTAATATTTTTACAACTTACATTACTGGTAAAGGAAGATAATTATGACCGAAAATAATGAAAATAAATTATATGGTTACGATTATGAGTTACCTGAAGATAGAGATGTATTTATTGATACAGAAAGTGGTAAAGTAGTTGAAAAGGAAGAATTAACTCCTTTTCAAATTATTAAATCTATAGCCAAAGAAAATAAGTATGAAATAAATGATCCAGATCCTTCTTGTAAAAAATGCTATGGTCGAGGATATATAGGGAAAGATTCTAATAGTAAGATGCCATTTCCTTGTAAATGTATTTATCCAAAGAGAACTCCACAACAAAAAGAAGAAGATAGAATGGTGGATTCTAAATTGAATGTAAAATTAAGTAGATCTGCAAAAAGACATTATAAGAGAGAAATGCTTAAGTATATTAAGAAAAATAAAAATAAGATTTTAAATGATCTTAAAAATAAAGATACATCTGCTACTACTTCTGCAGATTCTGAAATGGAGATATAAAATGACTATCGATGTTGAAGAATTGAAATCTAAAGTTTTCTATGAAAAATATAGACCCACAGATTTTAAATCGATATTATTACCTCAGAAACTGAGAACAGCAATTACAAAATATATTAATTCTAAAGAGATACCTTGTTTATTATTGCATTCAAATAGTCCTGGAGTTGGAAAGACTTCTTTATCTTTTATAATTTGTAAAGAATTAAATGCTGAATATCTATACATAAACACATCCTTAGATAATGGTATAGATGTTTTAAGATCTATGATACAAAATTTTGCCACATCTGTTTCTCTTGATCCAAATAGTGAAAGTAGGACTCGAATTGTTATAATGGATGAATTTGATGGAGCTTCTAATAATTTACAAGATGCTCTACGGGCATCTATTGAGGAATTTACAGAATCCTGCAGATTTATTTTTACATGTAATAATTTAAATAAGATATCTAAAGCTATTAGATCTAGATGTTCAAAAATCAATTTTGATTTTAAGGAAGAAAAAACTAAGATCGAAATGGAAAAGAAGATCTTCTTTAAATTAGAAGAAGTTTTAAAATTAGAAAATATTCAATATGATAAAGATACACTATTTAAATTGGTTCTAAAATATTATCCTGATATGAGAAGTATGTATAATATACTTCAGGATTTTGCAGATTCAAATAACAACATAATTACTCCAGAAATATTGAATTTTAAACCAATAGGTGATGAATTAATTAATATGATTCTCGCTAAAGAATTTAGAAAATCTAGAGAATATGTAATTAAGTCATCTTTTAATTATTCTGATTTGTATAGATTTTTGTATGACAAACTTATTCCAAGATTAGAAAAAATTCAAATGCTTGCTGTTATTCCTATAATATCAGAGTTTATGTGGAGAGAATCTCAGGGAGTTTTAGATTCAGAAATTAATTTTGCTCATTGTTTAATAAATATCATGCAGAATTTGTAAAGGAGATGTATGTCAAATATTACCTTTGTAATTCCAAGACATAACGATTTTAATTATGAAAGATTTATTCAAGCATCTATTAAGAAATATGATGATTTTAATGAATTGTTGATAGTTAATGATGAAGGAAAATGTGAAAATATATTTGTTAAATATCAAAAGGCAGTAGATGTTATTAAAGAAAAAAATTTACCAGACGATGATATCATAGTTTTTGTACATGAAGATGTTGGGATAGTAGATGAATATTTTAAAGAAAAACTTGAACTTCTTTTTTCAAAAAGAACAGATGTGGGTTTAGTTGGTATAGTAGGAACAACTGAATTGACTGAAAGTGGTGCTTGGTGGACAAATACTCCAGATAAATTAAAAGGTCATTTAGTTCAAGGAAACGATAAAGATACTGTTGGAAAGGGATTTTATCTCAAAAAAGGTTCTGTTGGATTTTATGATAATATTGTTGCTATTGATGGGTGTATGATGGCAACAACTGCTAAAATTGTGAAAGAAATAATTAATTTTGATTTACAAACATTTTCTGAGTCTAATGATTTTTATGATTTAGATCTTTGTATTCAGATTTTAGAATCTGGATATAAAGTGGCGGTTGCTGATATTCTCATATATCATCAATCTACGGGAAAAGGTTCTCTTGGAAAATCTTGGCAAGATGCTAAAGATAAATTTATAAATAAATATAGGAGTAAGGGATATAAATTCCCAATGACAATTTATGATTTTTATAAACAAGATAAAAATGATTCAGATATAGTGGAGATAGAAATATGAGAATAAATTCAATAGATAGTGTTCATCCTTTATTAAAAGAGATCATTTTAAAATTTAACGAGAGATTGGAAAAAGAAGGTATTAAAGCATATCCTTTTGAAACCTTTAGACCTTTTTTAGAACAAGAAAAACTTTATAGAATTGGTAGAGAATATAAGAATGGTGAATGGATAGTAATTGATAAAAAGAAAATAGTTACAAAGGCTAGACCTGGATTTTCTTATCACACCTATGGTCTTGCTGTAGATTATGTTTTTGATGGAGATGATAAAAAACAAGGAATTCAATGGTCATGGGATAACAAACATCCTTGGAAAATATTAGGTAAGATTGGTAAAGAATGTGGATTAGAATGGGGTGGAGATTTTAAAACCTTTTGTGAATATCCTCATTTCCAATTGACTTATGGTATTCCAGTTCAACAACTATATAATATTTTTCTTAAAGATGGTATGAGTAAAGTTTGGGAAATAATATATAAACAAGCAGAATATATCGTATAATAAAACCAGTTACTGTTCCCAAATTTAAACCTGGTATATTTAAAATAGGATAAATATGGATAATATTTTTGAGATTTTAAAGAATCTAACATACGAAAAAAAAGAATTAGATTTTGATGATGAGGATATAAAATCAGATTATTCTCAAATATTGGTTAATAGATGGATCTCAATGTGTGAAGCATATTTACCAATAGTAAATAGAATTAACAAATGTAGAAATATTCCCGATGAGATTCATTATAAATACTATCTAAATGTTCTTCCTCAAAGGAAACAATATTTTGAGTATTTAAAAAAAGAAAGTAAACAAGATATTCAAGTTAAAAGAATGATTGCAAGATATTTTGATTGTAATATAAAAGAAGCTGAAGATTATTTGAGAAAATTAAGTGACAAAGAAATACAAAAGATAATAGATACTTTTAAATATGGTCACAATGGTAATAAAACAATTCAAATTTAATATGGACGGTCTTATGAATTGGATAGTTAAAATGAGGAATTCAAAAATGAAATTACTAGTTATCGCCAGAAAAAGAAAGATTGATAATAGATTCGTTTTTAAATGTTTTATTTGATAATATAACTAAAATTTTTAAAAAGATCTAATATGAGCAAATCTAAGAAAATAAAAAAAGTTGGTGAAATCTGGATGACAGAGAAAACTCTGGAACGTTATGTTCCAGAGGATTGTGTTGTAAATAAAAACTCGAAAGAAATCAATTTAAAAAATGATTTCCCGATTATTCTTAGATTTAAAAGTGGAATTAAATATGAAGTGTTTGCTGAGAATAGAAATAAATATGAAATATTTCTTAGAAAATTAAAATTCAAAAATTTTTATTATGATTGTGGAGTTTAAATGAAAGTTAAAGGGGGGGATGATAATGAAAATAATAAAGAAAATTAAATGTTTACATTGTAACTCTGAAATAGAAGGTGAAAATGTCAAATGTGTTTGTGGAAAAGTAGTGATAGTGGAGAATTCTGTACCTTCCAATTTAATCAAAGAGGTAGACTATAAAGACTTGACACCTAAATTGTTGGTTGAATAAAAATACTATATAGTTTTGAAGTTTAATAAAGGATATTGATATGAAAAATGTTTTACTAATTTCAGGAAAACTACAGTCAGGAAAAAATACATTTGCAGATATTATTAAAAATATTCTTACAGAAAGACAAATATCAGTAAGAACAGATTTGTTTGCAGGATCTCTCAAAGAATGGTGTAGTGAAGACTTCAAATCCGTTGCTGATTATCTGAATAATTTTACTGAGTCAATTAAATCTGCAGTAAAAATTTTTGAGAATGTAGATAGATATCCTGAAAGAGAAGCATTTGTTCGTAAAATAGATAGTATGTTAAATGAGTTACAAATTCAAAATGAAAATTGGTATGAAAATAAAACTAAATTGACTAGGTTAATTCTTCAAATATATGGTACAGAGATTTTTAGACAAAGAGTTGATAATGATTGGTGGGCAAAACAACTTAAAAAAAGGGTTCTTGAATCAAGTTCTCTATTTACATTAATAACTGATGTTAGATTTCCTAATGAGATTGAAGTGTTTTCTGATATGCCTGAAGATTATAAAATTATTACTATCAGAGTTGAAAGAAAATTAAATACTGAAAGTGATATAGCACAACATGAATCAGAAACTGCTTTAGATAATTATGATTGTTGGAATTATATAGTCGATAATAATGGAAGTTTAGAAGATTTAAGATACTCAGCAAAAGTAGTTTTAGATGATATCCTTGAAAATAAAGAAATAACAAAAGAATATTCAAATGATTAGAATTATTACTGGATATTCAAACGCTGGAGGATCTACTGTAGCGTTAATTAATCTGACTAATGCATTAAATAGTGCAGGTTATGAAACTATAATGTATGGTCCTCATCCTTGGTATCTTGACAAATGTAAATCTGAATTGATAGAAGGAAATAAATTTAGATTTAATAAAAACGATACACTACTTTTTCATTTTAAACAGTTAAAGTCGAGACCCCCTGCTAAAAAAGTAATATTGGTATGTCATGAAAAATGGTGGTTTAAAGTAGGAGAAATTCCTCAATATTGGGATACTTGTGTCTTTCTTCATGATAATCATAGAAAATATCACGAAAAATATAAAGGTAAATATGTTATTATTCCTAATCTTAAAGAAAAATTAATCAAAAGAAATAAATCTCATTTAGATAAAATTGCTGGAATAATTGGTACAATAGAAGATAGAAAGAAAACAGATATTTCTATTAAAAGAGCATTAGATGATGGTTGTGAGAAAATTTTAATATTTGGTAACATAGGAGATCCAAACTATTTTAATCTTAAAATATATCCATATTTATCTGATAAAATAGTGATGTGTGGTTTTGAAAATAATAAACAAAAGATGTATGATCAAATTGGCAGAGTATATCATTCTTCTATTGGTGAAGTTGCTTCATTGGTTAAAGATGAATGTTATAGTACCGGAACTAAATTTTTTGGGAATGAAGAAACTGAAAATGAAATTAGTACTTTGTCAAATAATGAAATTATAAATTGTTGGTGTAATATTTTAGATATTAAACAAGAATTGACAACGTTTATAGTTTGTCACGATCAAGATATTATTTTAAAATGTGAATATGAAGGTAAATTCAAACATATTAATTATAAATGGATATTTGTAGGAAATAAAGACTCATCAAAAATATCAAACTTAAATAATGTGTATATAGCACGTAATTTACCTTTTAATATTGAAGATAAGAAAAATTTATGTAGTTTTACTGCATGGTATGCTATTACTAAGAATAAGTTGTGTAATACAAATTATGTTGCAATTTTGGAATATGATTGTGATATTTCTTCAGATTTTCAAGATAAGGTTATAGGACATTTAAGAAATATGAACAATAAAGGAAGTCTTGGATTTTTAAATAGTTTAATAGATCATCCTATTTATTTTAATGCCACTCCATATTTTCCTTCAAATGTAGAAAAAATTTATAATATTAATGTAAGAAAAATAATTGACAATTATAAATATCAAAATAGATATTGGAATTCAGGGTCTAATAATGCTATGTCTCTTGATTATTTGAATGGTTTTGTTGATTGGGCAATGCCCATATTAACTATGAATGCTGATGATCCGTTGATTGCACATGTTCATGAAAGGTTGGTTAGGTTGTATGATATAATAAATAATGCTGAGAGTCAAGTAGATCAATCTATTTTAAAACATCATCAAGATATGTCTCATGGGATTAAAAGTTTATGGAAACCTTAAAAATTCATGCATATTTTATTTGTTTTAATGAGAGATTAATTCTTCCTCATTTGTTAAAACATTATGGAAATTTTTGTGAAAGAATAACTATAATTGATAATTATTCAAATGATGGTAGTAGGGAATTGATTAGATCTTTTAAAAATGTAAATTTATATTCATATGACAGTGGAAATGAATTTAGGGATGATTATTTTATTAATATAAAAAATAATTGTTGGAAATCAAGTATAGGATTTTGTGATTATGTAATTGTTGGGGATTGTGATGAGTTTATATACCATTATGATATTGAAAAATTTTTTAAAAGATCTAAAGAACTTGAAGTTTCGATTATAAAACCTGTAGGATATCATATGGTAGCAGATTTAAATTTTAATTTATCTAATTGTGAAAATATATTTGAGATTGATAAAGGGGTGAGAGAAGATTTGTTAGATAAATGTTTAATATTTAATCCAAACAAAATTAAAGAAATAAACTATTCTTTTGGATGTCATAAATGTAATCCTATAGGTGAAGTGAAAATGGGACAATCTAAAGATTTATTTTTAAAACATTATAAATTTGTTGGGTTAGATGCATATGTTAATAAAACAATAGAATATGGTAAAAGAATGAGTCAATATAATAAAGATAGAAAATTAAGTATACATAATTTGCGAACTAAACAAGAATTAATTGACGATTATATTTTTCATTTAGAAAAAAGAGAAAATTTAAAATGAATAAAATAATAAGTTTTAGTTTATGGGGAAATCTACCTATCTATTGTAAGGGTGCTATAGAAAATGCGAAACTACAAAAACAATTATATCCTGATTGGAAATGTAGATTTTATTTTGATAGTTCAGTTCCTATAGATACTATTAACCAATTAAATGATTTGGATGTTGAATTGGTTTACATGTTTGATAATTTTGTTGGGTTTAAGAAATTATTTTGGAGATTTTATGTAGCATCAGATCTTTCTGTAGATAGGTTTATTATACGAGATTGTGATTCGAGATTAAATCTTAGAGAAAGAATTGCTGTAGAAGAATGGGAAAAATCTGATAAGGGATTTCATATAATGAGAGATAATAGATTTCATGGTTGTAAAATTATGGGAGGTATGTGGGGAGGAAATGGTAAAATTATTTTTAATATAAAACAAATGATTGAAAAATATATTGAAAATATAAAATCAACTAGTAATCGTAATTTTTATCAAATAGATCAAATGTTTTTATCAGATGTGATTTGGGAACTTTTTGTAAAGAATAATCATATAGCACATGATGATATGAAAAGAATAACTGGTAATGAAAATTATTTTAAAGTAAAGTTATTAAATGATGGATTCGTTGGACAAGTATATGATGAAAATAATAATCCACTTTCAGATAACAGGATTAATCCGTTAATATGAATGACGTGGTTATATATCAACACTTAGGTTTAGGTGATCATATAATATGTAATGCTTTAGTTAGACATTATGCAAATGTATATGAAAAGATATTTTTAATATGTAAAAAACATAATTATGAATCTGTCAAATTTATGTATAGAGATAAATTAAATATAGAAATAGTTTTTGATATGTTAAATAAAAATACTATTCATATTGGTTTCACTAATGAATATTGGAATAAAAAAGAAAGTAGAAGATTTGATGAACAGTTTTATTATACTCATAATATAGAATTCAACAAGAGATGGGATAATTTTTTTGTCAAACGAGACTTAAAAAGAGAAATAGATCTATATAACAAAATGATGTTAAATAATAAAAATTACATATTCATACATGATGATTGTAGTAGAGATATGAAGATTGATGAATCTTTGATTGATAAAAATAATTGTGATATTTTTAAACCAGATTTTAGTATATCTAATAACATTTTTGACTATCTACATATAATAGAAAAAGCAAAAGAGGTTCATGTAATTGATAGTAGTTTTATGTTTATGATTGATAGTTACGATCAAATTAATAATAATTTATTTGTTCATAGATATGCTAGAAAATTAGACAATTTCAACTTACCAACTTTAAAAAAAGAATGGAAAATTTTATGACATACAAAGAGTGTTTAATAGAATCAATGGATATGTTATGTAAAGATAATAAAACTTTATTTGTTGGATATAATGTTAAATATGGAAGAGCAAATGGAACATTGGTTAATGTAGATGAAAAAAAATTAATAGAAACTCCTGTTGCTGAAAATTTAATGATGGGTATGTCGATAGGATTAAGTATAAATGGTTATAAACCAGTGATATATTTTGAACGTTTCGATTTTATTCTTAATGCTATGGATGCAATGGTAAACCATTTAGATAAATTGAAAGATATTTCAAATGAGGAATATGATCCTAAAGTAATAATTAGAGTTGTAATAGGTGGATCTAAAAAACCTCTTTTTACAGGAATAACTCATACTCAAGATTTTACTGAGGCTATAATTAAAATGGTAAAATTTCCAGTAATTAAATTAGAAAATAAAGAAAAAATTAATCAATATTATACATTTGCATATAATTGTAATACTTCTGTAATGTTAATTGAAGAGAGAGACTTATATGATACATAATAAATATAGTAATTATAAAATAGTTTGGTTTAGAGACAAATTAAATTCATTTATAAATAATGAAATAACAGCACCTATTTATGTTAGAATAAAACCTACTAATAAATGTTGTCATAATTGTTATTTTTGTGTTTATAATTATAAATTTTCTAAAATGCATGAAACAACTAATAAAATAGATGAAATTCCTTTAAATAAAATGATAGAGATATTAGACGATCTTAAAGATATAGGAACAAAAGCAATAACATATTCTGGTGGTGGAGAACCATTAGTTCATAAAGATATAATTCCTATTCTCAAAAGAACTTTAGATAATAAAATAGACTTATCAATTTTAACAAATGGACAACTTTTGAGTGATGGAAGGGCAGAGATTTTGACTCAGGCAAAATGGATTAGAATTTCTATAGATTATTTTTCTTCTGAATCGTTTATATTATCTAGATTTGGTAGTAATGTTATGTTTGAAAAAATTCAAGAAAATATTTCTAAATTTTGTAAATCAAATAGATTTTGTGAAGTAGGAGTAAATTTTATAGTAACAAATAGTAATTACAATAATTTGATGGATTCTACTAACTTTCTATTTGATTTAGGAGTAGACAATATTAGATTTTCTCCTGTTTGGATTCCAAATTTTGTTGAATATCATTCTAAAATTCAAGATAAAGTTTTAGAACAATTGAATCAAATTAAGTTGAAATATAAAGATAAAATTAATATTTATGATAGTTATAAAATTAAAGAAGATGTAAATAATAGAAGTTACTCTAAATGTTATTTTATGCAGGTAGTTCCTGTAATTGGAGCAGATTTAAATGTATATAATTGTCACAATAAAGCGTATTCTAAAGATGGAATAATTGGATCAATTAAGAAACAGAAATTTAGTGAATTATGGTTTTCTGATAAATCTAAAGAATACTTTAATAATTATAAATGTGATCTGAATTGTAATCATCAATGTGCTAATGATTCTAAAATGTTTTTCTGCATGAAATAATTAATAGTTATGGAGATAATTATGTTTAATAAAACAAAAGAAGAATTGATATCTTTTGAAAAAAGAATAGTTAAATTATTTGAAGAAGGCAAAATACCTTATCTTTTACATCTTTGTGGTGGTAATGAAGATGAATTAATTAAAATATTTTCTTTTATAAATGAAGGAGACTATGTATTATCTACGCATAGATCTCATTATCATTATTTATTAGCAGGAGGATCAGAATCTGAACTTGAGAAGAAAATTTTGGATGGGAATAGTATGTTTGTTTTTGATAAAAAACTAAATTTTTTAACTTCATCAATATTATCGGGAATGACAAGTATTGCTGTAGGTATTGCATATTCTTTAAAAATTGAAAATAGTAAAAGAAAAGTTTGGTGTTTTGTTGGTGATGGTGCAGAAGATGAAGGTCATATATATGAAGCAATAAGGTTTGTAGATTCTCAAGACTTACCTTGTCAATTTATAATAGAAGATAATGATAGAAGTGTGAATTCAAGTAAAGAAATGAGATATGGAAAGTGTGTTAATTTTATATGGAATTCTAAGCATGTATATAAATATGAATATAAACCAACATATCCACATGCAGGAACTGGTTCTGGTAAGATGGTAAATCTTGATAAGTATATCAAATATTGAATTAAGAGAGTAATTTATGGAAAATTTTATACCACAAGAAATATATAATTTAATTATTTCTAATATACCTATAGTATGTGTTGATATATGTATAGTAAAAGAAAATAAAATATTATTAGTTAAAAGAAAAGATGCTCCTGCAAAAGGAGAATATTGGATTCCAGGTGGTAGATTATTTAAAGGAGAATCTTTAGAAGAATGTGCTTTAAGAAAAGCATATGAAGAAGTTGGTTTAAGATGTAAAATAATTAAAAAAATGTTGGTTGAAAGTACTGTATTTAATGATGGTCCAAATGAAATTCCAGTTCATTCTGTTAATATAGCATTTCAATTGAAACCAGAAGAAGATAAAGTTTGTTTAGATTCTCATTCTGATGATTATTATTGGTTTACATTAAATGAAGAAATTCCTCAATATTTTCATCCATATATAGTAAATTGTTTTAAATTAGTAGATTTAAATTTATAAAATATATAAATATGAATAGATATTTAGGTAATTACTAACACCAAATATGAAATAGAGGAGTTATTATGAGTTTCAAAGATTACGCTGAAAAAGTACTATATGAAGAAAAGGTTTCTTCAAAATTGATGAAGAATGCAATTGATATTCTTAATGATTATGTGTATTATGTAAAAGCAGATCTTTCAAGTGATGAAAGAAAACAAGTTGTTGATAATTTGGAAGTAGCTGTAGAAAGTGTCGAAGGTAATTCTGTAAAATTAAATGGTTCTGCAGAATTTGTCAAAGATGGTAAATACAACAAAAAGGCAAATTTCTCAGTAGAATTGAAATTTGAAGGAATTTCTGACGAAGGATCAGAAGGTGGAGATATTACCAATGTAGATTCATTAGAAGGTAATGAAGAATCAGATGATGATAAGGATATTCCAGAATCTTTAATAGTAAAAAAAAACTCCAGAACTGACTTAAATGAAATGGCAGTTCCTAGATTGACCAATTTACAGAGGCAAAAGATAGAATATATGAAATCTTACTTAGCCTCTGAATTAGGAAAAGATGGAATACTTACAGGGGATCAAGATGCTACAATGTTGACATACATAAAAAAAATTTATGTAGATGCAACTGGAATTGTACTTATCGGTAATAGTTGGAGAGAAAGAAATAAAAAAGATAGAATTCATCCAAGCATGATTAGTAATTTGTATAGAGCATGTTTGAGAAACGATGGAGACTTCTATAATTTTGTTCAGAAAAATAATCCCAACAAAGTTAAAGAACCTAAGGAATGAATTTAAGAAATACTTGGGGTCTATGGAGTGAAGAATCTCCATTATATAAATATTTTAAAAATTTAGGAATTTTTCATGCAGATGATATGAGTGGCATAATTTTAACCTCAGTTCA
>Ga0116188_1000507_pt1 | contig 38860 bp, 29 predicted proteins | sample AD_JPNTR2_MetaG_FD_89807 | JGI IMG/M metagenome (GOLD analysis project Ga0116188, IMG submission 89807) | Active sludge microbial communities of municipal wastewater-treating anaerobic digesters from Japan - AD_JPNTR2_MetaG | ecosystem: Engineered > Bioreactor > Anaerobic > Digestate | place...
CGGTAGACTTCAACCAGCTTGCTTCCGGGAGTAATGACGACCTGAAGATCGTAGTCTTGAAGGAAGAAACTCTGACCGGTGTCGCGGGCCGAGAAAGTCAGGCGCAGGCGATCGCCCCGGTTGGCCTTAATTCGCGACGGACTAAAACCATACCGGAACGCTTCTATGTGGATATCCCGTACTTGGGGAGCGGGGGTCAGAAACCGCGCAAGCAGCGACGGGATCAGTAGCGAAGCCACTACAATCAAAACAGCGGCGAGCTTCCGACCAAAGCGCCTGCCCATAAGTGCGAAACGGTATCACAAAAGAGGCGCACAATGTCGATCGCTGAAGGGCAGTTCGTCAGGGCCTTTTGTTGTCGCGGAGAAAATCTGTGATGATTCCCCGGGCCGCTGGCTGAATATTCTCCCAACGCGCGGACCGGACTTTCAACAAGGTAACCGACCTCTCGTGAATTGAAACTTCCACTATTCCGGGCACGGCCAGAAGACCGCGCGCCAGGTCGTCACCAGGGCGAAGGTCCAGAGCGCTTCGATAGCGGCGGCTGGTGTGGGTCAGACGGCGGCCGACCGTGAACATGCAGACGTCGGAGTCCGTGACAACTTCGGACAGGATGACTGGACCATGGTCAACTTCAGCCGTCGGCCTGTCGTAATACTGGAAAACCCAGGCCGAGAAAAGCGCCAGCCCGATGACCGCGACCAACAGGAGTGCGAGGTTTAACCACTCGTACCTTCGCAGAGACTTCCTGCCGTAAACCCGGGGTTTGGCTGACATTTGTCCCCCTTAGTGTTTGCTCAATAACAATCTACGTTTGTCGTGGACGCTTATATCTCCTCACTCCTCGATTCTCAATCGAACCGGTTTTCACCTGTGCTGGAACATCACGTGAAGGAACCGGCGGGTTTCCGACGTAGACGTAGTGGGTTTCGAAGGAGGGCGCGTCAGCGCCCGGATGAAACCCACCGCCCCGGGGCATCCTACCGCGACCGGTGAGGGATTACAAGCCATTCTGGCGTTTGTTGCAGCCGCCGCATTGCGGTCGCTATCATGAAGAAACGAGCCTTATTATCGCAGGAGAACTGCGAACCCGTGATCGATCAGCCGTCGACAACCGCTCAAAGCGAGGGTTTCCCTTTCCATCAGCCAGTCGTCTGGGAACCCAACCCCGAATGGGTGGCATCGAGCAACCTGAAGCGGTTCATGGACCGCTGGAAAATTCATTCCTACCCCGAACTGTGTCGCCGCTCTGTCGAGGACATCTCCTGGTTCTGGGACGCTGTCTTGAAAGACCTCGGGATTCGGTTCAAACAACCGTACTCGACCGTTGTTGACTTTCGGGACGGCAAAGAGTTCCCGAGATGGTGCGTGAACGGCCGACTCAATATCGTCGAGAGCTGCCTTGACAGATGGGTGGAGACGGGATTCGGAGGCCGCCCGGCCCTCTGCTGGGAAGGGGAAGAAGGCACAATCCGTGTGCTTTCGTACCTAGACCTGCACCGTGAGGTGAATCGATGCGCCAATGCCCTTCGGCGCCTGGGTCTTGGCCAGGGAGACACCGTCGGGCTCTATATGCCTATGACACCCGAACTGGCGATTGCTTTTCTGGCCGTCGTGAGAATCGGAGCAATTCTCTTGCCGCTGTTCAGCGGATATGGCGCATCGGCTATCGCGACGCGGCTGAACGACGCCAGAGCAAAAGTTCTATTTACAGCAGACGGATTCTTTCGACGCGGGCACGTCATTGCCATGAAGGCCATCGCAGATGAGGCCATCCGAGAAGCGCCGTCTGTAACTCACTTGGTCGTTTGCCGGCGAGTCGGCCAAGCGGGGGTCCAATGGACCCGAGGACGCGACCTCTGGTGGCACGACATCCTGGAGGGACAACCTGCAGTGGCCACGACTGCGGACACCTCCGCCGAAGATATCTTGATGATCATCTATACGAGCGGCACCACCGGAAGACCTAAAGGCGCTGTCCATACTCACTGTGGTTTTCCTGTCAAGGCCGCGCAAGATCTTAGCCAGGCCATGGATCTGAAGGGTGGCGAGACAGTGTACTGGATGACGGATATGGGCTGGATGATGGGGCCGTGGCTGGTGTTCGGCTCGCTCCTGTGCGGCGCTTGCATGGTGTTCTATGACGGCGCCCCTGATTTCCCGGATGCCGGCCGAGTGTGGAAGATTGTCGAGAGGCACAGGGTCAGCCATCTGGGTGTCTCACCCACGCTCATTCGTTCTCTGATGCGCCACGGTGCGGGGCCAATTCGAAAGCATGATGTGTCGACTCTACGCGCTGTCGGGTCCACCGGCAGCCCTTGGGATCCCCATTCATGGATGTGGCTGTTCGACAAGGTACTGGAACGTCAGAAGCCGGTTCTGAACTACTCCGGGGGAACTGAAATCAGTGGCGGCATTTTGTGCGGGAACTTCTTTACTCCTCTCAAGCCAGGTGCGTTCTCTGGACCCGTCCCGGGAATGGACGCCGATGTAGTTGATCAAAACGGCGAGCCGGTGCGCGGCACCGTCGGAGAACTGGTGATCCGTCAACCATGGATCGGCATGACCAGGGGATTCTGGCAGGATCGGGAACGGTATCTGCAGACTTACTGGCGCCGTTACAAGGACGTTTGGTGGCACGGGGATTTTGCCGCCATTGACGAGGACGGGCTCTGGTACATCCTGGGACGAAGCGACGATACGATCAAGGTCGCCGATAAGCGTTTGGGCCCGGCTGAGATTGAAGCCGTCCTGAACGGGCATGAAGCAGTCGCGGAGAGCGTGGCCATTGGCGTTCCGCACCCTGTCAAGGGGCAGAAAATCGTCGCCTTTTGTGTCTTGCGAGAGGAGACAGCACCATCCGATGATTTGCGTGCCAAATTGATGGACCGTGTGGCAGAGTTGCTGGGCAAACCGTTCCGCCCGGCGGACATCCGGTTCGTCGCAGCCTTGCCGAAGACGCGGAATGCCAAAGTCATGAGCCGGGTTGTCCGGGCTGTTTATCTCGGGGAAGACCCGGGCGATTTAACCAGCATCGAAGACCTGCAAGCGATAGAGGCGATTCGAAAAGCTCGATAATTAAATCTCGACGGGTGGCCGACTGCCGGTTTCTACCTGGACCGGTTGCCGGGCAGCAACGATGATATTCCGGTCGTCAACCCGCGGGAAGGATTACGCCCGACACTTCTCCGAACCCTACGCGGTAACCGTCGCCTTGCGCCCAGCCGGTCAGCGTCAGCCGATCGCCGTCAAGCAAAGCAACACGTGTTTCCCCGTTCGGGAATTTGACTGGTTTCGTTCCCCCCCAGGCTAATTCAAGCAGACTCCCGTAAGAGGAAGAGTCCGGTCCGCTGATTGTTCCGGAGGCAATCAGATCTCCGCGACGCAGGTTGCAGCCATTGATCGTATGATGCGCCACTTGCTGGAACATGTCCCAATACAGGTACCTGTAATTGGTTCTGGTGATACAGTGCGGTTGCGGCATCGCTTGTCCCTGAAGCCATACCTCGAGTCGAATGTCGTAACTCCGATTCCCGCCACTCTCCAAATAGGGCAACGGTGGAGGGTCCTGGCCGGGTCCGGCGGTGCGAAAGGGCTCCAGAGCTTCCAGTGTGACTACCCACGGAGAGATCGAAGTGGCAAAGTTCTTCCCTAGAAAAGGGCCCAGGGGTTGATACTCCCAGCGCTGGATATCCCGGGCGCTCCAGTCGTTGACGAGGACCATGCCGAAAATGTGGGATGGCGCCTCCTTGACAGAGATCGGCCGCCCCCTGGGATTCCCGCGGGATATGAAGAATCCCACTTCAAGTTCGAAATCCAGTATTCGGCTTGGACCAAAGATGGGGCGAGAGACATCATCCGGTTTCGTCTGCCCGCAAGGCCGCCTGATCTCAGTGCCGCTGACCACTATCGAGCTGGCGCGTCCGTGATAGGCGACCGGCAAATGCAGCCAATTGGGCATAAGTGCGTTTTCGCGGCCGCGAAACATCATGCCGACATTAGCAGCGTGTTCACGGGAGGAATAGAAATCTGTATAGTCCGGGACGTCGACGGGCATCAGCATCTCGACATTCGACTGCCGATGAAACGCCTCTTCACGAAGCCGGGCAGAATCACGCAAGATCGGATTGGCGCCGCTGAGCAATCGGCTGATTTGGTCGCGCATTTCCAACCATCCCGGTCGGCCGAGAGTCATCAGAACATCGAGACTAGGCTGGCCGAATACGGGGGTATCAGATGGCCGGAAACTGTTTTTCAGAAAACCCTCCTCTTCCAGAAGCGCGAGATCCAGAACCAAATCGCCGATGGCTGTGCCGACACGGGCGAATCCACCGGCCCGAGGACGAAATACGCCGTAGGGGATATTCTGAATCGGAAAATGGGAAGTCGGGTCTACCGGAATAAACGAGCGGAGTTTCGGATCATTCGATAGATGCACGATGCTTTTCCTCCAGAACTCACAGCAGCCCTAACTCCCTCAAGTAGCTGAGCGGCTCATCGAAACTGCAGCTGCCAAAGGAGACAATGAGGTCGTAACGTGCCTCTGAGACTTCCTCAAGCGTGGCGCGAGCATCCTTCCAGGCAAAGCCGTTGTCATCAAAGCTGAAGTGTTCCGGGCTTTCATCTCCCAGGAGAACGGCGAGCTCCGATTTCGCGAGCACCCCGGCGTGAATTAAAACGGCTGCACAAAAAACGTTCAAAAAGCCGTGCATGTTGGTCGCCACCGACTGGCTGCGCTGCCGAAATGGGTGATGAAGTCCAGCCGTGCACTTGAATCGGACGCCCGAGTCGAAGCAGGCGATGATAGCGAAGCAGAGCTGATCGACAGTCGGGAAAGCGTCAGCCGTCAGGCCGCCAGTCCGGACCTTGAAGGCAGCCCGATGGCAGCGCACACCTTTCCAATCCGCATTGTGCCTGGCGATGGTTCGAACAACTGCCCGCACAGCATCCGGCTCTCTGTCCGTTGTTTCGAAAAAAGGCGTCAAGTCCGGGATGGCACTCGATTCCGCCGACTCCGCAAGATAAAGGATCAAATTGCCCAGTTCGTTATAACCGTCGGCGGGCGGTGGATCCGCCGGCAGCGGCACCTCGATTGAATCCACTTGAACGCGGGACGAACCAGAGCGATCAACGCTCAGGATAAACTCCAGAGACTCGTCAATCCTCTCGAACAATTCTTGAGCGTTCGCTGTCTGCGGTACCAGGGCAGAAACACGAACCGGGGACAGCCCGAATGGCTCGGGAAGGGCTGCGTTTAACTCATTCAGCCGATTTACGGGGCAGACCAGGCGCGACAAGAACCAGGCATCGGGGCCTGCGCCATAGTTGAGATAGTTTTGGATTACGGTCTCGAGCGGCAACTTGGCAGGCGGGAAAAGACCGGCGTAATCCAGACTCCGGTTGAGCAGTGCGCGTAAACCCGTCACCGGACTTCGATCTGTCATTTACCCTGTTTCCTTAGCCGGTTGTGGTAGGTGTCGGCGGCTCATCCTGATCAATCCAGCTGTAAGCGTAACTGTTATCTTCATACTCCAGCGCGAAGGCGGCGACCTGCAGCGGGTGAAAAGTGTCCATCATAACGGCCAACTCTTCCGTGCGCTGCTTGCCGATGCTGGCTTCTACCGTGCCGGGATGCGGACCGTGAGGCAACCCTCCCGGATGGAGACTGATGTCGAATTGTCCAACTCCCTTGCGGCTCATGAAATTGCCTTCGGCGTAGTAGATCAGTTCATCGGAATTCACATTGGCATGGTTGTACGGTGCCGGAATCGACAGGGGATGGTAATCGAACATCCTTGGAACAAATGAGCAAATCACAAAGTCCCAGCCCTCCCAGGTCTGGTGCACGGGAGGCGGCTGGTGCACACGCCCGGTAATCGGCTCGAAGTCCGCGATATTGAACGCGTACGGATACAGATATCCATCCCAGCCGACGACATCCAGCGGATGATGGTCAAGTATGTGTCGGTGCATCTCGCCGCGCGCCTTAACCCGCACCTCGAACTCCCCTTCCTTATCGTGGGTCTCGAGTTCCTGGGGAACGCGAATGTCGCGCTCGCAGTAGGGCGAATGTTCGAGGAACTGACCGTACTCATTGCGATAGCGCCTGGGCGGCTCGAAATCGCGTGGTGATTCAAACACCAGGATCCGGTGATTCTGGCCTTTCAGTTCCATCCGCCAAGTGGTGCTGATCGGGATATTCAGGTAATCGCCGGGGCCGAATTCCAGGCGGCCGTACTGGGACACCAGAGTCCCCTCCCCGGTGTGCACGAACAGCAGTTCGTGCGCTTCCCCGTTACGGTAATGGTACGGCATGGATTCGACGGGACGGGCAAGGGCCATCGTCACGTTCTGGTTGCCGACCAGGACTCGGCGTCCCGTCACAACGTCTCCTTCCTGTGGGACGTCCCGAGTCCTGAACAGGCGGTGGCGCAACGCTCCGTTGGCGGCATATTCGATCTTCACCGGTCCCATCGTCTCAACATGCTTGATGCGAGTCGGCTGGCGAATGTGGTACAGAATCGATTCGATCCCGGAGAAACCTTTGGTTCCCACGACCTGTTCCCGATACAAAGACCCGTCAGGCTTACAGAACCGGGTATGCCTCTTGTGCGGAATCTTGCCGAGCCGGTGGTAAAAAGGCATCTACAGGTTCCCCCTTCTCGCCTGCTCTATCTCGATGCTTTCGAAAAGCGCTTTGAAGTTGCCGACTCCAAAGCCCCGGGCGCCGCGCCGCTGGATTACCTCCAGAAAAACGGTCGGACGATCCTGGATGGGACGGCTAAAGATCTGGAGCAGGTAGCCCTCATCGTCCCGATCGGCCAGTATGCCAAGACGCGCGACGTCCTCATAGCGCTCCTTGATACGGCCAATTCTGGCGGGCAGGCTCTCGTAGTAGGCTTGAGGAACACGAAGAAACTCGATGCCGCGCGCTTTCAGCGCCTCGATCGCGCCGACTATGTCGCCTGTCAGGAGCGCGATGTGTTGAACACCGGGCCCCACGTAATAGTCCAGGAATTCTTCGATCTGACTCTTCTTCCTGCCTTCGGCCGGCTCGTTGATCGGAAACTTGATCCGCCCGTTGCCGCCGGCCATGACTTTCGACATCAAGGCCGAGTATTCCGTATGGATAACCTTGTCGTCATAATGGACGATCTGCCGGAAACCCATAGTCTTGTGAAACCAGTTCACCCAGTAATCCATCTTGCCTAGTTCGACATTGCCGACAATATGATCGACCGCCGCCAGCCCTACTGGTTTGACGGCACCGTCTTCCGGCAAAGCGACATAAGCCGGGAGAAACACGCCTGAGTAACCGGTTCGCTGCACGAACTTGAAGACTGTCTGTCCGTAGCCTTGGATGACAGCCGTCCGGACGATCCCCGATTGGTCCGCCAGTTCGTCGGGTGCCTGCAGTCCCTTCGCGCCGCGCGAGGTGGTCTCGCGATATGCCTCCTCGACATCCTCAACTTCGATCGCTATTACCTTTACGCCATCGCCATGAAGCAAGTGATGTGCGGCCATCTCGCTGTGCGGACCGTAAGGAGTGCTCAGGACAAACCGGATCTTTCCCTGCTCGACCACGTAAGAGGCATGGTATCTATTGCCGGTCTCAAGCCCCGAATAAGCGACCGGCTTGAAACCCCAGTATTTCCAGTAGTAGACCGCCTGCCTCGCGTTTCCGACCCAGAATTCGATGTGATCGATCGCCTTGATCTTGAAGAGATCCGCCTCTTGATCGACAGGTCTGTCCTCTGCACGGCTTGCCCGATCGGTAATCATGTGAGCCTCGTGCCAGGGTGAGCGGTTACTTCAATTATAACCCGCAAGTTATGCGCGCGGCGCGCCAGACTACCTGGACGCGCGGGTAGCACGGATTGGCGGATTACGCGGATAATAGCCGGGCGCCTTGACGACTCGTTCCAATCGCTGTAGCTTTGGCTTGCTGCCATGAAAATCAACAAATTTCGTTTACCCCGTCTGTCCGCCCTTTGTGCTGTTCTTCTCTGCCTGGTTTTTGCGACCGTGGTAAAAGCCTCCTCCGCAGGCCTGCCGCGCAGTAGTCCCGAGGCTCAAGGGGTTTCATCAGAAGCCATACTCGCTTTCATCGAGGCCGCAGATCAAAAGATCGATACTATGAACAGTTTCATGCTGGTGCGGCACTCGCACGTGATCGCCGAAGCATGGTGGGACCCTTACGGTCCCGATAGTCCCCACACCCTGTATTCCTTGAGCAAGAGTTTCACATCCACAGCGGTTGGGCTGGCTATCGCAGAAGGCAAGCTGAGTCTGGGTGACCAGGTGATCAAATTCTTTCCTGACGAGACGCCGAGCAACCCCAGCGAGAATTTGCAGAAGATGCGCGTTCACGATTTGATTCGGATGTCGACGGGTCACCAGACAGAGCCGAGGTTTACGAACGAGGAGTCCTGGGTGAAGACTTTCCTGCATCATCCAGTGCCTTACAAACCTGGTACTCACTTTCTCTACAACACTCCGGCCACTTACATGCTGTCGGCAATTATCCAGAAGGCGACTGGAATGACCCTGCGCGACTACCTGCGACCGCGATTGTTCGATCCGCTCGGATTCAAGAATCCGAGGTGGCTGGCGAGCCCCCAAGGTATCACGGTCGGCGGATATGGGCTGGACGCGCGCACGGAGGAACTGGCGCGTTTCGGGCAGCTCTATCTTCAGAAAGGAGAGTGGCAGGGCCGGCGCCTGATACCAGCTTCCTGGATTGAGGCGGCAACTTCCCTCCAGACTTCGAACGGAAGTGATCCGGCCAGCGACTGGGATCAGGGTTACGGATACCAGTTCTGGCGTTGCCGGCACGGCGTCTACCGGGGTGACGGCGCCTTCGGACAATACTGCATCGTCATGCCGGAACAGGACGCCGTGGTAATCATTACCAGTGGTGTCCGTGACATGCAGGAGGTTCTGAACCTCGTCTGGGACACGCTGTTACCGGCTTTTGAGAAAGCTCCTCTGCCTCGCAACAGGGCGGCAGAGGAAAGGCTCAGGAAAAAAACGACAAGTCTGCGGGTACGTCCAGTTTCCGGAAAGCCTGCAACCTCAATTGCATCCGCCGTGTCCGGAAAACGCTATGCCTTCCCGAGTAATGACAGACAGATTGAGTCAATCGGGTTTGAATTCGGACAGAAGAACGCATATCTCCTGGTTCGCAGCGCTGGCCAGGAGAGCAGGATTGCGTGCGGTAACAACGCCTGGGCAAAGGGATCTGCCAGCTTTGTAAACGGGCTCAGCGCCTGGATACTGGGAGCGGGCCAGCATCCCGTTGCGGCAAGCGGAGGATGGACCGCGGACGACACTTACAGCGTCAAGCTATGCCTATACGAGACGCCGTTTTATGTCGACATGAAGTTCCGCTTCAAGGACAACGAGCTGCAGTTTGACTCCGAATACAATGTGAATTTCGGCCCGACGAAGCTTCCTCAACTGCTTGGCCGCATCGCGGAATAAAACGTGACTAAGGCGTGCGAATCAGGCGGCTGGCATGTCAGGTAATACCGCCTGATTCGCGTGAGCTTCACTAAGACAGATCGGGAACAATGTAGGGCGGCCGCTCTTCTTCCCGTTTAAGGAGTCGGTTCGCCTCCTTGTCGCCAACAAAAACCTCCCTGCGTCCATCGAAGATCACCTCTCTGCCGACGCGGTAAGAGATGTTGCCAAGCAGAGGCAGAACGCTGGAACGATGGCCCACCTCGATATCGCAGTTCAGATCGCTCTGCTTACCCGATCGCAATGCGGCGATGAAATTCCCGAAATGACCAGGTTCCCCTTCTCCCACTGTATCGAGCGGATCAGGCACCGACTCATCGAAGTTCTTTGAATCGGGACCCGGCTCCCCTTTACGACCAAAGAAGGTTCTCCAATCTCCCCCGTTGATTTCCATCCATCCTTCGCTGCCATAGAAGATGTTGCCGATGTGCACTGCGCCTTCCGCGTTTGTGTAAAGGCCGCCAGTGGCAAACTCCAGGATTGTTCCATCGGCATATTCGTATATGGTCGTCTGGGTATTCGGAGTGTTCTGAACGGAATCGTGGACGAAACAGCCGCCGAAAGATCGGATTTTTACCGGGTATTCGTCTTTGCCCAAGCCCCACCGGGCAATATCGAACTGGTGCGGGCCCTGGTTGCCAGTATCACCGTTGCCGTACTCCCACTGCCAGTGCCAATTGTAGTGAAACCGATTGCGGTTGAAAGGACGTTTGCGAGCAGGCCCAATCCATTCATCGTAGTGAACCTTTTCCAGGTAAGCAGCCGAATATGCAGGCATCGGGCCGCCTTCACGCGTCAGAAAGAACTTTTCTCCTTCCGGCATTGGACCATCGGGGTAACGCCCGATATCACCGCGTGGTTTAAAGCAAAGCCCGCGCGCCATATAGATCTTGCCCAGTTTCCCGCTGCGCAGGAATTTCATGGCGGCAATCGTAGAGGGCCGCGACCGGCTTTGAAAGCCGACTTGTACCAGGACATTTGCCGCGCGTGCGGCATTGACCATCTGTCGTCCCTCCCAAATCCCCCAGGTGGAAGGCTTCTCGACGTAGACATGCTTCCCGGCCAGACAAGCCCAGATGGTTCCGAGCGCATGCCAGTGGTTGGGAGTGGCAAAAGCCACCGCATCAATTTCTTTGTCGTCGAAGACTCGGCGCATGTCCCAGACCGTCGCAGGAGTGTAACCGAACTTGTCCTGCATGGACTTGACCTGCGCTGGAAACAGGTTCTCATCGACATCACACAGCGTCGTAACCCGAACGCCCGGTATTGCGGCAAAGTTGCTGATATGTGCTCGCCCTCGCCCGCGTATCCCGACGACAGCAAGGTTCACACGATCGTTGGCGCCCAGCACCTGTGTCGCTTTGGTTGCCACAACGGCAGCTGCCGCCGCACCCGCCGTCCCTTTAATAAATCCCCTTCGGCTAACGTCGCTTTTTCCCATAGACTCTCTCCGCCTCCAGCCTGCATTGTGTCTTACGAGGGCCCGAGTTGCAACACGAGCCTGGTGGGCCCTGTCGTTATCCAGTCAATTGGGATGCGCTCATCCCAATTGACCCGCCAGATTTAACAGCGTACAGTCAAGAACTCGATAAGGAGCTTATTTCGGATCGTAAGGAGAAACGTCATGGAGTACGGCAGGCTTCACTTCTGTCTTCTTTATCTTGTTATAGTCACATTGTTCACTGCCTCCAACCTGCATTCTCAAATCCCCGATTGGGAAAGCCCTCGGGTCATCGGCATCAACAAGGAAGAGCCCCACGCCACCCTGATGCCTTTCGCCGACCGCGCCGCGGCGTTGTCTGGCAAACGTGAAGATTCTCCTTTTTACAGATCGCTGAACGGGGCATGGAAATTCCATTGGGTCCCGGAGCCGGGGAAGCGCCCCATTGATTTCTATAAACCGGAGTTTGACGTAAGCGGGTGGAAAGACATTCCCGTTCCTTCCAACTGGGAAATGGAAGGATACGGAGTGCCGATTTACACCAACATTGTCTATCCCTTCCAACCCGATGCCCCACGCGTCACCTCGGAACCGCCGCAGAACTACACCGCCTACTCGCAGCGCAACCCCGTCGGCTCCTATCGACGCACCTTCACCGTGCCTGCAAGTTGGCGGGAGCGCGACGTTTTCGTCACGTTCGACGGGGTCAACAGCGCCTTCTATCTCTGGATCAACGGCGAAAGGGTAGGTTATAGCGAGGATTCCCGCACACCGGCAGAATTCAACATCACCCCATACTTGAGAGTTGACGAAAACACCATTGCTGTCGAAGTGTATCGATGGTGTGACGGCAGCTACCTGGAAGATCAGGACTTCTGGCGATTAAGCGGGATTTACCGCGATGTCTTCCTTTGGTCGGCGCCCAAGATTCATGTGCGCGACTTCGAAGTTAAGACGATCCTGGACGAAAACTACCAGGACGCGGTTTTAGAAGTACAAGCGGAGATACGCAACGGGTCCGAAGAGTCTGCAGCTTGCTCTCTTGCTCTCGAACTGCTCGATTCCGGCAAAGCGGTGTTCCCAAAGGAATCCCGCGCTGCGACAGTGCCGCCGGGAGGGAAAACTATCGTTTCATTCAGCATTCCGGTCAAAGCCCCTCGGAAATGGAGCGCGGAAACCCCGAACCTGTACCCTCTTTTACTGACACTGGTCGGTTCCGGCAATCAGTTGCTTGAGATCATTCCGGCGCGAGTTGGCTTTCGCCAGGTCGAGATTAAAGGAGGACAGATCCTGGTTAACGGCAAGGCCGTTTATTTTATGGGTGTCAACCGCCACGAACATGATCCGAAGACAGCCCAATACGTGACGCGGGATTTGATGATCAAGGACATCCTGCTGATGAAGCAAAACAACATTAATGCGGTCCGCACCGCGCATTACCCAAATGTTCCGGCCTGGTATGACTTGTGTGACGAGTACGGGCTTTATGTGATCGACGAAGCCAATGTCGAAACCCATGGCTACGGCGCCAATCCAAACAACAAGCTGGCTCATGACCCGGAATGGCGGGAGTGCTTTATCGATCGGGCGCGACGGATGGTCGAGCGTGACAAGAACCATCCAAGCGTCATCATCTGGTCGCTCGGCAATGAGTCTGGTGACGGTCCCAACCTGAAGGCGGAGGCCGAGTGGATCCGCGCCCGCGACAAGACGCGCCCGGTTCATTACGAGGGTTCATCCGCGTCGGGTGGAGACGGGGAGGCCACTGACATCAATTCCTGGATGTATCCTCCCCCGCGGGATTTAGCCCGGTGCCAGCAACGGTTTCCCGACAAACCGTTCATCTTGTGTGAATACGCACACGCGATGGGCAATAGTGTTGGCAATTTGCAGGAATACTGGGATGAATTTGAGAAACATCCGTCCATGCAAGGAGGATTCATCTGGGACTGGGTGGATCAAGGGATCCTGCGCACCGATCCGCAAAGCGGCAAGAGCTATTTCGCTTACGGAGGTGATTTCGGAGATGTACCGAATGATACCAACTTCTGCTTTAACGGCTTGGTCCAGGCGGATCGCGTTCCCCATCCCTCGCTTTTAGAAGTCAAGAAGGTTTATCAGCCCATCAAGGTTGAGGCCGTCGATCTTCCCAATGGTCGGCTGGTGGTTCGGAACAAACACTTTTTTACAGATCTGTCGTCTTTCGAAGGCAGATGGAAACTTCACGACGAGGGGAAGGTGATCGCGTCCGGCAAGCTACCCGGCCTGAATACGCCGCCAGGAGAAAAGACCGAGATAACGATTCCCTTATCCAGTTTCCTTACCGAACGGACTTATTCACACCTGGTGCTCGACGTCTTTTTCGTCCTTCCCCGGGATACGAAGTGGGCCAAAGCTGGTCACGAAGTGGCTTGGGACCAGTTCGTCATTGCCGAAAGTCCACGTGCTGCCAGACATGGTTCGGCGCCCCTGGAACTCGTTCAAACGTCGGAATCCATAACGGTAACGGGACAGGGCATTTCTATCCGGATCAACGCCCGTAACGGGCAGCTTGAATCGTACCGTGCGAACGGATTGGAGCTGATCTCAGCGCCCCTGGTTCCGAACACCTGGCGGGTTCCGAATGACAATCAATACCGCAACGATTTCGAAAAACGCTACGCGCTTTGGAAGGATGCGGCCAAGACCAGGGAAGTGCGATCGGTTACCGCTGTCCGCAAGAGCGAGAGTGTCGTCGAGGTCGTGGCCAAGATGACGCTACCGAAGGATCTGGCTGACTATACAATGACTTACACCATAGACAGTGGTGGTATCGACATAAAGGTCGAGTTTAGTCCTTCGGCAAATCTCACCGGGTTCATGCCTCGCCTCGGAACACGGATGGCGATCCCGAAAAGCATCAACCGGGTAATGTGGTACGGACGCGGCTGGCATGAGAACTATTGGGACCGGAAAACCGGTGCCCGTTTTGGCAACTATTTCGCCGAACGGGTGGAGGACCTGGTCTACCCATATCCGAGGTCTCAACAGAATGGAAACCGCACCGACGTGCGCTGGCTCAGTTTCGAGAATGAGGCTGGGAATGGGTTCAGAATGTTTGGCGATCCTATGTTCCAGTTCACGGCCCGCCCTTACTCGATGGAGGATCTGGCCGCCGCCACCCACGATTATCAGCTGCCCCGAAGGGATTTCAACGAGGTCTTGATCGACCATCAACATATGGGGGTAGGCGGGGACAATAGCTGGGGGGCTCGCGTGCACGAAGAATACTGTGTAAAGGTTGCGCCTTACACTTATACCCTTCGGATTGAGCCGATAACGAAGTAGAAAGAGCAACGGCTAGGCGATCTCAAAACCAGTGCGCGGCGGCCGGCAGTGGGAAAGGTTAAGGGCGGACTCTCCGCTTTCATCCGCATCATCCGTGCGATCCGTTTTATCCGTGGGAGTAGGAATACCCACGGATAGGACGGATAACACGGATAACGCGGATTAATGCTCCTACCGTTCCTGGTCAGGAACCACGAGAACTGAACAATCAACCTGCTTAAGCACTTGCACAGTGACGTCTTGCGGTTCAAACAGTGAGCGCGCATGAGGTCCGTGACCACCCATGACCAGCAGATCGAACTCGTCGCCGGAGGCTTCCCGGACAATCGCCTGGACCGGCGACGGCGCTTCGATCAGGCGGCTTTCAGCCCGAACGTCGAGACTTTTGAGGGTGGAGACGGCGTTAGCCACGTGGCTTCGGCCGGAAGCGTCACTCGCGCCTGGGGACAAAACATGCAGCAACGTCACCCTGGCTTTCACCCGCCTGGCCAGCCAGGCTGCCGTGATGACGTCGTTTTTGCCTGGCTCCCCCGCCGCCGTACAAACGAGGATGTGTTTAATGGGCCGAAAGTCCCGTGCGGTGATCAATAAAGGAAGTTCCGCCTCCTGGAGAATTCGCGCAAGCATCCTGGGAATGCCCAGAGGAGACATTTTCGGTCTGATTTTGGGGCGAGTCAGCAGCAGGTAATTATAGATATTGGCCGCCTGTTCACGGATCAGAACCTCGCTGCTCTTACCCTCCGGAAGAAGAATGGTGGGGGCTTGCAGGCCTGCCTGATTCGCCCGTCGGAGGACTTCGTCCCGGACTTTCTCATCTCTTTCCTGTTCCTTGCGATTTCGTAGGATCGTGACGGTGCCATCGAGGGTAGCCGCCAGCCAGGCGGCCAGGCTCAGATGAGAAAGGCTTTCGCTGGCCGCATTGTCAAATACGAGCATCCGCGGCCGGGGAGGATTGAGGAAGGTCCAACCGGAGACTGAAACGAATTGCTCTCCCGGTTCCGGGTAAGTGTTTGAAGGCATTTCACTTTCCAGGATCCAATGATCCTGCCCGAAACTCGGCGGCGGGGCCACCTGACGCCATCCCGGCAAGCGAGGCAAGGATATGCGGATACGCCGGGATGACCCTGAGAAAACCTGCTCGGCAACTGATCCCCGACCCAAGACCGGTGTTCCCTTCTCCGGCGGCGTCTTCGTCAAGCGGACCTGCTCTGGACGAAAGAAAACGTGAGCCATCGGCGCTTCTTCCCGTAGTTGATCCGGACATCCGGGACTTGAAATCTTCCCGAAAAGAGCCTCGGCTCGGGGCACCGGGGCAGAGAGAAGGTTACCACCCCCCAGGAAGGTGGCGACGAAAGCGGAGCGGGGACATCGGTAGAGAGTCTCCGGGTTGCCGGTCTCAAGTAACCTTCCGCGTTCCAGCACGCCGATTCTGTCAGCTACCTCAAATGCCTCATCCTGATCATGTGTGACGAGGATGGCAGTCAGATTGAGCCGTCTCTGGACTTCTCCCAGGGTTCGGCGCAGATGGGCCCGGATCTTGACATCGAGTGCGCCGAAGGGTTCGTCGAGTAACAGGACCTTCGGCTGATAAGCGAGAGCGCGCGCCAACGCCACTCTCTGTTGCTGGCCGCCTGATAGCTGGCGAGGCATCCTGTTTCCGAGTCCGGCTAAACCAACGATCTCCAGAAGCTCCTCAGTGCGCCGAGCTCGCAAGTTCCGCGGAATCCCGCGAATTTTGAGTCCGAACTCGATGTTCGCCGCCACCGTCATGTGATTAAAAATCGAATAGTTCTGGAATACGAACCCGATCCCTCGTTCTTGAGGCGGCGCGTAGGTCACGTCAGATCCGTGAATCAGGATCTTTCCATCGTCAGGGTAAGTGAGCCCGGCGATCATCCGGAGAACAGTGCTCTTCCCGCTGCCACTGGGTCCCAGCAGGACGAACATCTCACCGTCGAGGACCTCCAGGTTCACCCTGTCTACGACAACCTGACGTCCGAACCTCTTCGATACTTGGTCAAGAACGATTGACACAGAATGCTCCCGCCAGCCGCTAGGAACTCGAACAGCATTGTAATATGGCAAAGGTCCGCAGACCAAAAGATCTGGGGGTAATTCGTTTGTAGTTCCGCGTTTAGCTGGGCCTGAATCGATCGGAAGTTCGTAGTACCGTCTTTAGCCGGGCAGTTTGCCCATCGGCCAATTGTTGCCGCATGACGATTCAAGGCCGCCCAAAGAAGACGGACTACGAACCCGGACTCGCCAGCCGGTGGGTTGAGCACCTCGCTTTCGGTGTACTGAGACCCGGCGGCCCTGGACACTCGACACCTCGTACCCACAAAAACAGCGGTTTTGGTCATTTCGTCCGCCGGGCTTATCTGGTAATTTCCGGTTATGGGAAAAACCATGTTTGATCTGAGCGGCCGGGTGGCGATAGTAACGGGAACGAGCCGGGGACTCGGCCAATACATGGGGCGGGCTCTGGCAAAAGCCGGTGCGGATTTGGTCATTACAAGCCGGAAGCTGGAGAGTCTTGAAGACTTTCGGTGCGAAATTGAGAAGCTTGGTCGCCAGGCTCTCCCTGTCGAACTCGATGTCAGGGACTATGCGAGCATTCAGCGGATGGTAGACCGAGCAATCGGGCACTACGGCCGGATCGACATACTTGTAAACAATGCGGGGTGCAACGTCCGCAAGCCCTCCGTCGAAATCACCTGGGACGACTGGAATCTGGTGTTGGATACCAATCTGCGCGGCACATTTTTTGTTTCGCAGGCTGTGGCGCGTCACATGATCCCTCGGCGGTATGGCCGAATTATCAACATCGGATCCGTCACCAGCGTGTTCGGTTACGCTGGTCTCGCACCGTACTGCGCGAGCCGCGGAGGCACGCGTCAGTTGACTATGAGCCTGGCGGACGACTGGGGCCGTTATGGTATTACCGTCAACTGCCTAGCGCCAGGATGGTTTAAAACGGCCCAGAACGCCATCATGTACGAAAATCAGGAATGGGTCGACTATCTCATAGACCGTATTCCGCTGAAGCGCGTGGGACAGCCGACGGATCTTGACGGGGCCGTCGTCTTCCTGGCTTCCGAGGCAAGCGGATATATAACAGGCCAAACGCTGCTGGTCGATGGCGGGATTTCGACCGGGGCAACTCGAGCACTGCCGAAAAAACCGGCAACTCCTTGATCTTGAAGTCTACGGTCGTCCACATTACCCTCCCAAGAGGACAAAGGAGAAAAGTATGTTCCGTCTAAGATTGATTTGTTACTGCCTGGTTCTCATCTATGCGTTGGGTGCCTGGGAGGCATCCGTGTGTGCCGAACCGCTGCAGTTCCATGTGGTTAGCGCAAATGAATGGTTATACCCGGACACCCCGATTCCGGCCTCGCCCGTCCGGTCGATAAACTTGCACGCGCCGCGAGGCGGCCGAGCGGCCTTCCAAGTGCTGCTGCGTGGGCTCAAGGCCGGAGACTCGTTGCGATTTACCTTTGAAGGGCAACTTGCGCCCGAGGTTTATCAGCTTATTGACGTTAATGTGCCGGAGAACTCCGGACCTCCTTGCAGCGCAATACCGCCTGATCAACCTACACCTGACTACGTTATCAGGAAGGCGCCGTATCGTGTGTATGAGGCGCTTCGTCCTCTTCGCCAGGGTGATCCTGCTCGGGGCGAAACCGAGGCGATTTATGTCTCTTTCCGGATACCCGCAGAGGCGACGCCGGGTCGTCAGCAAGGCCGGCTGCGTTTGCAGGCGCAGGAGCAGACCGCCGATATCGGCGTGACCCTGACAATCCATCAAGCACGGGTGCCGGCACAGGGACACCTGCGCGTGACCAACTGGTTTAGTGTTCCCGCAATGGCACGGTTACATAAGCTGGAACCTTGGTCGGAAGCGCACTGGGAAATGCTTCGTGCGTATGCCCGATTGATGCGACGCGGCCGTCAAACCGACTTCATTCCGGTCAGACCGCAGGTGAAAAAGACTGGCGAAGGTCAGTGGGAGTTTGATTTCACCCGGACGGAGCGGATGATCAGGATGTTTTTCGATGAAGGCTTTACCCATATCGAACTCCCCCACATTGCACGCCACGACCGGCGCAAAGAGGCAGTCGCGCGTTTCGTTATCGATGTCGACGGCAAGCCAACACCCGGTACGTCCCGAGAAGCCTACGCTTTTCTCTCGCAGTATCTGAAGGCCTGGGCGGAGACGCTGAAAAAGAACGGCTGGTACGATCGGGCGACTCAACACGTTGTCGACGAGCCCAATCCAGAGGATTTCGCAGATTACCGCATCATGGCCGGCACGGTTCGCAAATTCCTTCCGGGAATTCCGCTGATTGATGCTCTCGGCGACGCCAGGCTCGACGGCGGGGTCGATATCTGGGTTCCTCTCAGTGAAAGCTATGAGAAAGATATCGCCGGATTTGAAGCACATCGTCGCCGCGGTGACATCGTCTGGTTTTATACCTGCTGTGCGCCCAGTGGCTTTCATCTGAACCGCTTCATCGACACCGAACTTCTGAGGACGCGTTTGCTTCATTGGGCGAACTGGAAGTATCGGCTCGATGGATATCTGCATTGGGGACTGAACCAGATCATCGAAGAGCAGCACCCGTTTGAAAACACCTGCCCGCCGCACGGACCGTACCACGATTTCCATCTACCTCCAGGAGATTCGCACATCGTGTATCCCGGAGAAGACGGACCTTGGTCGAGCGTCCGGTTCGAAGCAATGGGGGCCGGCATTGAAGACTACGAGTTGCTTCGAATCGTGGCTAAGCGCGACGAAAAGCTGGCGGACGAAATCTGCAATCAGCTGGTTCGCAGTTTCACCAACTACGACGCGAGCCCGGCCGGATTCGAAGCAGCCCATCGGCGCCTGCTTGAAGAAGCCGGAAAGTGAGCTGTTGAGTGAAGTGGACCTAGTGGACCCAGTGGACTGCCGTTTGGAAAATTTATCGTATCCCCTGGGTCCACTTGGTCCACTTCGTCCACTTGGTCCACTTCACTCCAAATTACTGCTTGCCACAGCAGGCAATGAAACCCTCAGGATGAACCGGCTGCCTTTGCCCGGTGCGCTTTGAATCTCCATCTCTCCACCAACAACGGCCAGGCGTTCCTGAACACTGAAAAGGCCGAAGCCGGCCGAACGACTCGGTTTGGTTTCAAACTGCGAGGCGTCGAAACCGACGCCATCATCTGCGACGGTCACTTCAATCCGGTTATTGACCTGCTTGATCCGGACGCTCGCTGTGGAGACGCCGGCATGCTTCACCACGTTGAAGAGCAACTCCCGGGCGGCTTGAAAAAGTAAAATCGTCAGGTCATTTGGCGGCGAGTCAATCGGTCCATCGGTCGAGAAACAGACATTAAGACCGTGTTGTTGCTGCATCCATTTCGCAAGCCACTCAAGGGCGGGAATCAGGCCGCCATGGTGCAGGACCGGAGGGTAGAGCTCGGCTGTAAGAGAGCGAGAGGCTTCGATGGACTCGGTCAACAGCGATGAAATCTGTTTGACCTGGGCGCGGATTTTCTGATCCTCGATTGCGGACTCAAGTGCGGCGACTCGCAACTTGGCGCCAACCAGCAACTGCTGAAGCCCGTCATGAAGAACATGGGCGAGGCGCTGACGCTCTCGCTGTTCTGCCAAAGTCAACTCGGAAGCAAGGGCGCGCAGTTGCCTGGTTCGTTCGCGGAGAATCTCTTCGGCAGTCGTTCGCCGGTCTACTTCTTCGCGCAATGATTCGACGGTTCTCGCCAATTCGGCCGTTCGTTCGCTGACCCGTCGTTCCAGATCCCGATTCAGTTCTTCAATCGCCTGGATGGCTGCCAAGCGCTCGGTAATATCGCGGAACACCATGACAGCGCCCACTGGCTGCCCTCCCTCAATGATCGGGGCGGTCGTAAACTCTACACGGAAATAGGTGCCATCTTTTCTAATGAAACAATCATTCGTCGCACTGTGCGCTTTTCCGGTACGCAAGGTGGCCAACACTGGGCAATCGGCTTCAGGGTATGGATTTCCGCACGTCAGGGAGTGGTGAAAGGTTTCGTGTGCGTTACGACCAATCAATTCGTCCGGCGCCCACCCGATGAGTTCAGCTGCAAAAGGATTTAGAAAGGTGATGTTCCCGTCCGGGTCGATGCCGCAAATTCCCTCCCCGACCGAACGTAGAATCAACTGGCTGCGAGTAGTCTCCTTGGCCAGTTCGGCCGTCCTTTCCTTGACCAACTCCTCGAGGTAGTCTCGGTGCCGGCTTAGCTCCTGCTCAGTATGGAGACGCTCTAACGCGGTACCTGCCAGACCGGCAACCGCGAGGTAAGTGTTGAGCAGATCGTTCGGCAGGGGATCGGCGTTGCCATGACCGATCAACATCACCTGTTCCGGATGGTATTGTTCGAAGATCGGCAAAAATACTGTCATTGACGCGGGTGGGCCGGTGACGGGAAAGCAAGCGAGAAACCCGCTTTCGATGACATCCACGACCAGATCCCGTAAATCCACAGGAAGATCCGACGCGGCGAAAGGAACGCCCGGAGTGCAATGATGAACTAAGATCCCGCCGTCTGCGTCGGCTTGTGCGAAAGCGACCCACTCAGCCGGAAAGTAAGTGACTAGGAGCTTGCCCAAATGATTCCAAATATCCTGCTGTGTCTTCAGTCGGGCGATATACTGGGCCGATTTGATGAACGCTTCCAGGATTTGCGACCCTCCGTATTCCTTGCTGTTCATCTCATCACGCCCTCATTGACTCCAGGTATAAACTCTCAAGGAATTGTACTTCGAAGTCGGGCAATAAACCGAGGTTTATCGTTGTCGCCCTCGAGCGAAGCATCGCGAGGCCCGAGGCAGCCTGATCCGCCGCCAACAAAATCCGCTCACACCCTGTTAAAGCAATGTTCCCGCATAGTTCCACAATCGTCGGCGACGTTTGGGGCAACAGGCCGATTGCCTGCGCATTCCTGATATCAAGCTCGGTCCCGAAAGCGCCCCCGATGCATATTCGCCTCAGGTCGCCAGCGTTCATCCGGGCCGCAGCCAGTACCGTCCTGATCCCCAGCCCGATCGCAGCTTTCCCGCGTTGAAACATATCGACATCCCGACTCATCAAGCGTAACGGAGGTGCATTCTTCCTGGGAACCGGAAACCCATCGGGACGCGAGCGCGTGAATTTCCCAGTCGGGGTCAGTTCCCCTTTTGCCAGGAGGCAAGCGATCAGGTCTATCATGCCGGTCCCGCACAAACCTTTCGCCTCACCTCCACCGATGACGCTGTACTCCAGTTCCGCTGAACCCGGGCGGAAGCTTACCTGGTGTATCGCGCCAATGCCGGCCGGTATTCCGCAATGAGTCGCACTACTTTCGAAAGCTGGGCCGCCTGCCGCTGACGTAACCCACAGTGTGGTGCCATCCCACAATGCGATTTCCGAGTTGGTTCCGACGTCGATCAGAAGACTCCCGGGTTCTTCTGTCAAACGGGTGGCAAGAACACCGGCAAGCAAATCGGATCCTACAAAGCCCGCCAACGGCGGAATGACTGCGAATTTTGCGCTTGATGGAATCCCGAGCACCCCCGACCAGGCCTGAAAGCTGCTCCGAGCCCGTTCCAAGGGTTCGGACCAGGTATAGGAGCGCAACAGCCCCGGACTGGGAGTCTCGGTCAGAAGCGCAATCATGGCTGTGTTTCCGACAATAACCACCTTGGAAACCCGCGCGGGTCCGAACCCGTCACTCTCACAGACAGGCAAAAGCGCCTCGTTCAGGGCGTGCAGAACGATTCTGGCAATGCTTCGCGAACGTCGAGGCGATTCCTTCGCCGCCAGGAGCCGGGTGATGACATCAGCGCCGTATTGTGTTTGCGGGTTTGCTCCAACCCGACTGAACACCCGAGCACGGCGCTTCAAGTCCCACGCAGTGACACTGATGTGAGTTGTTCCAAGATCAACAGCCAGTCCGTATGTTGCCTCTGCTTCGCCCCAGTCTGACTCTGACGCAAGTTGTGAAGGCATGCACCGAAGGTGAGCCGGCGGTATTTCTCTCCAGTTCGACTCCTCCGCGGGGTTGATAATCCGCACGCGCAGATCGCCTTCTGGCAGCAACTGGCAGGCCAGTCTGATATTCAATTCCCGCTGCTCGGGCGACAAAACCAGCCGTTCGCTCCTGGTGCGCTCATTCACCAGGCCAGCCTCAACCTGAACGAGGCATAGCCCGCATGCTCCATTGCCCCGGCAGGCGGAACGAACCGGAAGACGCGCCTTGACGAGCATATCCCGAACAGAAAGCCCAGGCGTAATCGGAATCCTGCGTTCAGTTCCATCGCTGACTACTGTAAGCCAATCCACGCGTTAGCTCGCTTTCCGTACTGCCGCACGCACTAGAGCAGCGATGTTCTCGGCCGGACTCTCGGGCGGAATCTCGCAACCTGACGACAATATGTAGCCCCCTCGCTCGCTGAAAACGTCAAGGAGGGCCGCCGCCTCCGCTTCTATCTCCGCGGAGCTCGAATGCAGAAAGGTTAGCGATTTAATATTACCGTCCAGACAGGTCGTGGGGAGTTGCTTGATCGCCTCTAGCGGAGGAACGCAGTAGTCGAAATGGGCGATATGAACCCCCATACACGGGAAAGACGGCATGATCGGGATGATAGGGCCAGCAATATGCAGCCAGTTGGCGACTGCTCCCGCGCACGAAAACGCATCGAAGATGCGCCGCAGTCGCGGGAAATCGTACTTCTCAAAGAACGATGGCGGAACAACTGACAAAGAAGCTGCTGGTTCGAAAACCAGGGGGAGATGAGCTCCCGAATCTATCTGGGCCTGACCGAAACAAATAGCCGTATCGGTAGCGAAATCCATAAAGGAGGCCAGACGTGCGGGGTCGTCCTGCACCAGATAGAGTGCCTGTTCCATGCCAAGCAACTGAGTGACAAGAGAGAACGGACCGAGGACGCATCCGACAACCAGCGTCCGGGAACCGACCTCGTTCTTGAGAATGCGCAGAGCACGAAGCACTTCCGGCATGCGGCCCGCTGATAGCGGGTCTGGGACCGCGAAACTGGCAGGATCTGTTTTAGCTGTGAAAATGTGCTTTTCTACTACCGGATAGTGAGAAGGAGTGTAGTAAAGAGTCGAACCCACGGCTTCGGTCTCGACGTTGGCGTCGAGAAACCCAAAGACAGCATCGTAACCGTAACGCTCAAGTGCGGCGAGTTGCCCTTGCGCCAACTTGTCGCCGTTCTGGAGATACTCGTTCAAGGGGATGCGGGCGACTGCAGCCGCGTGACCGAAAACCTGCGCGATAACCGGTACCCGGTCGGACTTTCGAAATGCAAGCGTAGCAGTGATTCTCTCCAGGCTATTCATGGTCCTCCCGCGGCTGAGTGTCCGGCTAGCTGATTGACATAGTGAAGACCATCGAAGGCTGATTCCGCTACAAAATCGACGTTCAGACCTTGCGGCGAAGACTGCTTCAGTGCCGCCCCGCCCGCAAACACTCGCACTCCATCCAGACCATGGACGACCAAAAGATCCTTCACCTGCCTGACCAGCGGGATAACAGGTGTGATCAGCCCGCTGATCCCGACAGCAAGAGGGGCTTCTTTTTCGGTAGCTGCGATGAGCCGACGCAAGCTGCAGTCCTTGCCGCAATCCACAACCCGGTAGCTGCTGGCAGTCAGGATCGTTTTCACGATGTTCTTGCCTAAGTCGTGAACATCGCCCTCTAAAGTCGCCAAGACGACTGTGCCCTTTACCGGACCGGCTGGGGCACTGTCACCGGGATAGAGAAATTTCATTACCTCGGTAACTGCGCGGCCGGCAAGCATGATCTCCAGCAGGTTAAATTGCTCCAGGGTGCATTTTTCATCTAGAGTGGACATCGCAGCTTCGACGCCGGAGACGACAATCTCCTGGGCGGTAATCCCGCAGGTTTTCAGATTCTGAGCGTGCCGCACCGCCTCTTTGCTGTCCCCTTGTACAATCGCTTGGATCAGACCCTGCATCCGAGCATCAAGCATGCTTCTCTCCTTCGATAGTCGCTCCGGTCGGCTATCGGACGGCTTAAAGACCGAAACACAGGTACCGCATACTACCAGATTGCGCCGGATACCGACAAAAAAGGGGTAAAACGAGGGGTGAATGACAAAAGCATTTTCCATTTTCCATCGTTCATTTTCCAGAGCCAATTGCAAAAACTCGACGACTCCAGCTTTTTTTGTATTTCGACCCCGAAGGGGTCGCGTAGCGGAGCCCAGGGTTGGCCGGCGTGTTTTGCGGCCTACCCTGGGCTTTGCTACGCAACGCCTTCGGCGTTGAAATCCTTAATCAGCGAGTTTTTTGCAATTGGCTCTGGAAAATGGAAAATGGAAAATCGCCCTGAGCATTCACGATAGGCCATGGCTCCGTCCGCTTCCTTGATTGGCCTTGGCGGGACTAAAATGGTCTTACCTACATTTCCTTCCAAGGAGGTTGCCAACATGTGCAACTACTCGCTCGAATGTTTCGAGAGCCGTGATGCCATCCCCGGGGAAAGACTGGTAACGCGGCGTTTTTATACGGGGAGCCTGGGATTCTCTTCTCCCCAGGATCCGGGAGTCGCCGTTTGTCTGAAGGATGGAGTGAGACTAATCTTGCGAGACGTCCCTAAATCGCTGCAGTCTCGTCTGAAGATCGGAACCGAGGCTATCGCCACCTTCGGAATGCGCGAACCGCGGCACCGATGGTGGGACTTCTGGAGTCTAAGCGGGTACGAGCGTGACGCTCTCTTCTTCGACAACGGAACCTGCATTCTTGTCAGCCGACTCCCGGAGGGTCTGACCGCCGACGTTTTGTCACCGGACGCGGAAGACGTCTTGCCGGAAAAGACCGCGGCTCGAATCCCTGCTCCCGTGGACCAGTAGGTTTTCCAAAGGCAAAACCAGGGGCGTCTTCTATTCCCAACCGGTCCGGATGCAAAGCCAGCAGGTTTAGGATCGATATCTCGGACAGACGTATCGGTCCTAAACGTGCTGTCGACCCTCTCGTTCCAGTCCGTCATGAACCCATGCATATCCTCCGATTTGAACTTCGCAATACAGATGAGTAAAGATTCTGGTTGCCTGATTATTAAACCGGAGGAAATCGAATGCACAGCAAAGGCGCGTTACGCCCTGCTGGAATGGTTTCTGCAACTATTCTGATACTTGCTCTGTTATTGTTCTGGCCGCCTGTCACCGAGGCTGATAACCACGCGTCGTCGCCTCGGGAAAATAAGAGTGGACAACAGGTGTATCAAGAGGCATGCGCAAGTTGCCATGGTCTCGACGGTCGAGGTGTCTCCGCTGATCAGCTTGGCTTTGACCTGCCGGTTCCCGACTTTACTGATTGCAGTTTTGCCACCAGAGAGCCGGATGTCGACTGGATCGCGGTGTCGCATAGCGGCGGTCCGGTGCGCGGATTTTCAAGGTTGATGCCTGCCTTTGGAGAAGCGTTAAGCCGTCAGGACCTGGAACTGGCGGTCGCCCATCTCCGAACTTTCTGTCGAGACTCTGCCTGGCCGCGCGGTGAACTTAACTTGCCCCGCGCTTTGGCTACAGAAAAAGCATTTCCCGAGGACGAGGCGGTGTTCACGTCAAGCATCAACGCGGAGGGAGACGGCGGGGTATCCAACAAGGTCATTTACGAGAAGCGTATTGGCGCCAGATCTCAGTTCGAAGCGGTAGTTCCATTCGGCTGGACGAAAGAAAGGTCCCCGCTTGAAAACTGGTCGGGCGGCCTCGGCGATATCGCCATAGGTGGGAAACATGCTCTCTTTCACAGTCTGGAGACCGGATCGATCTTCAGCGTAGCCGGGGAACTTGTTCTCCCGACGGGAGACAGCGCCAAAGGATTCGGCAAGGGAACGACCGTGATTGAGCCATTCGTTGCCTACGGCCAGCTTTTTCCCGCAGCCTTTTTTCTTCACGCGCAAGCGGGTGTCGAACTGCCAGTTGACACCGACCGAGCCTCACGGGAAGGTTTTTGGCGGTTGGCGTTGGGACGGACCTTTGAACAGCGAAACTGGGGACGAGCCTGGTCGCCGATGGTTGAGTTCCTCGCGGCACGTGACCTGGAGAACGGCGCAAAAGTCAGTTGGGACATGCTGCCGCAACTGCAGTTCACCCTGAATACTCGTCAGAACATCATGTTCGACATCGGTGTCCGGCTGCCCATCACTGATAGCGGGACACGCAACACCCAGATCGTGTTCTACCTGCTTTGGGATTGGTTCGACGGTGGTTTTCTGGAGGGATGGTAGTCATGAGCCTGGCTTCGCTCTTACTGATGGTATTCACACTTGCGGCGTCCCCTCAGTTATCTGAACCGGGTATAACGAAGTTGTCGCTTTTTGCCACCTCTGATCAATGCCTGGCTTGCCACAACGGGTTGGTCTCCCCGTCCGGGGAAGACATCTCGATCGGCAACGAGTGGCGACCCGGAATGATGGCTAATTCAGCCCGCGATCCTTACTGGCAGGCGGCTGTACGCCGAGAAACGATGGATCATCCCAAGGCACAAGCCGAGATCGAGAATGAATGTGCAGCCTGTCACATGCCAATGATGAGGACTCAGGCCAACGCCGGCGGAAAAAAAGGAAGCGTCTTCGCTCACCTGCCGGTCACCGCCGCGGCTACTCCCGAAAGTCGTATGGCGCACGACGGCGTATCCTGCTCGTTGTGCCATCAAATACAACCGGACGATCTGGGCTCCAAAGAGAGCTTTACGGGGGGATTTATTGTCGATTTAAGAACTCCGCCAGAAACCCGACAGATTTTTGGGCAATACGACGTTGATCCAGGAAGGCAGCGAGTAATGGCGTCTTTCTCTTCGTTTATTCCGAAACGGGCGGATCATCTCTCGGGATCCGAAGCCTGCGCTACCTGCCATACCCTGTATACACACGCTCTCGGACCAGACGGAAAAGCAATCGGTTCCTTTCCTGAACAGGTCCCTTACCTGGAATGGCAACACAGCGCTTGGCGCGGAGTGAATAGTTGCCAATCGTGTCACATGACACTTGTTCAGGGAGAAACCGCCATTTCAAGCGTGCTCGGTCAACCGAGGAGTGGTTTCTTTCGTCACGATTTTCTGGGCGCCAATTTCTTTATGCCGAGGATTTTCAACCGCTATCGCCAGGAGCTTGGAGTCACGGCTCTGCCCCAGGAACTTGACCGCGCGGCCATGCGGACGGTTGAGCATTTGCGTGAGAAGTCGGCACGTCTTGAAATCCTGGAGGCAAGGAGAGAGGCGGATCGCCTTGAAGTTCAGGTGGCTGTCCAGTCGCAGGCAGGACACAAGCTCCCAACAGCTTACCCCTCCCGCCGTGTGTGGATTCACCTGGCCATCCAAGACGGAGAAAACAAAATGGTTTTCGAGTCCGGCAAGTTGAGGAGCGACGGGTCTATCGAGGGGAATGACAATGATCGCAACCCTCTTGGATACGAGCCGCACTATCAGAAAATCGATTCGCCTGAACAGGTGCAGATCTACGAAGCGATTATGGGAGACGCGGAGGGAGCCGTGACGACCGGCCTGCTTAAAGCCATTCGGTATCTTAAGGATAACAGGATCCTTCCTCAAGGCTTCGACAAGAACACCGCGCCGGCAGATGTCGCCGTCCACGGGTCCGCGGCCCGGGATGAAGACTTCCTGGGCGGCCAGGACGTGGTTCAATACTCGATCCCGCTCGCTGGGGCTGCTGGTCCATTCAAGGTAGAGATTGAGCTCTACTACCAGCCGATCGCCTACCGTTGGGCACAGAACTTGGCTGCCCGGCAGTCAGCAGAAACGGACCGATTCGTCCGACTCTACCGGGACATGGCTCCGGCTTCCGGTGCACTGCTGGCGCATGCCAGCCATCTGGTTCGCTGAACCTCGCGACTGCCGCGCAGCGGTTCGCCATCGGCGCCATTACTCAAATGAGAATCTCAAACCAGTGGTAAACAGGAGATCGTTCTTCTTTTTCCCGGGGATCGGGTCGCTGTTCAACTGGTTGCTTAGACTCAGTTGCAGAGAAAACCATCGAGTAAGGCGAGTCACCAGCGCGTTGTCGACATTAATACGGTATTCTCCGGTATTGGTCATGTTCGGGAAAAAGCTGAGCTTGTGTTCAACGTGCATGGCCTCGATGATTTGATGAAACAACTCCTCGCCGAGAATCACCTCTCCCGAGGTCCTGGTGACATTATCCCGATAGAATTCGCGGTTGAGCGAACCACCTCCAAACAGGTCGAAACGGGTACGATCGTTTTTTATCCAGTGGAACCCAAAGCCGCCACCCGGGACGAATCGGAGATCGAGGCCTTGAAACTTATCGTAATCGAGTTCTGTGAGCCCAAAAGCGAACAGCCGCTCGTTCACGTTAACATCGTAACGAAAGCCTCCTCTGACCGCGTTGGCTGTTGTGAGCGATAATCCTTCCGCTTTGCTCTGAGAATAGAGAGACCTGACAAACACCGTGATTTTATCCCTAGGAGAGGACCTTGCTGCATTGAAACCGACATTCAGAGTTGTCGTTTCCGCATTGCCCTGCGAGGTCGAGAGCCCCGTATCCAGTGCCCCGCTCCATAGATCGAGTAAACCCGGATTGCGCAGACGCGCGATTTCGGCCAAGTAGGCCGTCTCCTCTTCCGGAGAGCGGATTGTCTGAATCGCCTCTTTCGTAACGGTCACCGTCCCCACTGTGGACGTGACCACATTAAAGCCGTCGGGCGCGGGGAGAACCTGCCCAACCAGGGTCTGGCCATCATTCAAAAGAAGGTGAAGTCCCGACTCCGATTCAACCCCGGCAACCTCTTGCCAGGGGATTTGAAGCGTTTGCTTAAAGTAATCAAAATAAAGCACCTCTTTGTCGAGCTTCTTAATTGTTCCGGTGAGCGTATCGCCGTTAACCAGCCTGACCTTGTCAGCCAGCCCGACAGCCCCCATCGCAAAGAAGATAACCAGGGTACATGCCGCCACAGAATTTTTTGTCGACATACTATTCTTCACTCCACACCGGCTAGTAGGAATACAAGCGCGGCATTCCAGTTGATCGCGTTTTCGTTTGAGGCGTAGGACGCCTGATCATCCACATACATCTTGGCTGGCGGAAGGTTGGGGAGCCGCCTCATCGCGTCATCCTGTCGATTGCGGTTTGGACCGCCGGCAAGGAGACCTGGCCACGGTTCGGCGTTTTTGTCGGTGGCGCTCGGCCGGTGATGGGGATGTTTGAAAGAATTTTCCCCCACTCGAGTGACCCAGCAGAGCGAGAAAGTGTTCCTGCCGAGAAGATAGTGCAGATTGTCGCGGGCGGTCTCCACATATCGCTTGTTCGGGCGCAGGACATTGGCTACCAGCAGCTGCAGACCGTAATTGGCGGCAACACTGTTCGAGCCCCAGATGTAATCCCGTTCTGTAAGGCTGATTCGGTATCCGTTCCGGACGGATCGTTCCACGATCTGATCGGCCGCCTTCACGCTGTCATCGACGATCAAGCGAGCCGCCTCGGCATCATGTTTCTTGCCCAGGACGTAGGTCCAGAGACCCAGGGGACCCACAGTCTGCCAGGCAGGTGGGCCTTCCGGGCGGATAGTGGATCGAAACTCAGAAAAATGCGCCAGGAAGTATCGATGATAAGCTTCGTCGGCGGTCGTTCTCCAGAGCTCTGCGGAAGCCCAAAGAAGTTCATCGGCACAGCTGATATCACCGTACCCGCCAGTCTCTACCCCCGCAGGGTTCCGAAACAGTACGCCCGGGTTCTTCTCGGCCCAGTTCCAAGCCCGTTTCGACGCTTCCAGGCATCGGTCGGCGAAGGCGACATCAAAGGGTCTATAGACTCGAGCAGCAATCGCCATGACTGCAGCGAAATCGGCCGTCGCACACGTGCTCTTGAACGGGTCGGAACCCGTCCCGATTACGTAACTCACCGCCGGGTCCTGGTCAGGCATTACGAATCCGGCGAACTTCTCCGTCGTCTGTTTGTGCCAGACGCCCCCATCCTCATCCTGCATCGAGAGCATCCACTCCAAATTCCAGCGGATCTCATCCAGAAAATCTGGGACATTGTCGCCCGATTCCGGAATGTTGAGGCTCATCTGGCGAACTCTCGGCTCAAACAGTTCCCAGGCCCAAAGCAGAGTGCCCGTCGTAATGCCCGAGTTAACGATGTACCGGCCATAATCCCCGGCATCATGCCAACCTTTGATTGAAGGAGCGGCGCCCTTCTTCCCCGAAGAGGGGTGATACTCGCCGCGTTTATGGCACGCGGAATAGGAATACCCCGGAAATTCCGGACCGAGGTCGACGGCGGTACCGCAACGCTGCCCGTAAAAAGACCGCATAGCCAGATAGAGAACCCGCGAGTAAACGGAGTGCCCTATGGTAAACGTCCAGCTCCGCCCGACTCCCGGAACTTCGATAAAGTACCGCCCCGGTGTTTCCAAGGCGCTCAGGTCAGCCGCCTGAACCGAGTCGCCAGAATCGGCGTCCTGGATAGCCGGACTCAGTTTTCCTTGAAAAACCACGGATCCGTCGCCTGCGGTCTTCACAACGAATTCCGTAGCGGGGGTCGACGAAACGACCATTGCAAACTTCGTCGCACCGATCGGATAGCCGACCTGGTCCACTTTGATGTCAGGCGTGGGCAGGGTGTCCGCGAGAGTTACGAAAGTGAAAAGACAAAGCGCCGTCACTGCTTTGCATATTGGAGCCATGACGTGCACTTATAACACGGCCAAGCAGAAGCGCAAAGATTTGTGAACATGCCTTCGCCGCGCGCCGCATGCTCTGTTATGCTTCCGAATCGCTATGTGGGGTTCGGGACGCTTATCTGTCGCTCTTATCGTGCTGCTCTTCGCAGCCGCTCCGAGTGAAGTCCGCCCAGAAACGGCGAAAAGCTCCCGGCCTCGGATAGGACTGGCGCTGGCTGGTGGAAGTGCGCGAGGACTTGCTCACGTCGGTGTTCTCGCCTGGCTGGATGAGCATCGTATCCCGATCGACTATGTGGCAGGCACGAGTATGGGCGGACTGATTGGCGGTTTGTTCGCTGCGGGCTTGGAGCACGAGGAAATCATGGATCTGCTGCGGGAGGTCGACTGGACGACCACCCTGCAGGCTGGTCCCGACTACCGTGATTTGACCTACAGGCGCAAGGAGGACCGCAGGGATTTCCCAAATCAGCTCGAACTCGGGCTAAAAGGAGGGTTGGCACTGCCAGGCGGGATCTTGCCCGGCCACGGTGTGGGACTTCTGCTTAGCCGCTTCACAAACCCGTACGCGGGACTGCCGACCTTTGACCTGTTACCCACTCCCTTTCGATCTGTCGCGGTGGACCTCAAAGAGGGCAGAGAGTTCGTTTTTCAAGAAGGGGACCTGTTCGATGCACTCCGGGCGACCATGGCTATACCCGGGGTCTTTTCACCCTGGACCGTAGGCGGCCGGACATTCGTAGACGGTGGACTGCTCAACAATCTCCCGGTAGATGTCGTCAAAGAGATGGGTGCAGATATCATCATCGCTGTCCCGCTGAAGAGTCATGTGATCCCGGAAGAGGAGATGCCTTCGTCCCTGACGGGCATTGCCGGACGATCGCTTGACATAATGATTGCGGGTACGGAAATGCGCCATCTCGGACTGGCGCAGATTGTTGTTTCGCCCGATCTTGTTGGGTTTGGCTCCGCCGATTTTCACCGCTGGGAGGAACTGTCAAAACTCGGCTATCAAGCAGCCGCGCAGGAGGCCGCCAGGCTCGAGCCGCTAGCCCTTTCAGAAGCTGACTGGCAGGCGTACGAAACGCAGCGGCAGCAACGGCGACGAATCCCTCCCCGGGCGGCCTTTCTTGAGGTCGTGGGAGCCGCCGATCGCAACAGGAGCGCTGTCAGCCGGGAACTGGCCCGCTCGGTGACTCCACCTTACACGACGACTTCCTTGGAAAAAGCGCTCACTCGAATCACCGGCTGGGGACGGTTTGAAGCGGCCGATTACCAGTCGTGTGAACACGACGGGCTCCAGGGTTATCAGGTCAATCTGCGCGAGAAGAAACACGGCCCGCCTTTTCTCAACACTTCAATCCTGCTGGAAGGTTCGCAGTCCGATAAACTCAAGCTCGGGCTCGGCGCTCGGTTGACCTTTCTGGATGTTCCCGGACCTTTTTCGGAGTGGCGGAGCGACGCGAATTTCGGCATTTTGAACCGCCTGGCGACCGAACTATACTGGCGCGCAGGCGGCAGCCGCTGGTTCCTGGCTCCCCGGGCTTTCTACGAAAGCTCGGAATTTGACGTTTATCAAGAAGGTAAAAGGCAACTCTCGATTGATTTTCGCGAGCCGGGTGTCGGCTTGGACTTCGGTTACGCCGGGGGGCGCACCGACGAGGTCAGGTTCGGTTACCAATTGAGCAACCTCAACACATCTCAGTCGTTCGGCACGCCAATCTTCCCGGAGACGGAGGGTCGGATGGGCCAGTTTCGATTGAGGTGGGTTCACGAGGGGCAGGACGATGCTCTTCTGCCCAGGCACGGGGTCAGAGCAGTCAGTGAATTACGTTTAGTCACTCAATCTCCGCTTGCCGAAAGCCGATACTCGCAGTTCCAAACCCGGCTCAGCTGGGCCACACCAGTTACACCGAGGAACACGCTCCTCGTCGCTTTTGAAGGCGGGGCGGCCTCTAAGGATCAGATCCCCTATCCAGTCTTTTCGCTGGGGGGCCCTTTCCGGTTGAGCGCTCTTTCGCGCGATGAATCGTTCGGCAGCCGTTACTACTACGCGAGCCTGACGGCCCTTCGTCTCCTGAGGGAACAGAAGGGAATCACGGGCAACTTGCACCTGGGAGTCCTTTACGAAGTCGGCCGTGCCTTCAGTGCCCATCAATCTGGCGATCCGTATCAGGATGTGGCGGCGGGAATAATCGGAGAGACTCCTCTAGGGCTCGTCTTTCTCGGCCCCAGCTACGGCGAAGGCGGCCAGTGGAAGATTTCGCTTCGGATTGGGCGACTGTTCTGAAAGAATCAATCAAAAGCCGGTTTTTGCGGTCCCGGAACGATCCCCTCCAGATCCGGATCCACGCCCGACTCAAGGCGTTTCGCGGAATTTAGCGCTTTCTGCTCTTTGCGCAAAGCGCGTTCTTCTTCCTTAGCTCTCCGCTTTTCCTTTTTGGCCCGCTCACGCTGTCGCTTTGCCTGCGTCATCGGTCCGGGTCTGGCCATAGTCAATACCTCCTAAGAATGTCTGTCCAAAGACTGCACCAGGCGGGATGGCACCACTGAAAAACTGAAATACTGGACGGATCAACAATCGCTACACGAACGTGTTCGAGTATACCACGCCGGACCGCGAGACTGGGGCGAGCGGGCGGCCCCCGTCTCATACAACGGGAAAATGACTCAAACAAAAAGGGGGAAGAGACTCTCCCCGAATTCCGTGGTTACCCCCCGTTCTCCTTCACGAGCCGGGCCAGCAGGAAGGCCATTTCCATGGCCTGATCGTAATTCAGACGGGGATCAACGCGGGTTCGGTAATCTCGGTTCAGATCGGCTTCGGTCACTCCGCTTGCTCCACCCAGGCACTCCGTCACTTTGTCACCCGTCAGCTCAAAATGAACCCCGCCCAGGTGCACCCCGCACTTCTTGAGAATACGGCAGGACTGAGTGAGCTCGTGTAGAACGTTTTCAAAGCGCCGGGTCTTTATGCCGTCTTTGGTTGTCTCTGTATTCCCGTGCATTGGATCGCAACACCAGACGACTCTTAGTCCTTTCCTGACGACCGCTTCCACGATTGGCACCAGGCATTGTTCCACTTTTTCGGCGCCGAAACGATGGATCAGCGTCAGTCGCCCAGGCTCATTCCGAGGATTGAGCACATGGCAGAGCCGCAGCACTTCTTCTGGGGTAACTCTCGGGCCAATTTTCACTCCGATCGGGTTCTCGATCCCACGAAAGTACTCCACATGCGCGCCATCCAGATTCCGGGTTCGATCTCCAATCCACGGGAAATGCGTGGCCAGGTTATACCAGCCGGGCCGCCGAGGCACCTGCCGGGTTTGGGCTTGTTCGTAGTACAGATGCAACCCTTCGTGGCTTGTGAAAAAGTCCACCCGGTGGATTTCAGCAGGAGTGTGGCCTGTGAGGGTTTCCAGAAAACGCAGTGATCCTACCAGCGAATCGACTGTCTTGGTGTACTCTGCAGCCAGCGGAGACTTCGATACGAAGTCAAGATCCCAGTACTCGGGATGCTGGAAGTCAGCGAAGCCACCGTCAACCAGCGAACGGATGAAGTTGATCGTCAGTGCGGCGCGTTCATAAGCGCGAAGCAATAAGTCGGGATCGGGGTTGCGTTCGGCCGCGGTGAATCCCGGGCGATTGATCATATCGCCCCGGTACACAGGCAAAGTCACTCCGTTTCGTGTTTCGGTAGCCACCGAGCGTGGTTTCGCGTACTGGCCCGCAAACCGTCCGATGCGTGTGACTCGCTTCCCGCCTCCCTGCATCAGGACGAGACTCATCTGCAAAAGAATCTTCAGCTTCTTGGCAATGGCGGAAGACTCGCAGTCCTCAAAACTCTCGGAGCAATCGCCCCCTTGCAGGATAAAGCGGCCTCCGCTCTCGGCATCAGCCAGCTGGCGCTTCAGATTCTCTATTTCCCAACTTGTGACAAGAGGAGGCAGTTTCGCGAGCTCACACAAAACCCTGTTGAGATGATCACGGTCAGCATACTCCGGTTGCTGAGCGGCCGGCTTCATTTGCCAGGAAGTCGGCGACCAGTCCCCTTGTTGTGGAAATTCTTCGTATGACACCCCAAGAAGCATAGGGCAGAAGACCCTTCGACCTCAAGCAACACGACAGGTCTTCGAGCGGAACCACGGGACGCTTCGACTATAATTTTTCCCCGTGTTGAAGCAAAAGGAGCCATCCTCGGTTGAAGCAGCGCCTGAGGGGATCTCGACAAACGGTAAAGCCATTCCTGCCCATCCCGCTCGACTCACTCGGCGATTCTGGGATCTGCTGCGCGAGCGCGAAACCCTCTTGTGGTGGCTGCATAGCCTCTGGTCACTCCTGTTCGGCCTAGCCGTCATGCTGGTCGGAGCCAGGAAGCCGAGCTACGTTCGCGTTATTGTTTGCCATATCGCCTTCATCTGGGCAACAAGCTTCTTCCTTCCTGTGCTGCTCAGGACAACCCGTCTTTCCCCGAAGTGGACCGAACGCCTGCGCCTGGTCATCAATTACTTCAACAGGAATTTCTATCAGCAACTCCTTTTCTTCGTCATTCCCATCTACTACGCAAGCACGACCCTGTCTTCGCGTAACGTCGCCTTCCTTGGAATGCTCTGCTTGTCAGCAGTACTGTCCACCCTTGACCTGGTCTATGACCGTTATCTGTCGGTCCGTTGGCGGCTGAACACCCTCTTCCTTGCGTTTAACAGCTTTGCGGGAATCAATGTCATGCTGCTGGTGCTCTTTGCTTTGAGAACCGAGACAGCTCTGTACATCTCCGGATTGTGCGCGGCGGCTATCTTCACATCCATGCTCTACCGTTTCAGCCAGTTTCGAGGGTGGCGTCTATTGGGGGCAGCGTGCGCGGCTGTGGCTGCGACTCTCGCCGCGCTTTACCTGGGGGCTTCCTTCATACCGCCAGTCATGCTCTCCTTGGGCAATGTCTCCTTCGGATCCTCGATAAACCGCGCTACTTACCAGATGATCGATCCGATTGTCGAGCTTCCTGCGGATTACGCCGGCCGCCTGACGGTGGTCACGCCGATCAAGGCGCCTTATGGTTTTACTGCCCGCGTAGAGCAGAAGTGGTACCTGGACGGCGATTTGTACGCCCGCCATCCCAAGCAGGGATACATGACAATCCCGGGCGGCCGAAAAGAGGGATTTCGCTACTGGTCGTATATCACCCTGAGAAAGGATTCCCCGCCCCGTGTTGTTCGGGTAGACGTCCTGACATCGTCCGGGCAGCTTATAGGGCGGGCGGTTCTCCATCGCGCGAAGGACCGGGGTAGCGCCGGCAAATGAAATCGAGCATATTCCAGCCCGGTCCCGAACACTTGAGCCGCGCCAACGCCTCGTTCTGTCAATCAGCGAGCTCGAGTCGATTACAACCGTCAGAAGGCAGGATCGTCACCAAATCTTTCAACAGTTGCTGAAGGTACGCCGCCAGGGCTTCCAGGTTTTTCGCCAGATTCCGGTAAAAGTGCATAAAGCTGGTATCGCCGGTGTCGGAAATCACTTTCGGCGCCAGTGCCGGAACACCGAACTGCGCTGCAACCTGGAGAGCGGCAGCGGCCTCCATGTCGCACAGGGAAGCACCGGTGCGTTTGAACAGTCTGAGGCGTGATGAGCTGAACCAAACGGGAAGTGAGACAGTTACCCCTATCCCGCCAAGGTCCCAACCCGCCGACCGCAAATGCTCCAGTAGCTGTCTTGAAGCTTGCCCGATCTGCTGATTCTCGTCCATCAGCCAGGTCTCCGGGCAGAGAACCGTTCCCATCGGGCAGGACGGGTCCAATTGTCCCGCTGTTCCAGTAAAAATAAGAGCCGCCGGCAGGGGACCGCGCTGAAAGCGACGGGTCAGGATTTTACGGGTGCGCCGACATCCAACGCCCGTAGTCAGGAAATCAAGGCAGCCGGTCAAGTGCTTTCGGAGCGAATCGGTCTCCCGCCTCAGCGCACAAGCCACCAGAATTCGATCGGAGAAGGCAGCGTTCCTTCCTGGATCTACGGAGTCTAGAGCCACCGCAGATTCACACCCCCGATTCCTGCCTCAATTCGAAGGCGCAGGACCTTACTGACTCGATCCGCGTTGTAGCTGATATACGTATCACCGCGCTTCTCGAATTCCGGCAGCGAGACCCCGGACATAAAACTCCTGCTGGCCTTCACTTCTGCTCCGATGGACCGCGGCAAGCGCAAGTCGACTCCGCCGACGCCGACCGCGATTTCGATTTCCCCTTCTTGGTTCCACTCACCCGAAAAATCGAGCTCCGAGCCGCCAACACCGCCTTGAAAACGCAACTGCTTACATGCCAGATTTCCCAGACCAGTGATCTTGAGAGCACCGACACCGTTCTGAATTTCCACGCGATCACAGCTTATCCGGTTTGGTTCCAACATCGAAACACTGGTCTCGCCAACGCCGTTTTCGATATCCAGTTCACGAATGCTCATTCCGCCAAGATCAATTTGGCTCTCACCAACGCCGGTCTTGGTGCGGAGCACAATCGGGACCTCGGGGTTCAGACGCAAGTTCAACCGGTTCTTCCCCATGCGACGGAAAGATTTTCCTTCACTGCTCAGGCGAAAGCGCAAAATCCCGGTGTTCCCTCTTTTCTGGAAATCGACGTCGGGTGTGAAAGCCAGTTCGTTGTAATCCAGATCGAACTCATAGAGATTGCCGGCACTTCCTGACTCGATCTCGAGCCTGCCGACGGGGACATCCAGGTCGACTTCCAGCACTTCTTCACCGGCAACAGGAACCGACCGGCTCAAGGTGGTAGTATGGCCCTCGAATTCGACCATGCTGCAGGCCGTCAGCAGGAGGGCCGGGATGGCGACCCCAAAAAGTGCTTTAAACATACGGCTTCGCTTCCCTCTCAGTTCGATCTCCTGATTCGAATCCGAGAATAAGTTGTCTGGAGGCGTATCTCGTTCTTCCCGTCTCCTATAGTCTGCTCAAACATAGGCGATTTCTCTGCTCGCCCGGCCTGATCGAACTCAGACACCACCTCTCCACCTGGGGCTTGGGCGCTCAGACGACAACTGACATCCTCGGGCAGCGTCAGAGTGATCTCTCCATTGCGATTGCTTGCCACCAGCGCGCCTCCGAGCGGTGTCTGCGGCGCCATCACAATTTCCCCGTACTCGTTTTGGACTTCCGCCGGCCCATGGAATTTTTCCAGAGCGACTCGCTGCAGCGAAGTGGCAATCTTTACGGGCCCTTCGATTTGTGACAGAGCCACCCTTGATCCACTACCCTGGACGCTAATACCCGACTTGAGGTCCCGGGCCTTGATTTCGGAATGGGACGCCCGCACCGTCACAGCACCGTTAATGCGACTAAGATTCGCACTGCCGTAAGAGGTATCAAGCTCCAGCGTATCTGCCAGTCCTGCGACTCGAACCGCCTTGTGTGAGTTTTCGATAAACACCGGTTTAACTATGTTCTCAATGTCAACGCCCGAACCCGAGCCGTTGATCGTCAACGGGCCTTGGATCTCCCGAACATGGATCTGCCCGAAGTGATTAGCTACCTCCAACCGCCCTTCGATCCGCTCCGCGCGGATCGTCTCGTAATCCGTTGAAACTTTCACATTGCCGCTGATCCCCTCAAGCCGCACCTGGCCCCTTCGGCTCTCGACTGTGACATCTCCAGTTACATTTCGAACTGCTGTGGTGGCGTAACGATTTTTCGCAGCTGTTGAGCCGTTGACCGACTCGATGGTCAGTGGACCATACGAATTGCTGATCTGAACGCCTGCATTTATGCCCCGCAGCGTCACGCTGCCATTCTCGTTATCGATTGTCACCTGCGCCTGCCTGGGAACCAGGATCCGAAAATGGGTGGAAAGGGGGTA
>Ga0116188_1000527_pt1 | contig 37912 bp, 27 predicted proteins | sample AD_JPNTR2_MetaG_FD_89807 | JGI IMG/M metagenome (GOLD analysis project Ga0116188, IMG submission 89807) | Active sludge microbial communities of municipal wastewater-treating anaerobic digesters from Japan - AD_JPNTR2_MetaG | ecosystem: Engineered > Bioreactor > Anaerobic > Digestate | place...
ACGCCCACTCACAAGCACGAAGCCTATGTTCATGCGTTCTGCAAGTTGCTCCACAGCACGATCTTCCTCACCCAAGTCATTAAGGCCCACACACACGACACCCCGGGCGCCGTACGCCTCCCATATCCCCTGCATGGCCGCGAGGGCATCAAGCGACAATCGGTATTTGCTGTTCCAGAAGACGAGAACTGTAATTCCGCCGCGCGCTGGCACCTGAACGCTTTCATTTCTGACCCCAACCGCCTTGATTTCCGGGGCCCGAGACCCTACAAGGGTGGAAGGCTGCGCCAGAACAGTTGACCCATGGCCAGCAAGTAACATCAACATACTCACAAGAGCAATTGCAGGCCCGATAGTGCGCCTGCGCATGTTGCACATTGCAAATCACCTCAAAGCAACGTCTTCCTTCAATCTAAGGACATTTGTTTACACTAAGTAAGACGCCCCAACCCGCATGGAGTTTCGAAGCAAACGCGTTTTTTTACAGACGTTTTCCCCCATAATAGCAACCCGCTACTAGATTAGTCGACAAGCAAGCGCGAAGCCATCAGCATCCAGAGATTGGAACGCCCGTACGCACAAACAGGGCCCCCATCGAAATGAGAGCCCTGGACGCATCAGATCTCAGCTTCTATCATCTTCAAAAGAACCGGGAGGCGCCCATACCATCTTGCCAACATGCTCAGAATATCTGCACTGCCCGTCGCCCGTTCCAAGCATCTCTCTTATAGTCCTTTCATACTTGTTTACCTGGGCGTCCATATTGTCGGCATGATGAAGAATACATGCTTCTATGGTAGCCGGTTGCACTGGAGATCCCCACTCCAGACTTCCATGATGACTCGCAATGAGGTGCGTAATGTGCAGAGTTGCCTGCTCAGTCCAGCATGGCCCGGCACATGACCCCTTATTCTCACACCCATTGAGAAGATCAGCTATTCGCCTGTTCACAATCTCAACGCCTATGACAATGTGGTCAGTCATCACGCCAGGCAGAGACATGGTGGCGGCTCCATGGGTCCTGTCATAGTCGTAACTTCGCAACTTGCCCACGTCATGGAGAAGGGCACCTGCAATTAGAATATCGCGATCGACAAACTCATACTGATCCGCTGCGCACAAGCACAACCTTAAAACCCCGGTCGTGTGTTCGAGCAGCCCTCCCGAATATGCATGATGGTGCCTGACTGCTGCAGGCCATTCCATGAACTCCCCCCTGAACTCAGGCATGCCAAAGAAGGACTGAAGCAGGCATTTGATGGGACCAGGTTTGATGTTGCATATAGCATTGTCGATCTCCCCAATCATCGAATCGACATCACGCACCGTAGAAGGAACATAGTCGGCCAGATTGCACTCTGATGAACTGCAGAGAGTGATCGCCCCTCCAAACTGAGCTGTTTCACATGATAATTGCAGGGAGCCATTGTATTCGGTTACAGGCACATTTCTGATCTTCACAAAGGCGCCTGGAGCCAGCGCTCCCGCAACATTCTCAGAGTAATTCCAAAGCTTCAGACTAATCTCGCCAGTCCGGTCCACAAGGCGCACGTCGGCAAACTGTGAGCCCGACTTCGTTGGCCTCACCTTCACATCGGCGCAGAGAAAGACCGAGTTCACAACCGTACCCGGCCGGAGCTCCGATGCATACTGCGTTTTTGCAATGCGATCAACCATCTGAAAACCTCATTTCGTATTCTGCAGCGCAACACGGGGGAAGAAACGCGCGATCTCAGCGGCCGCAGCGTCGAGACTATCCGAAGCATGGACAAGGTTACGGTGTAATGATGTCGCAAAATCACCACGCACAGTACCTGCACCCGCCTTAATCGGGTCAGTTGCTCCTATTATCTGTCTGACCGCTTCCACCGCATTCGGCGCTTCCAGCACTAACGCAATCACAGGGCCCGACATCATATAGTCTTTCAGGTCGGCAAAAAACGGTTTTCCTATCAGATGGGCATAGTGCTCCGCCAACAACTCTTCCGTCATGTTCACGGTTGTCGCCATTACAATCCGACAACCTCTGCGCTCAAACCTAGACACTATTTCGCCCACCAAACCCCTTGCTATTCCATCTGGTTTTATTAGAACGCACGTACGCTCCACAGCACACCTCCATGAACACACCGGATCTTTCGTCTATTGGGTAAAGTGTGCCCAATTCCGCATCGGCACACGCCACCTGAGGTGCAAAGCCCGCGTGGCCACGACTCGCCCCCTGTTGCCGCGCAAATTTGCCCAACCGATTCCATGCTCGGTCGGCTTACACGCATCTGCCAGCATATGTAGACGTTATTTGACGCAACCGGCCAAAATCCTCTGTGCCGGCGACACGTGAGGATTTGCAAGAAAAGAGTACGGCAGCATTCCCAATCCGGCCATGAGACGCACTCCGTTCTGTTCAAGTCTGAGCACGGCCTCGAGATAATCGGCCTCCATCCCCTCCACTCCATGGAGGAATCCACAGGCAGCCTCGGCCTCGGCAACAGCCTCGAACACCTGAAGGAAGTCTATGGTGCTCCGGGCCTGTTCAGCCTCGACCCTGGCTTCGAGCATCTCCGCAGAAGCTCCGACGGTCCGTGCAAGGCCACGGCCGTTTAGGGAAAACCCAATGGCACATCGTCTGTTCGGCTCCAATGCATGCCACTTGGCCTCTGCTACAAAAGATGTAGCCTGCAGCATCTCTGCTAAGCCCGACTCGTGTTTGGCAGCAAGATCAATCTTCGCTTCGAGCACCTTTGGATCGCGCCGGATCCACTCCTCGCAAAGCGCCCCGGCATCAGAGTTGATGATAGAGCCTATCATCGCCGCCACATGGTCGAACTCTTCTTGGCACAACGCCTGAATAATCTCCTCCCCATCGCGGCAACCAAGCCTCAAAGAAAGCTCTACATGAGCTCTCTGAGCTTCATTCATGTCCCCCATGAAAGATGCAATTTGAGCCCGCCTCAAACAACCCAGAGCGCCAGCCACGGCCTCACCCTCCGCCCTAGCCAGCCTCGCCTCTACAACATGCAGATGTGTAGGGATAGAGTCAGAGCGTCTACAAAGCACCCCATCAGCCAGTGCAGACAGGGGAACTTCAACGCCGATTCTCGCTCCCTGGACATGACTGTCAATGCTGCTTTCGCAATCATAGGAGAACTCTACCCTTCCGCCTGACCTTCCTGTCGCCAAAATCGAGCCCCTTATTGCTGAATCCGATCCCCACAGCGTCGTTGAATGTGTCCACGATTGGCCAGCCGCTTGACTAGCCCTTGTCTCATTCGTATCTATCCACGCCGAAAGAAAACCCGGATCACACGACATGGCCGCGGTGAAAAACTCCCCAACCCCTATGGTTCGACATGAAGAACCGCCCTCGCTGGTACTGGTCTCCGCATCCAAGGCTAACGCCTCTTCAGCCCAGGCCGCAGGCGTGTACGCAACCACGATGGCAGCAGCCAACAGGAAGAGGCCCGAAGCGAATAGGCCTTGTTTCACTTCCGAATTCCCCCTTAATGCCATTAGTATATCAAAGGATAGGTGAATTCTTCACGTTTTGCCATCGCCTTTTAGGGTGATTTTCCCGGTCCCACAGCCGCAGGCCGGCTTTGCTGACGCGGCGGCATGGCGCTTCGCAGCGGTAAAGCGGGCGTTGCATCCTGGATGATGCCGCAATTCGGCGTCAGAAGGACATGGATAACCGAAGATGACTGCGAGGCAAAAGCAAAAGACTCCGATCTTCACATCAATAATGGCGGGGCATAGCTCCGCCATTACAATATTGTCTAACCACCTATCCACGGGCAGAACCTGCGCCACCTAAGTAGGTCTCGATAAGTTTCTGTGCGTTTCTAGAGCTTGCATTGCCTGCAGTCACAGCCAAGAGGCTTTATGGTTTGATGGATGCGCTGATCGATGCTGTGAGCGCTTTTCTCGACAACCTGACTACGTCTGAAATTCAGACCTTGGCCATTTAAGAATGCTCAGATGCTTTTTCGAAGTTGCTCAGGATCCAGAAAACCGAAGCCAAACCGTAGCCAACCGAACCTGAAGTCTAGAAGGCCAAATGGAACTCCGAACCCCTAGGAACCAAAGGAACCCGCCGAAAAATCCCCATCCCCACGAGTCGAACTGCGTCTTCCCCAAATTAGCTTGCGCCTGCGAACAAGGAGTATCAACAGCTCCTGCCGTCCGGAAACCGTAGTATCCGCCACGGTGATCAAGCAGCTCAATCAGACATATTCCACAGCGCGTTGCACTGGTATATGCTTGATGGGGCATGGTGACGGAACGGATATGCAGACTACTCCAATTGCATTATCTCGATATCACGAATTCGCCGCAGCTGTACACCCCTATCTGATATCCCTTAATGCTGAAGATTATCCTCATATTCCTGTCATCCACGCCGGGGAAAAACCGCCTCAGCCAGTCCATTGCAACATCACCGGCTTCTGCGTATGCCTTGATTACCTGATCATCGCCAACAGAGAACCTGGAACCAGCTACATGAGTATTCCAGTAGGCCTGTGTAACAGTATCAATAAACAGGTCAATCGAGTTCGTTCCTAAGAAACAGCGAGCACTCTGCCTCATTAGCCTTGACGTGAGGTTTCCGGGGCAATTGTAGTAAGCAGTGAATCTGACTGCAGCAAACTCGGCTACCGATACGTCGGCATCGGCATTGAGCGAGTCTGGGAGATATGCGTACCTTGCAGCACTCGCCTCTGACATCCCATTCCGTCCCCAACAACTTGCAAGCGCACACCCAGCAAGCAAAACCACAGCGAAAATCCAATAGTATCTCACATTAGACTTTGGTCTCAAAATGACTCTCCTCCTCGCGCGCCTGCATGGCGCCTATCAGACATGAGTGTCCGGGCCAGCAGGAAAAAGCCGATGCTTCCCGCTGCCCTTATCATCGCGCTGATGCCAAGTGCCCAGTAGATATCGAACGAGTCGACAAGGGTCTTGCCAACGATGGGTCCGATGAATGATGAAAGATTCACTGCACTGTTGTGATAGGCAATAAACGAAGTCCTGTTCTTCTCCGGAACCATCTCCAACAAAGTATTGAGCATGAGGAGCGTGGTCCCGGATGTAAAGTAGCCCATCGACACATTGAAGACCGCCACAAGCCACGCCCAAGGAGACATCGCAACCATCACAGGCGTCAAGGCCATTCCCGCCGTGGCTGCGGCAAGCGCCCATGCATTGCCCTTTTTCGCTGCACGCCTGCTCCACTTAGGAAATGACAAGTACCGCGCAATGCTGGCAACTACCGAGAATACGGCAACCCATAGGCTTCCGCACTCAAGCACCCTAACATAGTAGATGGTAAAAAGCGGCTGCGACATCATCCAGCCCAAGTAGAAAATCATCGCCTTCAGCGTAAAGCTGACATACCCCCTATTGGCAAGAACCTGTGCAAGCGTCGGCCGGCCAGCCTCTGGATCCAGCGATCCGCCGCCGGCCGCAGGCGGATTGCCTACTCTTCTAGGCTCGCGGAACTTGCTCAAGACACTGACTTCCACCAGGGAAACCAAGAACGCCGCCACGAAAACCAGTTGATATCCGATAGGGAAAGACATCGAATCGCATAGATACCCGCCGAGAAGCGCGGGTATAATGCCGACAGCCGTCACCAAACGGCTTCTCTCCGCAAACGCATCTCCCCTGTATTCTTTGGGAATAGTATCGGCCACCAGACTCTGCCACGCTATGTGGCTGATGGCGCCTGGCACGTTCATTAATGCCACCAAACCCACAAAAACCCAGGCCTGTTTTTCCTGCGGGATAAGCGGAAGCGCGGCGATAGCGAGCAAGAATGCCCTATTGGCCATTATCAGCCAGCATGCCGCAGATTTCTTTCTTTCAAAGAGCCGGAGAAATGCGGCCCCGGCAAGGCTCGCTACGGAAGACACGGCCGCCGGAAGCGCCGTTATCAGAGCAACCTGAAAATTGCTCGCGCCCAGCCTTATCGCAAGCAACCCGAGGAATGGGCTGTATAGATTGAGCGCGAGGCTTTCCCATATTCCGTGCATGTTGTTGACCCTGATGTTGTGCCGAACCACGCTTCGGTCTTCAGGTTTCGGGTCAAACTCTAGTTCTGATTGTTGTTGCGATGACAATTTGCGACACCCTCCAGAATGGAACGCACTCTTGCGCGTTGTCGATCATCTGCAAAAGCCGCCGCGATTGCTTTAAAGTTCATGTCCTCTATTTCGGATTCGCTCAACCCCAAAACCTCGTTGGCCAGTTCATACTCATCCACCAAAGTGATCCCGGAAATTTTGGGGTCATCAGTGTTTATACACACTGCAACACCCTTTTTGATGAGTTCAGGCAGCGGATGCTCTTTGACGGAAGCATAAATCCCGGTGTGCACATTGCTGGTGGGGCAGATCTCCAGAAGAATCCCTTTTTCAGCCAAAAGTGAGACAACAGCATCATCCTCTATGGCTCTGACGCCATGCCCTATCCTTGTTGCCCCTAATCTCTCCACAGCCGTTCGCACTGACTCGGGCCCTTCTGATTCTCCTGCATGGACCGTGACGCCCAGTCCGTTAGCTCGCGCCCATGTCATAGGCCGCACATACTCCTCAAGGCCAAGCACTCTTGTGTCATCTGCAATATCCACGCCGGTAATTCCATCAGCCATGTAGTCACGGGCAATCCTGACACTATCCCAGCCAGCTTTCTCCCCGGCAGGCTGAGGAATTATCACAATGAAGTTCACAATCGGGCCACAATCCGCCGCAATACGCGCTCCCTCCAGAACAGCCTCTACCGCATCCACATATGAAAGTCCGGTCAGCCCCTTGATGAAGACGGGCGAGAATCGCAGTTCTGCGTAGATTATTCCTTCAGCAGCGCAGTCCTGTATGGCCTCGACAGTTATTCGGGTTATGTCCTCTGCGGAACGAAGGCACGGCATGAAGAAGTCGAATTTGGCCAAAAAATCCTGAAGAGAGCTGTCGGCCTCAGTTATCTGCATCTTGGGCAGGATATCGTCGACTGCCGCGTCCAGAAACATCCCGCAGTTCTTACGGAAAAGATCTAGAGCAGTGGCCGGCCGCACAGCGCCCTCAAGATGTCTGTGTAGTTCTACCTTGGGAAGCTTTCCTACAGCTGAAACTCCCACCTTTACCTTCCCCCCCAGCCAATAAATAGTAGCGGCTCGGCGCGCTCACTCCCGATTTCCGAGTTGACATGCCGGGCCGTCTCTCCCGAGCAACGTTATTTTCTGTATCTTCCAATATTCAGATAACGGCCGATATTGGCCGAATCATCTATCACCGGTTCAATTGTGGGCTTAGCCGACGTCATAATGGTGGCCACACCAGGGCCGTGCCCTGCCACGCGACAATCGGAGTGTACCACCACACCAATACTTACGGCGCCTTGCCGGTAGCTCCGTCCGTAGAGGTTATCACAATCCTGCAGAGCTACGATATCGCCAAAGCGCAGCTTATCAATACCAAGCCGCGAGATCTCGGCCTTGTCGGTGGTAGTAATGTCGTAGTCGCCGGACGCCACGTCCGCAGATCCTATCCCCGAACCCATCAGCACCGCCGGCACTACAGCCGCAACTCCCACACGGATGCGGGTGCCATCTTGCTCAAGGCCAATCAGATCTAGCAGATCAGGATCTACATTGAATACTCTGATTTCCGGATAATCGAGCAACTCAAGGCCCTGCCCGTAAGCTCGGATCAGGATCTTGTCATCTATAGCCAGTTTCTCCATGGCATCATCATCAAAGTCCACCAACACGTGTTCGATGCCTCCGTGATGGCCGGTTACAACCCCTTCCGCCCCCTTAGCGTCCCCGCTTATCACGCGAGCCTTATTCCCTATGCATGCAAGGATATTATAAGCCCGGTTCTTTTCATCTCCCCGCTTGTCATAATCCGCAGCTGTTGAGACACCTGGTTCAACATGGTCACCTGCCCAACCGAATGCAGGATCACCCACCCTGACATTGTACGTGATTCCTCCAACTCCAGGAAGAACAAATGGAACCCCATCGGCATCAATGCGGAAGGCCTGTTTCCTCACATGGGGCGCCACAGCGCCCTGAACCGAAACCATTACAAGCCTGTCTCTGTTAGTCCTAATCATCTCTACCACCCTCCTGTAGCATCTAACGAGATGATTCACCTTGTATGCGGCGATTCCTTCACGCATTGATTCCACCAGCACGAACTGGATCAAATGTGCGCGTCGCATCATACCCTCGGAAAAGCTCCTGAATAATATGGACTGAGCATTCGCATACGCAATCAGGGAGGAAAGTAAAATGAGCCAAGATAGTCTAGAATGGGCCCAAGCGATGAAACTTGCTCGCGCCTATGTGCGCCCTCAAAGATACACACAACGCTTCGACCCGTTAGAAGGCCTCAAGAATGGCACCATCTTCCCCGAACTAGTGTCGCCCTATACGCCTCCTGCCGAGACATCGCGCAGCCATGAGGAGGCGTTAGGATAATGCGGACCCCGATCAACCGCGAAGAACTCCTTCTGCGTATTCAAGCTCTGGAATTCGCCGCACTAGATCTCAATCTTTACCTCAACACCCATCCTGGAGATGCCAGAGCACTAGCGGACTTCAATCAGATATCCGCAGCTCTTGCCCAAACGCGCACGGCTTACGAGCAGGCTTTCGGTCCGCTTATGAACTACGGACATTCGCTATCTTGCGGCCGATGGGCATGGATCGACGAACCGTGGCCGTGGGAAGCATAGGCAAGACTAGATATGAAACGGGGAGGATATAGGAATGTGGGCATATGAGAAGAAACTGGAATACCCCGTCAAGGTGAGCGGGCCGAACCCCAAGCTAGCCAAGGTTGTGGTCACCCAGTATGGCGGCCCTGATGGAGAGCTGGCCGCTTCCCTGCGCTATCTAACACAACGATACACAATGCCCACTTCTCAGGCCAAGGGCGTTCTTACAGATATTGGCACTGAAGAGTTGGCGCATATGGAAATAGTCGCAGCGCTAGTGTATAATCTTTTGAAGGGCGCTCCACTCAGCGAGATCAAAGCAGCCGGGATGGATGGTTATTATGCAGACCATGACCGTTCAGTCTACTTCGTCAATGGAGACGGAGTCCCATGGGTAGCCGCTTACATCCAATCCAAGGGCGACCCCATAGCTGATCTGCATGATAATATGGCAGCTGAAGAAAAAGCCAGGGCAACCTATGAACACTTGATTAATCTGTCAGACGATCCACAAGTAACAGATGTCTTGCGGTTCCTGCGTGAACGCGAGGTAGTCCATTTTCAAAGATTCGGAGAGACTCTCAACATCGTCCAGGATTTCCTCGACCGCCGCAAAGTCTGGTAGTTTTGAGCAACATACGCATGGCATGACCGTCAGTGAAGAGGCGCGCTGCAAAAGATCGATATCCTATGTTGTGCCGCCCCACGTCGAGGGCGGCCTCTTCATAGGCGGCCCACTCCAAACCCTCTACGGCGAGCACCGTCCCTCAATGGGACCAACCGCAGAAGGCCGACGCGTATTCGAGTACTTCTGACAGACGACTCGGTGTGGTAATCTATGAACAACTTTAGCAACAGGAAGTGAGCATAGTGACGGACATCATCTCAGAACTTCGATCGATCGGTCTGGTCAATACAGGACTAGTTCATCATAATCTCTCCGCGCCACAGCTTGCCGAAGAAGCACTCGCTCGCGGTGAAGGTATACTGACGTCCACTGGAGCACTGCGCGTTGTTACAGGCAAGTATACAGGGCGTTCACCTGACGACAAGTTCATCGTTGACGATACGGAAACCCACTCCACCGTCGACTGGGGACCGATCAACAAACCGATGTCAGAAGAGAGCTTCATCAGGCTATACGCACGTCTCGCCGCCTACTTGCAAAGACGCGAGCTCTTCATATTTGACGGCTATGCAGGAACCGATCCCCTTTACGAACTGCCAATACGCGTGGTCAACGAGTTCGCATGGCAAAACCTCTTTGCGCATCAACTTTTTGTACGCCCGACAGATGATCAACTCAAATCACACAAGCCCGAGTTCACGGTAATAGCGGCTCCGGGATTCAAGGCCAACCCTGAAATGGACGGGACAAACTCAGAAGCTTTCGTGATCATCAATTTCTCCAAGCGGCTAGTGATCATTGGAGGCACGAGTTATGCGGGCGAAATGAAGAAATCCATCTTTTCTGTCATGAACTACGTAATGCCAAAGGCGGACGTACTCCCAATGCACTGCTCTGCCAACATTGGGCCCGACGGACGGAGCGCCCTCTTCTTCGGCCTTTCAGGTACGGGAAAAACTACCCTGTCAGCGGATCCTGACAGGCAGTTGATAGGCGACGACGAGCATTGTTGGAGCAAACACGGAGTCTTCAACATAGAAGGCGGCTGCTACGCCAAGTGCATCAACCTTTCGCGGGAGCATGAGCCGCAGATATGGGACGCAATACGGTTTGGGACTGTCCTGGAAAACGTCGTTGTTGACCCCAAGACTCGCATTCCCGACTACGACGACGACACGATAACTGAAAACACCCGCGCAGCATATCCCATATACCACATGCCCAGCGCAGCCGAGCCAAGCATGGGAGATCATCCTTCAACGATAATCTTCCTCACGGCAGATGCTTTCGGCGTCATGCCCCTAATCTCGAAGCTCGACGCCAACCAGGCCATGTATTACTTCCTGTCGGGTTACACAAGCAAGCTTGCAGGCACCGAGCGCGGCATTGTGGAACCGGAAGCCACGTTCTCCTCATGTTTCGGGGCTCCGTTCATGCCCCTTCCACCCATGGTGTATGCCGCAATGCTCGGCGATAAGCTCACCCAGAACAACTCGAGCGTGTACATGGTAAACACCGGTTGGATAGGCGGCCAATACGGCGTAGGCAGGCGCGTAAGCCTCAAACATACTAGGGCAATGGTTTCGGCCGCACTCAGCGGAGCCTTGGACCACGTATCCTATAGAGCTCATCCAATCTTCAGACTGATGATGCCCAAGGAATGTCCTGGAGTGCCATCAGACATACTCGACCCCAAGAGCCTATGGCAGGATGCGGAAGCCTATGACCAAGCAGCATTAGGATTGGCGGCGCGGTTTAACAAGAACTTTGGGAAATTCCATGATGTATCGCCGGAAATAGCGTCTGCGGGTCCAAAAGCGTAACCTGAGAGGTTCGTGCAGCCATACAAAGAGCGCCTGATCAGTCGGAGGATTTGCAGCGTCCGAGCTGTCAGGCGTTCTTTTCGCGGGGGCGGAACAAAATGCGGCTGCAATTTCTGTTTTTGAATTCTCCACGCTCAGTCTGAAACTCTTATGCTGAAGCAACCGCTGTCATTATCATCATCACATGACCTTCTTGAACTTCCACAACAGCATGCTTCAGAATTCATATTGGACCATTCTGCACGAACTACGTGCCCTCATCCGGAGAATCCAGGCCCAAACGGCTTGCAACCCCTCGAGCCGCCTTCCAGCCGTTTCCTAGCCTGTGAGTCAAAAGCCGACAGGCAGGGGTTGAAGTTCAGCCTCCCTACGATTGGCCAAAGCCGAGAGGGCCACACAGGCTAGCTATAGTGTTGAGTTGCTCTTCACGAAATCCACCAATTCATCTACATAGGCATATGCCAAGCATGTCACTGTATCGGCAGCGCCGTAGTAGATTGCTATACGCCCAGTGGCAGAATCTGCAAGAGCTGCACACGGAAAAACAACATTCGGCACGTCCCCTACGCACTCATATATCTCCTGTGGAGATAGTATATAAGGTTCTGTCCTGCAGAGAACCTTCCAAGGTCGATCTATGTCGAGGAGGGCTGCGCCCATGTGGTACACAAACCCATTGCACGATGTGAGGACTCCATGATAGATGAGGAGCCATCCCTCACTGGTCTCAATAGGCACAGGTCCAGGGCCGATCTTCGTGCTCTGCCACGATCCCCTAGGCGACATCACGTGGCGGTGACAACCCCAGTGAATCATATCAGGGCTCTGGCTGCAGAATATGTCGCCGAACGGCGTATGACCTCGATCACTCGGTCGGCTCAACATCATGTACTTGCCGCCTATCTTGCGCGGAAATAGCACTCCATTCCTGTTGTACGGCAGAAATGCGTTCTCAAGCTGGAAAAACTCCTTGAAGTTGTACGTGTATGCCACGCCTATCGTCGGCCCATGGTATCCATTGCACCATGTGACATAATACCGATCATCTATCCAGCAGACACGGGGGTCATACGCGTAGACAAGACTCCCGATTTCGCGGTCATCACAGATGAACTCTATGGGCTGCGGATCAATGCGCCATTCGACTCCGTCCTCACTAAAGCCTGCATGAATGCGCATCTCTCGCCTGCGATCATCACAGCGAAAGACTCCGGCAAATCCATCTCCGAAGGGCACAACCGCGCTGTTGAATATGGAGTTCGAATCGGGCAACAGATCCCTGGGAATTATCGGATTTCGGGATGATCTCCATACGACATATCTGTATCCTTCGGGCTTGTTCTCCCAGGGTATATTGGAAACTTCAGGCCCGATTATCCTGCATCCGCTCATGACGACTCCTCCTGTATCCGCTCTTTCTCCAACAGCGTCTTCAGTACGCCTGTCCAGCTATGAAGTCCTCCGCACCTACCACGCAGGACTCCACAATAACGTCTTCCTTGGTGTAGTTGACAATGACATATCTGCCATTTGAGTACGTGGTCCGGTATACCCCGGGAGCCAACCTTTCGTGGTCCGTTATTTCCACACCACCACAGCCATGCAGCGCCACATTGCATCTCCGGTAAAACTCGGACGCGTGGTCAGCCCAGTCGCTCCACCCTACAGAATACATGTAGTTGAACTCTGTGCCTACAAGCGCAGATGATGGCGCGTACATCAGCTTATAGTAGGGGCATGCCCCTGTCTCAATAGTCCGTAGCATAGCATGCCTGCAGTCTGTAGCAAGATTAATGGGCTCACCAGCGTATTCAACGTAGCCGTGCAGCGCAATCTGGAGGAACGGAACACTCTCATCCACAATACTCCCGCCCCCTGCGTCGAGAGGAAGGTTCACTGCACATGCAGCATATGGCAGAGCATATGCATTAGCCCCATCGAGCATCACTTCGTATTCTTCAGCGAATCGCGCCACTTGTGCTGTTATCAGATCCTTTGCCTGCCCGCGATCGACAAGGGTGTCAGGCTTCTCTCGATAATCGGCATAGAGCTGTCTTCCTAAGTCGCGAAGGGATACTCCTCCCACACCAAGCTTCCCGTAGTCGCGGTTAAACTTCGATACAACACTCCCAAGTCTTGCGGGGGACAGAAGATATCTGCCTGTTCCGGGCTTGCGCTGAGCAGTGGCCGGATTGTAATCCCAGATCCGCGCTGTGCGCCTAGTGAGGTATCGAGCCCCATCGCGCCCGACTCGGAAACCGTCGAACAGCCTGCTTCGGTATACCGTCAGAAATGCTGCGTCAGGATAGAGGCCTATGCCTTTCGAACCCAGGAAATCACGGAGCTCTGCAAAACCAGATGCTCCCCCCACTGCCTTGTCAATGCAGACCCTTGACGGGTACGAATGCTCCACACCGCCAAGAAACCAGCCTGTATACTTCATCTTGATCTCAGAAACCCCGGCGCTCTCCAATGCCTCGATAACCTCTGCCGCCTGAGAGCAGGTGGTCAAAGGTACTACTACATCCGTAGGTATTCCGAGTATGGGTTTGCGGATGCGGGCTGCGCCTACCAGCTCAAGAATGAACGTTGTGTCATCTTTCGGTTCCAACTTCTCAAGGCCACACTCGTCACGCAGATAGTCGCGGTAGCACTTAGCCATGCCTACATAGCTTGCATCGCTGCCACCGAGAAATGAGTAGCGGATGCAGATATCGCTTTGATAGGGTCGAACCTGGTATATGTTGACCTCCCTGTTCTTGAGTTCCGCCGAGATATTCCTCCCGCTGCCCGACAATGAGACAGTTCCCTTCGGAATCACCGTGAAACTGGACGAAACACTATTGTAGCAGTTGGCGCGGCCCGACACATCCGCCTTGATTCTGGCCATGGCGTCTCCACTCTCTATGATGGCCATCATAGCCCGCCCGTTCGCTACGATGCCGAATACTGGAATGCACGCCTGAGGCGGCGCACTGCTCTCATCAAGTGGCATTATGGCCTGATCCATCCCGTAAAGGGTGAGGTCGACTGCTGAAAAACGCGTCTTCCCGTTATTCAACCGAACTAGCGCCCCTGAACCGTCGGGGACGAACATGTAGCCGTCTTGGCCTTGTCCTGCGGCGCCGAAGAACTCAAGTATACTTATGGATTCTACTGGGTATGTCTCCTTTTCACCCTCGTCATTGACGATGTCTATGGGGTATTCCAGTTCAGAGCAGGGCACTTGCACGATCAGATTCTCACCGTCAAGCACATACTCAATCACCAACGAGAAGGTCCTCGGATTCGGCTTCGGGGGATCATAGTGGTTTTCCATATGATCGCGCACCACATCGTCGGCGGTGTAGCCTGCAGCCGCAAGTAGGCTTGCTATGTCTTCCCTATCCCAATCAGTTGTGTCGCCCATCAGAATGTAGGTCGGATTGTTCACCATCTGAGATACATCCTCGTGCTTTAAGCACGATCTGTCCTCTATGTCCGACCTGTTCTCGACGAGCTGCGCAATGAGCCACTTGGTGGCTTCATCGAGAGACGGTTCCCATCTGGCGTCCGACGCAGAGTCCTCAAGCAATCTTACAGTATAGTCGCGAAAGACTGTGGAGGCATCCCATCCTGGCAAAGTCATGCGCTCACCGGTGCCGCCCTTCCTGAGCTCTACCAGCATGTAGCTGGATAAGATGAACTCCTTGTCCTTTTCGCTCTCCATATGCGCCAAAATGACTTCATCCATCCGTTTCTTGCTGATGATCAGAGGGAGTCTGTCCTTTTCCTGCCACTGCGCACCCATTACGTATTCAACCCGCACACCACTAGCAATAGGTATAATGTGGTACTGCCCGTAAGCAACTGAATCGGCGCAACTCGTCATGAATTGACGTTGATCTCCTGGAGTAAAATACGAGATAACCAGCTGTGAATGTAGCCTATCCCTGGCCATTCCCCTGGCCAAAGTCTCGCGTTCATCCTGATCCGGCGGATTCGAATACCAAAGGGCGCCCGTCTTCTTGTCCAGCACAGCGATCTCAGTTGTGCTCCCATTGACAAACAGCGCAAGTGAGTCATTCTCTGCAGCTGCTTTAAAGCCTTTGGGTTCTACGATTTTTCTGGAACTTGCTAGGCTCCCTGGTATCTCCGCAGCCAGGACCGCCACGCATAATATGCCAAGCAGCCCGACTGCGGCTGCCACAAGGATCATTCGCTGCCTCATGTATTCAAGACCTCCGTTCGCCCCAATATCCAAACGCCTACATTCTGAAGACTATCTCAGTGCGAATATCCTTCACAAAACCGATGAACTGATCTATCAGGCTGGCATAGAGCAGGGAAATGAAAATAACCACTCCCATGCCAGCTACGGTCAAGAGCGACATCCCAAACGTCTTTCCGCCTTCAAAATCGTGTGTAACCATGTTGCCTGAAAAGACTAGCCAACCCGCCCATATTAACGACAGCACCCTGAAGAACGTGAAAAACGCGCCCTGTTCCATCGTCATGTACCTGCTCCAGATGGTTAATGGAACGTTTATCAGGAATATCGGAAAGAGCGCGTAGGCCGTTGCTATGTATATGTCTTTCAGCGTCCCCTTTCCGTCTGTCAGTGTTGTGAGCGACCAGTTTACAACAATCCAAAGGGCGAACGGCACCAGCACAGTGCTGATCTCGAGCAGCACGTTCAGCCTCTTGGGATCATTTTTGTTAAGGACGAAGCCTGTATACTGCCTTGCAAACACATGTGTCAAAGCAATGAGAACAAGAATGATGGTGGCAGACACGGTATTCCCGCGACGCTCGTGTTTCAAATCCCAGAAGCCATCGAATGGATGGCATATTACCCAGAAAGCGTACTTCAGCGAATCCCATATCCGTTTTCCTGTGATAGGCCCCTCTTCCGCGCGATAGATCATCCTGGCATGGTATTTGGTCATCGGCTCAAGCTCTGACGCATCGCCATCGGATGCACTGCGCGAAAACAAGCGCACCTTTCTGAGAACAGCAAGTGCCAATATTACCACCACTACAGCCGTCATCACATAACCGAAAGTGCGGTTGGCCACTTCCTTCTTGTGAAGTTTGAAGGCCTTGGAATAGCCTTCCCTGCTGTTCCCCAATTTGAAGTTGTCCATAGCTTCACTGTATAGACCTTGACGCATGAGCGATCTGCCTATGCCTATATAGGCCGCTTCACAGTTCGCGTTGTATCTGAGAACGTTTCGCCACATATCGGCAGCTTCATCGTACTTCCCTTGGTTGTGCAGGTCGATAGCTTGATGCATAAATGAAGCATATTCTGTGGGTTCAAGCATTGTGATGCACCCGTTTGCCTCATCTAGGACGAGAAACGCCTCTCCCATCCAGTCAATGGCCACAGGGTTTCTGAAAGCGCCTCTGACATCCCCTCGAGCCCCAAAAATATACAGAAGCTCGCCGTTTTCATCGTATGTAAAGATGCGGCATCGCTGCCTGTCGAGGACTGAATACATCCCATTTTCACGCGCGGCAACATCGATCAACACAGAACGCCCAGTGATGCTTGCTTCCGATTCCTCATGTGGAAAATCAACATCGCCTACCGGCGGAAAAGAACCCGTCCTTCGCAGCACATCCACGCCTGTGGGGTTGAGACGCCGAACCGCCTCTTCCTTCTGCGTAGCGCCTCCCGAGACTGAGGCGTATATGAAACCACGCCCGTCAATGTCGAGACTACTGTATTCTATTGGCAGGAACAATGCTCGTCTTCTCTTCTGCTCCTTGGTGGAAATCTTCGACCAGAAGTATTCCCAGGGATTCGGGGCAACCTTCGGAGCACCCATGAACCCCTTGAAGCCCCCATCTACGCCGAACTCCATTATCCCATCGAAAATGCCATCGGCTATGACGTAGACGCGTCCCGCCCTGTCCACGCCCACTCTTAAGGGTCTATAGATCATGTCTTCTGACAAGACACCCTCTACATCAGACCGAGGCTTGCCAATGATCCTCACGATTTCGCCTTCAGAGTCGAACTCGACTATTCTTTCGTTTCCCTTATCTGCCACGTAAATGTGTCCTGCCTCCGTCACGAAAACGCCCTTTGGTTCGTCGAAGCCATCGATGCCATCCGGGACGTGGAATGATGATATCACCATGTACGGGCGGAAGTTCCGGTCCGTGCAGACGACTCTGTTGTTGCCGGAATCAGCAACGTAGATCCGGTCGCCCCTCACATAAAGGTCACCCGGGTTCTTCAAGGGCCCGACCCCCATATCCGCCCCGTCTACCACGATTGAGGGAACATAGGCGGATGCGGACGGAACAGCGTTTTTCCACCAATCATACGTATAGCTACTGTAGGGCGCCGCATAGGCAGAAGCACTCCCATACACCAACAGCATTAGCACCGATACAGCCAATGATGTGTAGAATCTCTTGTGGATCATCAGTACGCTTCTCCTTTCAGCGGGTTAGCCCGTCATTCCCGACGTGCTCATGGTCTCTACCACGTTGCTCTGGTTTATCAGGAACACAGTTATTGGCACTATCATCATCAGCAAACCCACCGCAGCCCCAACCCCGGCTCTGGCGATTCCGCCCGAAACCATCTGGCTCATGGCATATGGCAAAGTCTTAAGCTGTTCCGAGTAAATGAACCGCCCTCCTGTCTCACCCCACAGCGATTGAAAGGAGAGTATGATCAGCGTAAGCCATGCAGGCTTCACTGTAGGCAAAACGATTTGCCAGAATACCCTGAATTCGCTTGCTCCATCTATCCTCGCAGCATCCAATAAGGAGTCTGGAACCTGATCCATGAATTGCTTCATCAAGTATAGTCCTAACGATGACGCCCATGCCGGGACTATGATCGCAGCGTGAGAGTCAACCCACCCCAGCTTCGACATGATCAAGTAGTTGGGAATCGCCGTAACTTGCGGAGCAAACATCAGCGAAAGCACTACTACATTGAACATGAGTTGCCTTCCGGGGAAATCATGTTTGGATAGCGCATAGGCGGCGAGGGACGCCATGATCACATGCCCGGCGGTTCCCGCAACGCTTATGAAGATCGTGTTAAACAAATACCGGGAAAATGGCATCCTCGAACGCGCCATCAGTACAAATAGATCCCGAAAATTGTCGAAAGTCGGATTCCGCACCCAGAGCCGTGGCGGGAATATGAAGAGCTCGCTAAGGGGCTTGAATGCGTTGCTGACCGTATAGACCAATGGCAACGACATGAAGACGCCGTTGATTAAGAGAAATAGGCATACCAGCACGTTCCCTCCGGTTGAGCGTCTCGCTCGTCCAGTACTACTTCCCATAACAAATGCCCTCCCCGACTGCCCTATCCAAGGTTCCTCAGAATCCTCTGGACAATCTGCTGCACCACAACCATAGTTACAAAGAGTATCACTGCGATTGCACAAGCATATCCCATTTCAAATCGAATATTCCCGTAGTCGAGCAGATGCGCTACTACTGTGTGGGCCGCATAGTCGGTGCTTGGAAAACCGACCAAAGGAATTATCTGCCCTGCCGCTGCGAACGAGGAAGTGATGGACATGACTGCACCGAACATGAGCTGGGGTTTCATTGCCGGAAGAGTTATGAAGAACAGTTCCTGCCACCTATTCTTGATCCCGTCTACGGCAGCAGCTTCATATAGACTCTTATCTACGTTCTGAAGACCGGCGATAAACACCAAAAAGCTTGTTCCAAGACTCATCCATAAGGTGACGATAATCACTACAGTCATCATGTACTTCGGATCGGTCAGCCATTGAATCGGTTGGTCAATGATTCCCCAATAGAGCAGAATGCCGTTTATTATGCCGTATGCATCACCACTGAAGATGATCGTCCACATCAAGAAAAGGCTGCCTGATATGGACGGGGCGTAAAACAGCAGCGTCAAGGCGGCCCTCAGTTTTGGCGGCAACTCATTGACCAACCACGCTATGATCAAACACAGAAAATAACTGAGCGGACCCGTTATCGCCGCAAAGATGAAGGTGTTCTTCACAGCTATTAGATACACATCGTCCACCAAGAACAGGCGAAGATAATTGTCCCACCCTATCCACTTGGGCGACTCCAACATGTTGTAATCTGTGAAACTCAACACTATCGCTACCGCCACCGGCAAGACTGTGAACAGGAAGAAGAATGTAGCGTAAGGAGCAACGAACAGGTAAGACACCCTGTGCTTCTTTATCTTCCATCCCAGTCCATGAGGTTCTCTCAGCTCAGCATCTGTCGCTACTGTGGTCACCGTCCTACCCCTCCTTCACCATCACTGCCAATCGAAACTGCACCACTCTGCCTCGAGCTCGTCGTAGCGGACCGGTAACCCGAATTCCAACCGTTTCATAGTTATCTCTTCATTAATCATCCTATTGTAATCGAGCAGAACCTCACGAGGGGGTTCATGATGATACACAACTCGTCTGAATGCGTTATCTAGGTGTCTGCCCACCATGTAGCCGCCGGGAACCTCCGGTATGCCTCGTACCCACTCCCACTGCTCCATAAGCATCTGGCACTCATCGGATTTCCAAGGAAGCTCCTGGACAGCATCGACATTTGCCGAAGGATAACGTGCTGACGGCCCCATCAAGCTCTCCATCTCACGTCCGAACCTGACCTGGGTTTCGGTGCTAGTCCACCATTTTACGAACTCCCACGCCCCTTCTAGGTCAGGCGCAGAGCTCATTATGACTGTTGCTGGCCCGGAGGCCACAGACGAAGCTAACCCCGGCACGCCCCCGGCTCCACAACTACCCGCAGGACACGATCTGTCTATGCTTCCATCCGGGCGTCTCGTGCCCGGGACCAGTGTAAACCCCCACTCTCCTCTGAGCTCCGGCGCAAAGACCGACAGCGTGTTGTAGAGTGTGTAGCCCGTGATAAGTATCGGCATTTCGCCAATTCTGAATCTGTTGATGGCGTTGTAGTCAAGGGGAACAGTATACAGCTCGTGCAGCTCTGTCCACCTAGTAAAGGCGTCAACAGCTTCCTCATCGTCAAGGCCTGTACATAATCCGTCGGGACCGTACAGCCGTCCGCCGTTCTGATAAAGCAAGGTAAGGAAAGTCATTACCCCAGCATTTGATGAGACGCTTCCCGCATTCACTGCCTCGCCAACGTTTCCCGCTCCTACTGCTCCAGTGCCTGAAACTGGCAGACCAATGTCCATGTGCGATTTCTGCAGCTCAGGAATGATACCAATCAAATCGTCCCAGGTCTCAGGGAGCGAAATGCCCATCTCCCTCAGAATATCCTTTCTGTAGAACATCACAGGGAACGGCTGCTGTTCGGGCAAGGCATACACCTGATCCCGGAAAGAGAAAGGCGTCATCGCACTGGGCCTGAACCTTGCCGCAACTTCAGGATAGTCAGGAAACTGAGTCAGGCTGACAACAGCTCCCCTCAGGGCGAAATTGAGGGGCTGTGCTGGATCGAGTCCTAGGGCAACATCTGGACCGTTCCCTGAAAGAGTTGCCGGCAGCAACACCCCCATCGAGACAAGTTCGAGATTGACCGGGATCCCTGTGGCAGGAGTGAAAGAATCTTCTATCATGGATTTCAGTGCTTGAGCCTGATCGCGTCCTGCACCTATCCATACTTTGAGCGGTCTGACGCCGTCCCCATTTTCTGTTGAATATACATTACCTACCAAATCGTATCTGTGTACGAATGATGCAAGGAAGGCCTTGACCTCGTGTTTGAACCTTTGGAGCCAAGTCGGTTTTGCCTTTGGCATCTCTTGTTCAATCGATGCAACGACGATGTAGTCGATCATGAGTGGCTGCTCCCGAGTGGAAAGAATCCACGATCCAAGAGAGGCCCCGGCATCACGCAGTTCTGCGATGCGCTTTGGAATGCTCTCAGGCTTTTTCGCCATACTGCCCAACTGCCGCGCAAGCTCATACAAAAGGGCCACGTAGTCCCCGCGAGCACCTGTATATGCCTCAAGCTGCTCTCCTATGCAGCGCATCACCTCGCTCAGTTCAGCCAATTTCGAGATGAGTTCGGGCACTCTTTCCTCCAGCTGGTAATCGCGCATAGGATCCGGATTCGTTGATGTTATCATCACGATCTTCCGGTAAACTGTGTTCATGTCGTAAAGGGCTGCCTCTGCCCGAAGCAGCATGGGCCCGAGATCGCCCAGTACCGGCTCAAGCCTTATCTCATTGACCCCTTCATGAAGATAAAAGAGATACGGCTCCCCAGCATCGTCCCCAAGCACTCTCATCTCGTAGTTGATCGCATATGGAAACCTTATTGCGTCCACCTCGGCAAACGGGATATCGCCATTTACGTAGAGGCGACGGTTGGTGAACGACCCTCGCTTGTAATCCTGCTTCGCCTTGAGGGCGATCTTGTAAAGGCCGTCCTTAGGCACCTCCACGTGCCACGCAATCCATTCTCCAGGCTGGGTCCATCTGTCTCCGCCAATCGCATTGAGCCTTATAAGAACATGGTGGTATGGTTCTACAGTCGGATCTCCTGCATCATGCACTTGAAACAGAGTTGGACTGGATTTGAGATATGCGTCCTCTCCTTGCACCTTCTCAAAAAAGCCCGCCACGGCTTTGAAGCCTTTTTCTCCATAATCCGCGCTGACTTCAGCATAGCTTTTGGGGGTAGCCATCTGAAAAAGACGCACCGACCGGATAATCATTGGCTCCAGAATGGATACCAGTCTTATCCTGTTATTGCCCTTGCCAAAGTAGAACAAAAGCGGCCTCTGATAATTCCCCATCTGGTCAGAAAGAACAGCCTTCTGCCATATTGGAGCCTCAGCCTGACAGGGTCTGAGGTGGTTCCCCTGGTTATCTATGCGAACAGCTTCTGTGTCCCGCCATGCCCTACTAAAAGTGAGAAATGCAGCTTCGGAGAATGGCAGCTCACCGTTGATCCATAGTTCTCGCTGGAGCGCCGAACTTCTGCCCTCCGCAGCACAATACTCTACTTCGATATTGTAGAAGCCAGGGTTTTCCACGGTAAACTCCCACTCGATGTAGCCCCGACCGGCAGTAAGGACCGACTCACCGTCACTGCCACCGTGATCTCTCAGCGTCTCCAAGCCAGGCATATTCGCTGACACATAGGCAGCCCCATCAATCACGATCTCATCCTGAGGTTCTTCGGCGCCGCTGTAAACACTCAAGTACTCCTCGTATGGAATGGCAGACTCTGCACCCACAAGCCTTGAGCCTTCACCTCCAGCAACGCAAATGCAAGTCGCCGAATACATGCTCAAGGCTAACGCCACCACTGCCATCAACGTCTTTCGCAATTTGGCAGGAATCATAAGCCCAACTCCCAGCGCTTATATGTGTTAGTCAGCTGACTTCCGCTTGTACTCGTCCATTACAGTCCTGAGTGTGGTCGCAATCCCCCAGATGTTTCCCTCATCCTTGCCCAAGTCGCCGCCGCTCAATGCAGTCAGAAGATTCTCGCCCGTAGCATTCCACCCTGTCACAAGCATGCCAAGCATCCCGTCTTTCATATCCAGTTTTTCCCGTGCATCATACGCAAACTCCATGAAAGCCATGGCCGCATCCGGGTCGTTCCATGTCGCAGGCCACACTCTGAATCCCTTGCGGAAGAACCAGTATACCGAAGGGTACGCAGCTTTTTTGTCATAATGCCAATCGCATATGATGATGTCCTTGGGAATCATGTCGATTGCAGGATATATGCCCAGAACATCAGCGTCCCACCTGCTGTATCCCAACCCCACCGCGTCCACAAGGCGATCGCCCCACATGAGCATTTCTACGCCCTTCTCTGTGACAAGGTGGTCATGGTAATCGTTGACAGCCTTGGCAAACAGATCTGACTTCTTCTTTCCGGCACACCTTGGACATCCATCGTCTGCCAACTCAAAAACCTCATCCATTCCGACATGGAAAGCATCGGCCTCAAAGGCCTCGATCAGCTCGTCCATGAGATCGAAGATGACCGGATTGACCTCTGGATGCAGCGGACACCAGCTGCGGCAATAGATCGTCGGCCACTCGGCCTCCACCGGCACGTGAGGCGTCTCATCCCATTCAGGATACCCCCTGAGTATACTGTTCGGCGCGCCCCCCCATCCCTGGTGCCCAAGGCATTCAAAGAGCGGTATCAGTCTTATCCCATTCGCGCGGCAGAGCGCCGCCAGTTCATGAGCGTCCTCGTGTGTGAGGGTGTGCGCCCCCTCTGAAAGCTCAGGATGGGATTTGAACTGGAAATTCGTGTTTACCTCTAGGATCAGCACGTTCACTCCCATAGGAATGAGGTATTCTATGATGACTCTCTTGAGATTGGGGACATCATCATGAGAACCGAACCTCATGTGAAATCCACGCCATTCACTAGATTCGTACATTCTTTCACCCCCGGCTCCAGTGCAACCAGCTGCTGACGCAGAGACAACGACCGTCGCCAGCACACTCACTAGCAGGATTATCGAAATAGGCTTTGCCATGCTCTTGGCGGCCCCAATGCCCCCCATGCTCAATGCCCTCCTATCAAGCGCTCTCAACACTCACTTGTATTGAAAGAATTCATTGATAATGAGCCCCACCGCCGCAAGAACCTCTGTGTGTGGGTATAGGCTGGAGTAGGAGATCTTCGGCCTCATAGAAAAATCCAGTGCAAACCCTTCCTCCACTGTCTGCCGGAGAACGTCGAGGAATTCGTCCCCGGCTTCAAGCCACTTCCCACCAATTATGACTTGATCAGGGTTGACATAGTATGCGCAATGAAGAACACTCCATCCAAGCATCTCCGCTGCCCTACGCACTAGGCTTGCGGCAACCGGATCTCCGTCGTGATATGCCTCCAGCACTCTCTTCGATGAAGAAGTGAGCATCTTATACTCTTCCTGGACTTGGCGAAGTCCGACATAGGCCTCGAGGCAACCTTGATTTCCGCACCAACACTGCTTGCCCCTGTACACAATGGGAGAATGCCCTATCTCCCCGGCCGCCCCAAAGGCGCCTCTAAGAATCACACCGTCATGGTATATACTTGCACCTACACCGTTTCCAGCGCTGATGAAGACGATAGTCGAACCCTCAGCTCCATGCCCTAGCCACAACTCTCCGAGAAGAGAGGCTTTAGCATCGTTCTCTACCACAATCGGCATATCACTGTAGTCAGCAAGCACCTTTCTCATATCTACATTTTCCCAGCATAAGTTGTCGGATCTGAGCACTGTCTTCCCATCAGATGACACAAGCCCTGATACTGATACTCCGATTCCTAACACGTTCTTTCGTTTGATGCCGTCATCATCCAGAGCGGTCTCAATCATCTCCGACAGCTTTGCAGCTACCCAGTCCGGGTCCGCATGATCTATGTCGTCTGAAACATAAGTCCTAACCTCTCCCTTGAGGTTACTCACAACTACGTCGGTCTTAGGCCTATTGAGCTGGATGCCGATGAAAAACAGTCCCCCGTAGTTGAGCTCGAGCAAGACGGGAGTGCGCCCACGCTGTGACTCCGCTTTGCCCGCCTCAATCACGACCCCTTCATCTATCAGCTCTTTCACTATCCTGGTAATGGTCGGTGCAGAAAGCCCGGATTTCTCAGCCAAATCGAGCCTGGACAGGGGGGAGTGCTCGTGGAGCACCCTCAGAACCGTGATTCTATTGATCTTTTGCATGTCGCCTATGTCACTGAAAATCTGAAGTCCGTCCACTTGGCATCACTCTACTTCACTTTGAGCTTGAACGTCTTTATCTCGTAAGGCTTTATCTCGAATGAAAACGTGCTTCCCTGTGCCACGACAGAGTCGATATCGTTCTCAAGCAGATCGCATTCTGACACAGCCTCAAGTTCTCCGAAGAAGGCCACGTTCACATTGGTCCGTTTGTTCTGGAATTCGTATAGTCTCACAACGATCTCATCGGACTTTTCCGCCTTCTTCACCGTCTCAAGCATTACGTTGTCAGCGTCTATTCTGAGCATGGACAGGCTTTTCGGAAGGCTTCCATCCGGCTGTGGCCCCACCACCTCGGCGCGCAACGGCACGTTGAGTGAGTAGGCAGCCCTGGTCGTAGATGCCGTCTTCCAGTCGCCTGCATGCGGATAGATCGAATACGTAAACCAATGCTCTTCCTGATCGGCTACGGGATTGGGCTCGATTCCCGATTTCAGCAAGGTCAGACGGATCTCTCCATCCTTTATGTCATAACCATATTTGCAGTCATTCATGAGGCTTACACCGTAGCCACCCTCAGAAAGGTCTGCCCACCTGTGCCCGCAAACCTCGAACCGTGCAACATCCCATGAAGTGTTCCAATGCGTCGGCCTTTCCACATTGCCGAACTGAATCTCGTAAGCCGCCTTCTCAGCATTTACGTCCACCGGAAAGGCTGCCTTCATGAGGATCTGGGATTGTTTCCAGTCGATGTAAGTCTTGAAGTCTATCCGCGGGATGTCGGAGTATATAAGAACATCTTGAACGATCTTCGAATCAAAAAATGTCTTGTGGATCCTGATCCCCGCACGTACGGGACCTTCCTCCACAATCTCCATCTTGTCAACTCGGTCAACTTCCCACACCTTCTCCTGGTATGAGATGTCGATATCCCAATTCTGCCAGTTAGCAGGCATGTCCTGAAATGCCAGGAGCCTGTTGCCTCGCTCGTCCTTTTTCAGAACCTGCCTCTGATTTACCTTGTCATAGATGGATATGAAGGTTCCTTTCTCGTCCAGCTGAAGCTCGAAATAGGCGTTCTCCAGTTTGAAACTGCTCACTGCTAAACCACTAGGAACCTGTGTTGGCCTGTCCAAGAGTCTGTATGTCTTGTATCCTTTGGAGGGCACTCCATGTGCGATGAAAAGGCCGATTCTCTTTCCGTTCACAGCCTGCACCTGACAAGGGATAATCCCCCCGTCGCTATCAACTAGGCAGGGATGCTCTACATTCTCAGGAAGAGCGAACTCTGCAATTTCGTCACGATCATATCCCAATGTGTTGAAAACCACGACTGATACGTCATCAGTGCCTATACTTGAAACAATTGCATCCAGTGCATTCCGGGCCAGCTCATGGCCTGTTGAGATAATGCAATCGTAATCCTCCTGCGAATCATCATACACTTCCTTAATGGACGATCCTGGCAATATGTCGTGGAACTGGTTTGTAAGGATTCTCTCCCAGTTTCGATTGATCTCATCTTGCGGATAATCTGCACCCATCAACATAGCAAAGGTCGACAGCGTCTCTACGTCTCCATACAGCAGTTCGCTCTTGCGATTTGCTCGCTTGTTTCTCCCCATTGAGGTATATGTCCCTCTATGCAGTTCGAAGTAGAGTTCGCCAACCCACGTAGGCAGCCGACGGTTTCCCGATACAGTCTTCTCGAGTCGGTCAAAGAAACTGCGTACAGTCGCCATTCTCACCCTTGGGCAGCCTGGTATTCCCCGCGCCATCCTAAGTCCGTTCTCAATCATCTCTCGAGTGGTGCCCCCACCGCCATCACCGTGACCGTAAGAGATCAGAACATCATTGTTCAAAGCCTTCTGCTGATAGCGCTGCCATGCCCCCATGACTTGAGACGGTTTCAGATCGCCATTGTATGTGGCAAACCAAGAAGTGGGCGACGTCTCGTAATCCCTTGTCGTGATGAAATGCGTCAACACTTCCGATCCGTCGATTCCCCTCCACATGAACGTGTCGTAAGGGAGCTTGTTGTACTGGTTCCAGCTGATCTTCGTGGTCATGAAATAATCGATGCCGGATTTCTTCATTATCTGTGGCAGGGCTGCACTGTAACCGAATACATCAGGAAGCCATAGGATCTTGTTGTCGACACCGAACTCCTCAGCAAAGAACCGTTTGCCGAACATTATCTGTCGCACCAAAGACTCGCCAGACACGACATTGCAGTCGGCCTCAACCCACATAGCGCCTTCCGGCTCCCACCTGCCCTCACGGACTCGTTCCCCGATTCTCTCATACAGAGCCGGGTAGTCCTCTTTCACGAACTTGTAGAGCTGAGGCTGGCTAGACATGAAAACGTAATCGGGATACTCGTCCATCAGCTTGAGCACTGTTGAAAAACTCCTGGCCGCCTTCTCGCGCGTCTGCGCGATCCTCCATAGCCAGGCCACATCTATGTGCGTATGTCCTACGCACGCGGCTAGCACGTCCCCGTGCCCACACATCTTCCCATACAGTTCTTCCTCGAGGTAGGCTTGGGCCCTATCAATAGAACAATGGAACGATGCGGAGCGAGGGCTTCGAAAATCCACGCGGTTGAGTGCCTCATTGAGCACGAGCAACATGTCGATCCGGGTCTTGTCATCTTCGGGAAGATTCTGCACTACGCCGAGGGGCACGACGATGTCGTAGTAAAGCTTACGCACTTTCTCATCAATGGCGATCAGTTCAGCATAGAGCGACGGCCGCGATTCACGCATTCCGCTGTATGCATCGAGGTCAATGCGGTAGATACGCCCCGGTTCACCGCTGGAGCAGAGAATTGCCTCACAGTGATTGACATCCAGCCCCTGAACGATCTTTCCGTCAACATACAGAAGGAACTGGGGGTTGGTTGCGTCCCATCCCTTATCTCCCGTATGAACGTTGAGGGCAACAGGCTTGCCGGCAAAAGACTCTGAAATGGCGGCGTCAGCCCGAAACCATGCATGACTATCTCTTCCACCCCACCGCATGTCGGGTAGGAACTTGCTCCATTCAGCTGATGCTTGGTCCACATCGTCAGGCCTTGAAAAGTCGCCTTCCTTGATACTCCATCCTTCTATTGGAGCTTTCGCTGAAACAACATGTTCTTTCAGCTCCTGAGCAAGTCTGGCTACATGTTCAAGAAGGAAATACATTGCTGTGCCCCCTAACATCGCATGCCTGATGATTCACTCCAAAGGCGCCCACCCGACCGTACCTGCAGCTGATTCTGCCGAAGGGAGCTAGCCCCTCTTGGTGCGTCGCGGTTGATCCTTTGAGATTGAGTTCTGCTCGGACCCGAATCCGAGCAGAACTCTTCGATATACACAAAGACTACTTCTTCTTAGGAGCAAAGAAGTCATTTATCGCCGTCTGGATCGCAGGCTTGACTTCCTTCATTGCCACCGCTGCGCTCTTCTCTCCATTGAGCCACGCCATAAGTGCGTCCGACCAGACTTGGCCAGCAACGGCACCAAGGTTTAGATCATACATTTCGCCCTTCCAGTTCTCGACTCCCCGCTTGACTATTTCAGCGGATACCCTGTCGGGGCAGCCAGCCTTGATGCTGCCAGAAATGTCGTTGTCGTGGTCCTCTGCGGTGAACAGGAAGTCGGCCAAAGCCACAAACGCCTTCGGATCCTTGGAATTGGCGGGAAGAACCAGCGATTCCAGCTGAAGGTTGGGGTATCGATAATCAGCAGCGCGCGGCCCCTTCGGAACGGGCACTATGCCCCAGCGGTCTTTCATCTTCGGGCCTATGAACTCGAATCTCCAGAACTCCAATGGCTGCATTGCCACTTTGCCCGCTACGAACTGGTCGCCGCCCCAATCATCGTCGAGGCATACTTTGTATTTCTCATAGAGGTCAAGATACATAGCCATTCCTTCAGTGACGTTTATCTCGTCGCCTGTGAAGATTGGACGTCCCTTGCTGTCGGCCCGGGTCAGCTTGCCATCGTTCGACAGAGCCACACCCCAATGCCACAGGGACGAGAGACCCCACTGGTCCGGGTTTCCATCGCCGTCAAGGTCTTTGGTGGCCTTGTTGGCAATGTCAAGGCAGTGATCCCAATCCCATTTACCCTGCTCATAAAGCTTCTGGGCATCCGGGAAACCTTCACGCTCAAACATGGTCTTGTTGTAAGCCATGAATCTGAGGCATCCAAGGATATTGCCATAGCTGCCAAACCCGTAAGTGTTTCCACCGTGCGACATGACTTTAACCGCGCCCTGTCGCGCTTTGGGCAGGCTCTTGTAGTATGACTGAGGAAGAACCTTGTCAAGGGGACAGAAGGCATCTCTGGCCGCCAATTGCCAGAAGAAGTTGTGATTCATGAGCCATACATCATACTCCGAATCACCTGAGAGAAGCCTTGTCATGAGCAAAGAGGTGTAGTCGTCCCAGTTCAGGGGCTTAGCTACGATCTTGCAGTTGAACTTCTTCTCAGCCTCTTGGATTCTGCCTTCTCTTTCTTTCCCGGGCGCAAACTTGTCAAGATAGTCCCACCAGCCGACGAAAGTCACCGTCTTGCCCTTTAGATCGTAAGACGCAGCGGCGCCAGGGCCTGGCAGCCCAGCCAGGAGGCCAACTACCAATACCGCGCACGCGATAATCCTTGTCATCCGCTTCACTCTTTTTACCTCCCTAAATCTGCTCATGCGACTATGCTTTGAACTCGCCAATTCAATCGACACGGCTAAATCTAGCTGATGCTGTTGTCTTCAATGACACTCCGGCCAATCATCACCCCCAGTTTTGTGGACCACCCTCAGTCCACAGACCTCTCAGTTTAGCCGACTATGCCTGTGCGCTCGACGCCTTCCACAAAATGCTTTTGCATGACGAAGTAGAGGATCAAAAGAGGCGCCATAAACAGAAGCATACCCGTATTGTTCACAAGCGAGGCATATTCAGCCCGGGCCCCCAAAGTGTCAGCCAGTGTCCGAAGAGTCCACGGCAGCAACACCTCATTGCCCATAAAAACTGATGTAAGTGTGCTGTCATTCCACTGGAACACGAATGAGAGCAGGAAAATCGTCACCATGCTTGGCACGGCCCCAGGCAACATAACAGTGAAAAACGTTCTGAGCGGACTCGCCCCATCAACGTAAGCCGCATCCTCCAGCTCTTTAGGCACATTCCTGAAATACTGCCTCATCACGTATATGAAAAGGCCCCCACGCATGCCGGCTCCAGTCATTGCTATCAATATGAACGGCCAATAGCTGTTGAGAAGGTTGAGACCCTGGCCTGGAATGAGGCCAAAGAGATTGAAATAGCGGAAATTGAGATACAACGGGACGAGTATCGTCTGCGAAGGCACCAGAAGCGTTACCAAGACAAGGGCAAATAGAAGATTGGAACCCTTAAACTTGAACCGGGCAAATCCATAGCCAACAAGCGCGCTTGAGAATGTCTGCAGGACCGCCACTATTAAGGAGAGCTTGAGCGAATTCCAGAAGGCCGTCGGGTATTTCATTGCTTCCCATACAACCTTGTAGTTTTCAAGAGTGAAGTGCCTCGGAATCCATCTGACTGTGACATCGAACATGTCACGCACTTCCATGAAGGATGACGAGATCTTCGTCATCAGCGGCATCAATATGACGTAGCAAATGCCGATTATTAACCCTGCCCGAAGGATCCTCCACACTATCCGGCCTGCCTTGCGCCAAAAAGGCGGTCTCTTCGCGTGCTGCTGCCGAACTTCCCTTTGTCCGGGCGGCGCTACTCCTCTCACTGCCTCCTTGGTTGCTTCCATTTGCACAACCCTCCACACCAAGAATGTGTGCTGACACTATCGCCTTCTGCAGACCATCACTCCTGATAAAACACCCATTTCGAGACGATGGAAACCACAATTGCAACTATGATTCCAACGGCGAGAAAATAGAGCAGAGCCATGGCTGTGCCCATACCGTAGCTCGCCCTAAACGTGAAATCCTGAATCCAGCTGAGGAATTCGCTCTGGCGGCCCGTAAGGAAATCTATTATCGTGTAGACCAGGTTAGTCATAACAAGTGGACTCAACATTGGGAAAGTTATGAGCCAAAAACGCTCCCAACGCGTGCATCCTTCCACGTCGGCCGCTTCATACAGAGATCCGGGTATGGATTGCAGGCCCGCGAGAAATATGAGGATCTGGATCCCCGATGACCTGATAACTACTGGGATGTTGTCGACTGCAGAAACAATATAGGACATGAACCATTCCGGAAGCTTGAGCTGCCACAGAAAAGCCCTGATAGCGCTACCGCCTACCAAGCCCTCTGCGACAGCGGCCTGCGTCCCCGCAGCAACTGTCTGCAGTATGTAATCCGTTTTCTCCATGAAAAAAACTACTCCGGAACTCATAATCACGGGGAGAAAGAATATAGTTCGAGCAACAGAACGCCCAGGGAATTCCTCGTTCAGCATTACAGCTGCAAAGAAGCTGAATACTATCACCAATGGCACTTGACGCAGCATCTTGCCTAGTTCTTCAATGAGTTTCTTGTTGAAATCCGGTTGCACCAAGATAGCGTCATGGAAGTTCTTTAGGCCAAGATAGTCGAGTTGATAGCCTGTCGAAGTGATTCGCAATTCGCTCAAACTAAAGGCAATGGACTGAATAAAGGGGACAAGAAAGAGAACGAGAAATCCGATGGTGAACGGAAGTGTAAACAAATAGCCTGATACAGCCCGTCTGCGTTCTAAGGTCAGCCTGCGCGTGGAATGTTTCACGTCACGCCCCCCTCAACTTGCAGCATCTGAAGGTCAGACAGTTAATTTCAGGGTGAAATCTAATGTGATTATAGCCCCTTCTCTTTTACATGTCAAGAAAAGTTCGTCATTTCTGGGCATTCTACACCGGACAGTGTCCGACAATAACACATTTACCTGACGTTTGGCACATCCATTGTGTCAAAATCACATCGTGACGAGCTCGGGTTATCTGGCTGGCAAGGGCCAAGAATATCTTTTGGGGTTGCAGTAAATAACCTAGGTGAGGCAGGCATACATCTTCACCATTTGAACTGCCCAATCAGTGCTGGCCATTGTCAATGCAGTTCGTAGTTGTCTTTGCGGTGTTTGCGGCTATTGGTCGTGTCAGGCCATTCAGCCTCTCGTGTGCAAGATGATGATGCGCGCGGACGTGGACTTCGGGGATTTACGCGCCAAGTTACTCGGACCGGGTTACCTCAGAGTATAGGTGCCCACCAGTGAGTCAGCTTGATGAAAGAATTATGGATACCGGGTCGCCTGAATTGCGCAATGGTAGGTCACCCACAGCTGAAACAAACAATCGCTAGAAAGGCTTTGCGACGCTTCAACACTTGGCACCAGCTACATGGGTTATGCCTATCTGCGGATTTCTAATCCAACATATTGACAAGGGGAACCTACGCTGATGATTCCTATTTGTCCAGACTATTGGCCGTATAACCATCACCGAGCCGATAGCTCTGGATAACTCACAAGAAGAAGCTTATGAGAGGCTGAGGTCCGAATTGTAGACAACGCAAACTCGAGGATCGCGCAAGAGCCTATCTAGACTTGATGAGCAAACTGGCAGATCCCGTCCGAAAATCAGCATCGACCATCGCCAAATTCGTACGACTTCTCAAAATCGCCCGTCCCCCAAGAGTGAAATGCCAGGACACCATAGAGCAAAGCTCCAGGGCAACATCATCACCCTGGAGCAGCATACGCAATTAAACAACGGTTTCTGACCAAAACATGTGGCCGGTTATTGGCAACCAGCGAAAAGGTTCAGGTAGTTCGCAACGTGCTGCGTTGAAAGAAACCTTCGCCTCACTGTTTCCCGAGCCGCGTCACCAAGCCTGGCCCCAAGGTCCGGATCGGACAGTATCTCATCAATCCTTTCAGCGCACTGCTGAGTAGTCCCAACTATAAAACCATCCACGCCGTCGGTTATCTGAATCTTGCATCCAGTGGCATTGCCTGCGACAACAGGTCGTCCCTTCCACATAGCCTCAGTTATCGTAAGGCCAAACCCCTCGCGGATAGACTTTTGTATGACCACATCTGCGCATTGCTGGAATGCAGCCACCTCCCGCGCGCCGACACCGTCCTCATTCGACAGCACATGTATGTTCCTGTCCCCAACCGCCTCCTCTTTCAAGTGTGCAAGTATTCCGATGCCTTCGGGGTCGTCGGCAGCGATAGAACCGACCATTGCAAGTTGGAGCTCAGGCCATTTTCCCTTGAGCATTCGATACGCTTCCACCACGCCAAACGGATCCTTCCAAGGATCAAACCTTGATACCTGCACAATGATGGGTCTAGCAGGATCTACGCCAAATGAGCCCATCATTTTCCTTGCTTCGCCCTCTGGAATAGGGAGATTCTTTGGGCTAGTGGGATCCGTGGACGGAGTTATCTCAGCAACCGGAAGCGTCATCTCGTCCCGCGCGTATTGCCGGCTCGTAACGATCGCTCCATCATATGCATTCACGTATGGCCAGAGCTTCTGCCACGTCTCTTCCAATGGCGTTGACAGGTCGATGTGGCATCGCCAAAACCACCTGCCAACAACGGGGCGATCTGATTCGGAAAGCGAATCCAGGAAGGTCAACACGGCCAAGGGTTGGGGATCATGGATCACGACTATGTCCCAAGGGCCTCCGGGGAATGCCTCGGCCAACTTCCTGTTTATGTCCTCGTACAGTCGCCACTCGCCATCGCTCAGCGGAGTGTTTGCCCCTTGCAAGGAGTTGTGTATCTTCTTTGTGATATCAAAGAACTGGTCAGGCGCGCCATCGATCACATGCCACTCAGCGTCAAGTCCGGCGTCGCGCATCAGCGGGACTATGGTGTAAAGAAGTTCGGCCACACCTCCCCCGTAAGAAGTAGAATTTACATGAAGCACCCGCAGGCTGCCGAGGTCTTCAGCAAGACGTCTGATCTCGGCAATCCTGTCTTCTCCTGCATATGGCGCATGGTCGTCAAGGGATTTTTCCAAGAAATCGACTTTGCGGAACATACATTGCCCTCCCATAGCCTAGTAATCACAATCTGTCATTTTGACACCCAGCCGACCATGCCTCTGATGTAATATCTCTGCATGACGGCGAAGACAATAATAGGAACAGCCATCACAATTATGCTGCCTGCAGCTAGAATACCCCAGTCCACATGGTAGATCCCGCGAAGCAGCGGCACACGTTGTGTAGCAAGGAGTTTCGCAGGCGAATAGATGAGGATCAACGCAAGAAAGAAATCGCTCCATACCCACATGAACTGCAATACCGCCGCCGAGGCGATGGCGGGAAGCGCCATGGGCATGATGATCTGGAAGAAGATCCTCCAGTCTGATGCCCCATCCACCTTCGCAGCTTCCTCCACTTCAATGGGCAGCGTGGTAAAGTAATTTCTCATGAAGTAGAGAGCCCATGGAATTCCCCAAGCCGAGTGGACCAGAATTAGGCCTGAATACGAATCAACCGCGCCAAGCTTGTTCATCATCTGGAACATCGGCACTGCTATCATCTGCTGCGGCAAAGTCATCAGCGCTACGACTAGAATGAAGAGCTGATCTCTCCCCCGGAATTTGAAACGCGCAAATCCATATGCCGCGATCGACGCTACAAATACAGGTATGATAGTGGCAGGAATCGCCACCTTGAGTGAGTTAAGCATGCCCTCAGAAATCGGAGCTGCAGGATGATTCCAAGCGCCTACATAGTTTTTGAAGGTTGGAGTGAACGAATCAAACCTCCACCATCCCCTGTTTATCTCCGACAAAGGCCTTATCGAGGCCATGAAGACTCCCAAAAAAGGGATAAGCCATATGAGCGCTATGAGCCCAGCAGCCACATACGTAATCACTTTGTGCCCACTGCTGCATCCTACGGTTCTCATCATTCTTCACCCCCTGCAGCCTTGAAAGTAGGTATGGACACCACAAGAGCTACAATCATGAGGAACGTCGCCACAACGGCCGCGGCATTCGGATTGAACTCACGGAAGGCATACATGTACATCTGCAACGCCAGCACGTTCGACGCCCCTCCCGGTCCTCCCATGGTAGCAACGAAAACGATATCAAAGATCTTGAGAACCCACAGGAATGTCATGGTAACCACGACACCGGTGACTGGTTTGAGCAAAGGCACAGTGATATTGAAAAATATTCTCCAAGGCGAAGCACCGTCTATCACTGCGGCTTCATACACAAAGTCAGGTATAGTCTCCAGGCCTGCCGAATAAAGCACCATGCTGAACGGAGTCCACAGCCAAAGCGACCCGGCTATAAGGGAAAAGAGAGCGGTATCCGGATAGGCTGTGAGAGTTCGCGGCGCAAAACCGAAAAGGGCCAGTACTGATGGGATGATTCCGACATTCCCATCAAAAAGGAATCTCAAGATTATGCCTCCCACAACCATGGGGGTGACCATTCCAAGAAAGACTATTGACTTGACTATGGCTCCACCCTTGATATCTCTGAGAATGACTGCGAATACCAACCCCAATATCACGGTAAGGGGCAGGTGTAACACTATCCATATGACGTTGTGAATCAACGCCCCATAAGGGAAGCCCCGTTCGAACCCTCGCGGGTCGAATATCTCCGGCTGAGAGAGGACATCCGCATAATTCTTGAAGAATGCGAATTCGCCTTCCGGCGTGAAAAAACTCAACCATATCGTGTTTGCTACTGGATAAACGACAAAAAGAGCCAACAATGCCAGGGCCGGAATGAAAAAAAGCGTTCTACCACGCGTCTGACCCATAGCGCCACCTCCCAACTGACATCTTGCTCTGAGAAAAAGGCGCTCCGGAGCGCCACATTGTCAAGATTGGTTGCTCCGGAGCCCTACCAATTACGATTAATTGGCCTTCCGCTGCAGATTCTCAAGGACCTCATTGACCCTGCCTGGGCTCACCCAGAGCAGTTTGAGCTGATCCCAGAACGCCGCCTGCCACTCGCCTCCGATAGTATCATCAAGGTCGGGCAGAGCAACAACTCCCTTGAGAAGGGAGGCTACCCCGCGGTCAACAGGGGGATAGGCGTTGAGCGGAACCTTGTATGTAGCAATATGTCCACCTGTGGAAACCTGTATCTCCTGACCCTTAGTTGAGAGGAAGGCGAGGAGTTTTCTGGCCTCTGCAGGATATTTGGTGTAGGCTGGCACAAAAGCGTAGTCAGGCGCAAATACTATGCCTTCGCATCCTGGTAAAGAGAAAACGCCCAGATCATCTGGGTTATCAACCATGCCCGTGATCCAGCTGCCCATGAAGTAAAGACCATAGTCTCCCCTCCACCATAGATCGAGAGCCATGGTCCACTCAATCGGTTCGCTAAAGTAACCCGCTTTGAGCAGCGGAACAATCCTATCTGTAAATACGGATTTCACCACAGGGTCAGTCCACTTGACTTTCTTGTCTATCAAACCGTATGTCACCTGAGGACCGGCATACGTAGCGATGAAATGCTCCGTAATGTCGGACAGAGGCCACCCAACCCCATTTCCGCTGGCAATTGGTGCCTTTACGCCGGATATCTTCTGGAGTTTGGCGCAGAGTGCGACGAATTCATCCCATGTTTTCGGCTCGGAAAGTCCATGCTTTTTGAAAAACGATTTCCGGTACCAGAACCCCGGCTTCACCTTGCCGGTATATACCCCGCCCCACAGCTTGTTATCGACCTTGACGGCATCAAGCGCCCCTGGAATGAAGTCGGCATCCTTAAGGCTCCCTGTCATCTCAAGCACATGGCCATCTTTTGCATGTTTGGTAATAAACCACGACCACATGTATATGACGTCCCCAGGCGTAGTTTTGGCATTAAACTGAGCAGGAAGCAAGACCGCCAAATCTTCTGCTCGATAAATCTGGTAGTCCACACGGATTCCGGTTTCCTTTTCAAATGCCTTCAACACGGGCATGAACGCATCCATCTCAGGCCCTGACCATCCGCTAATCACTGTAAGTTTCTTCTCAGCAGTGGCCCCTGGCAGACTGCAGATGGCAAGCGCAAGGATGAGCAACACAATCATCTTTCGCTTCACTGTAATCCCTCCGCTTTCGCAGTTTTCTTGGCTAACTCGTGCTCGCTTACAAAAACTGACACTCACAGGGTTGAGCTCGGCGAAATGATCGCAGCATCACCTCCAATCTTGTAGGCGGATTCCAGCTTGGTACGTCGCAAACTACATTCAATCCGGGCTTTCCAACACAAAAGCACGCCCTGGCGCAGCCACAGAGCCAGCAGGCCGGAACCTCGCCGGCATCACCCGATGTATAGGTCCCCCGTTATCTCCACACATCAGTTTTATGAGAACTTCAACCGAAGCATTTCCCAACTCATCAATGGGCTGCTGCACAGTTGCCAATGGCGGCGTCGAGTATTGCGCGAAAGCGATCCCATCAAAGCCAACAAGCGACACGTCCTCTGGCACCGACAGTCCACTCTCGCGAAGAGCGCACATAGCGCCCAGCGCCATGACATCATTTGAGGCGAATACGGCTGACACAGTCTTCCCACGTTCCAATATTTCCCTCATGGCAGCATGCCCTCCAGCTTGAGTGAAATCCCCTGAAGCCACGATATTGAGGTCAAGGGGAATTCCAGCCTCGTCCAGGGCCTCGCAATAGCCTCGATATCGAGCATCGGAAGCCGTTTGATCCGCAGGACCGGTAAGACACGCGATCCTGGTATGCCCAAGCCCCGTAAGCCACGCTACCGCTTCAGCAGCGCCAAGCCTGTTGTCACAACTAACCCACGACACATCTGGATCAGACGTCATCCCAAGGAAGACAAAGGGAATGCCCGCCTTTTTTAATGCCGCAATTCGTTCATCTTTGATCTTTGGTTCAGTCAGGATCATCCCGTCGATCCTAGCGGAACTTGCCAGCCGCACATGCGCATTATGAGTGTCTGCACCGTCCTCTTCTGCCGCCGATAGCAATAAGCTATAACCGCATTTCATGGCCGCATTGCCCGCATGCCCTAGAAACTCCAAGTAAAACGGGTCAGACAGCGAGCGAGGTGCACATGGAACCGCAAGACCAATTGTGTTGGTCCGGCGAGTCGCAAGCCCTCGAGCAATCGGGTTAGGCGTGTAGCCGAT
>Ga0116188_1000533_pt1 | contig 37572 bp, 47 predicted proteins | sample AD_JPNTR2_MetaG_FD_89807 | JGI IMG/M metagenome (GOLD analysis project Ga0116188, IMG submission 89807) | Active sludge microbial communities of municipal wastewater-treating anaerobic digesters from Japan - AD_JPNTR2_MetaG | ecosystem: Engineered > Bioreactor > Anaerobic > Digestate | place...
TCCGCTCGTAAGTTCAACTCTGAAATGGAGCGACACCCGGAATGGTTCGATAGGAAATCTACTTCCAGCGGATTTGTAATCTACTGGGGACTGAAAATGAAGGAGGTAATGTAATGTCAAAGCATACAATATCTGACCTCTATCAAATGCAGTCAATGCCACTGAACATTAAGGTAAGAATGACGCAGAATAGAATCAGAGGTTGGGTTGACGAATACGGAGAAGATGGAGTTTATGTCAGCTTCTCCGGTGGTAAAGACAGTACGGTTTTACTCGATATTGTCAGAAAAATGTACCCCGGTATAGTAGCTGTATTCGTTGATACTGGTCTCGAATATCCCGAGATAAGAGGTTTTGTAAAGACATTTGATAACGTAGAATGGTTGAAACCGAAGAAGACATTCAGACAGGTTATCGAGGAATATGGTTATCCTTTCATTAGCAAGGAAGTGTCTGAAAGAGTGTACGGTGCTAGACGTTACCTCGAGAAATTGAGAGAGAGAGAGAGTTACGAAGTAATGCCCTACTCTCCTCACACAGCCGATTTAATGGGAATAGATCGAAGGGAGAATCCGAACAATCAAGAGTATCTGAATCTCAAGAAGGGGAATATCCCTAGATACGATCCCGAGATAAAAGGCTGGTGGAGATATGTTTCAATGACAGGTGAGATTAACCAAATTTACGGTAAGAAATCTCAATACGACTACTCGAAGTACCTGTTTATGGTAAATGCACCTTTTGAAACATCAAACAAGTGTTGCTCTGTTATGAAGAAAACCCCTGTTCATTCCTATGCACATAAAACAGGTAGACACCCTATAACCGCTCAAATGGCTTCTGAATCTAGGGTCAGAACCCAGCAGTGGTTAAAAAATGGCTGTAACGGTTTTGATATGAAAGAACCTATTTCAAATCCTATGAGCTTTTGGACGGAACAGGACGTACTTCTTTATATCAAAGAGAATAACCTACCTATTTGCTCGGTTTATGGAGAAATCGTAGAGGTGGAGGACAAGGAGGTTTCTATTAAGGATCAAGACGTTCTCGAGTTGTTCGATATTGACAGAACATATTATAGAACTACTGGTTGTCAGCGTACAGGCTGTATGTTCTGCGGATATGGTTGTCACCTCGAAGAACCGGGAGAAGGTCGTTTCTTGAAAATGAAGGAAACCCACCCGAAGCAGTACGATTACATCATGCGACCGAAGGAAAAAGGAGGTCTCAACTATAAAGAAGTGATCGACTGGATCAATGAGCACGGAGGTTTTCACATTGAATACTAAAGAGCTCAAGGAAGAAATCATGCAACTTATGAAGCTACATGAGAATGGTAAACCCGGTTATTCATGCGGCTTCATAGACGCTTGCTTCATCATACTAGGTATGATCGACAGGAAGGAGAAAGTACATGAGAAATAAACAACATATCAAACGCTGTCCGATGTGCGGCGGTAAGGCTGGTATCTATCAAGACTACCACGACTTCTACCTCATTCAGTGTAACCGCTGTGGGGTATCAACTCTACACCGCAAAGACTTACGTACAGCACTTTACGAATGGAATAGGAGGATTTCAGATGGAGTACCCAAATCTCGAGCTCGTAGCGTATAGGGCACAGCTCATGTTACAAAATGACGAGGAGTTTAAGGCAAAGCTGGCGGCAGTTCCGTCTCATGCTCATTTCAAACCTAGACCCGACTTTGAGCTCATAGTGTTCCCTCAACTTTGGGGCTCTACTGCTCTCGGGTTTGATGGTGAAATTGGAGGACAGGCTATGACAAGAGCGTACACGACTGTTGTACACGAGAGTTTGACTGGTACTTACATGGTATTTTTCGGTGACAGACCAGCTTATAAGGTACAGGACGCAACCGATCAATTCTTCACTGATTTGTCGGAGCGAAACCTCAAATCCACAAGTAAAGCGGCGATGTGTTACTGAAACATCAAATACACGTTTACGTGTTTGTAATTATAAAAAGTGACATTTGTCAAATTATCCGAAAAGGATTGAAAATCAATCTTTTTGCCATTCGGGGCATGAAGTAGTAAAAGTAGTTGTTTTTCAGTTTTTACAGTAACTTTCGCTAGTAGGGGCTCTACTATAAAAAGTTACCGCAAAATTTGATTTTCAACTACTTCTACTACTGTAATAAGAATAAGAATTAGAAAGGAGACTTTTACGATGAACATTGACGAATTACTGGGCGGTGGTGGTGCAACCACTAGCGAGGAGACTGTTTCAGAGGGTACAGCTACGACTATTCCCGAGGAGAAAGAGGAGCTTGCACCTGTGGAGAAGGAGACGAAACCGAAGAAAAAGAAGGGTAAACCGAGGGGCGGCAACTCTCCTGTCATTGGTATGAATGGGTATGACCTTGAGCCGGGGGACAACACTAGGATAATGCAAGTCAACATGGCTATTTTCAACATGAAGGATATAGACCTTACGGACGTTGAAGCGGTGGAGAATCGTCTCAACGAGTTTTTCATGTTATATGCACAGGCTGATTTGAAACCTACTGTTGCTGGAATGGCATTGTGTTTGAATGGTATGAGGAGACAACAGTTATGGGCTATTGTCAATGACGCACCGACAGGAGGAGCTGGATATAAGGCGGCGTTGCCGCCCGAGGTAGCGAACACTATAAAAAAGAGCTACATTTTGATGGAAAATATGTGGGAAAACTACATGAACAGCGGCAAGATCAATCCAGTATCGGGTATCTTCCTAGGCAAGAACAACTTTGGCTACCAAGACAAGACAGAGTACGTTCTCACTCCGAACACCAACAACGACAACGACTATTCCGCTGACGAGATCAGAGAGCGATACATCGCCGCCGACCAGCAGAAACGACTTACGACTATCAACTCTGACGAGGATCAGAACGACTAGCGACTATCGACTATCGACTATCGACTATCGACTATCGACTATGATCTCACTTCCGGGGCTACGGTCTCGGGGTGAGTTTCTGATCGAGATTTTTACTCGTTATTTTCTTCACAAGCCCTCACCCCTTCACCGCTTCACATCGGCAGAGCGTCCGAGGGTGTCCGGGTGGGCTCTCGTGGGCTGGTGCTGGTGGGCTCTCGTGGGCTGGTGCTGGTGTGCCCTCTGTGGCGGTGTTTTGGCTGTGGGTGGTACTTCTATACCTTCGCACCGTTTCGGGGCTCTGTGAGGCTTTCTGTGGGCTCTGTGAGGGTGTCCCGGTTTCGGGGTGTCGTGCTGTGTGGCTCTGTGGCTCGCTCTCGTGCCCTCTGTGAGCTCTGATCCTCTCGCTGGTACTGGTGTACCTGTGGAGCGTTCCGGGGCTGTGAGAGCACGAAAAAAGCCGCCCACGAGGAGCGGCAGAACAGGCGAAAGAAAACCCCGGGAGCAATCCCGGGGCTGTTTCTATTTATTCATTTTTAATAAATCCGCTATGAGTACGAAAAAGAAAATAATAATACATAATACTATAAACAATGTATATATACCCCCTAAACCACTGTAAAACGCTTATATGATGTCGTTTTGTTGTACTTGGTGAACACGTCCGGGAGCTCTTTTTTAATTGCGGAGCTGTCGAGCCTTGAGCTCGTGACGGTCTTGTTTGTGGCTTTCGCCGCTCCCTCGCTGTGGGTTTCATCGTCCCCCATAATGGCGAGAATGTCGGCTTTTAAGCTGTCGTTCATGGCTTCCAGCTCCTCGATCATTCTTTTATTTTCTCGGTATTCGTTGCAAAGTGTTTCAAATTTCGTCATGTTTTCGCCCTCCTTAAATTATAGCGTTTTCTCTAAATTCTTTTAGTAGTCCATAACGTTTCCCCAGTGTTTCAAATGCTGTTTGAATCTGTGAAAGTTCGCCCCAGCTCAAGCCCGGGGCTTGGTTGTTGCTGTATTGTATAGCCAAGTTATGAGCGTTGGATTTTCTCTCGTGGTAGCTCTTACCGTGTGAATGGTTGAGAGTTAAAGCACAAACAACGGTTCGAGCTGGTGAGGATGTGAAAGAAAATAATTCTTCAAAGGAATTAAACACGAAAGCGGCTTCGTTTCCTTCCTGTTCTATTACTGCGTAAATGGTGTTATTCTTCATCGTCTGCGTCCTCCTCTGCGTGTGCTTCCTCGAACTCGTCTTCGATCTCCTCGAGAGCGGCGGAGATACTCTCGCCCAACAGGTAACAGCGGATCGTTACGTCTGCCGCTTCTGCTCCATCCTTGAGAATGTCACAAGAGCCGCCGAACTCGTCCAACGCTTCCCCGAGTAAATCCAAGTTGTGACAGATATTTTCTTCTGCTTCGTAGGTGCTGAAAGTGTAAGAGCCGCTTTCGTTTCCTGTTACGCTGTCACAATTCCACAGCTCCTCGTTTAAGTGCTCCTCGAGTTCTTCCAGTGTGTCGAAGTCCTCCAAGTTGATCTCGTTTCTGATGTACTCTAAAACGTCCTCTTTTACTGCTTCTCTGTAATCGTATGCCATAATATAGCCCTCCTTGTAAAATAAAGATTATTTTGTACACGTCTCCGTGTCTATAATTATACTAACATGATAACGTGTATATGTCAATACTTATTTTATAAATTTTTACACGCATACGTGTTTTGTTTTCTGTGTTCGTTTTCTCAACAGAAACCGCACCCCGGGCGGCTGGTGTCTGTGGGTCTCCCATAGAGCCGCACAGGATCGGCGGCAGTTCTCCGGGGCTGTGGCTCTGCTGGTGTGGCTCGTGATCTGCTCCGGGTCGCTGTCGCTGTTGTCTGTGTCTCCTGTGGGTGCTGGGTGTCGTGTTGCTGTTCTGATCCTGTGGCTGGTGTCGTGCTCTGTGTGGGCTGTGTCCGATGATCTGCTAGCTGTGGGAGCGTGTCGCACCAGCTCGAGAGGAGCGGCGGCACGTACCCCCGGAGGGGGTATGAGCCCGGACGAGAGCCGCCGAGGGAGTTGCTTAAATATCCCCAAAGAATAAAAAGGCTAAATCTTATCCTCCCCATATTGACATATACACTCCTACGTGTTATACTATGATAAAAGGAGGTAACATCATGGCAGTATTAAACAATTTCGAGCTCGATGTGAAAATGAAATGTCTCGAAGAAGACATGACGCAACAGCAACTTGGTGAAGCCATTGGTTCGACAGGTCAGTACGTAAACCGTGTGATGAAAAAGAAAGAAGGTATCGTAAACAAGACCTTTGTTGAAATGATGGACGCTCTCGGGTATGATATTACCCTCACCTATACACGTAAACGTGTCGAGAAGTAGTAAAAGTAGTTGAAAATCAGATTTTGCGTAAACTTTCTCTTAATACGCGCGTATCTAGCAAAAGTTACCGCAAAAATTAAAAAAGAACTACTTCCACTACTGTAATAAGAATAATAAGAAGGAGGTCACAATCGTGAAGAAGATTATCAAAATGATTATGTTGCTACGTGGATTCACCAACGCTACACTGGCTGAAAAGTGCGGATATACCTCACCATCGGGTGTGAATAACGTTATTAACCGTGAGTACAGTATGAAGGTTGAGAATCTGCTCAAGTTTATGGACGCTATGGACTGTGAGGTCGTAATCAGAAGCAAACTGGCAGATAAGAACGAGTGGGTGATTAAATGATATATGGATATGCTCGTGTTTCTACAATTACACAGGCGAAGGACGGAAATAGCTTGAGCAGTCAGAGGGCGGCTCTGCTCTCTCACGGTTGCGAGGAGATTTACGAGGAAGCCTTTACTGGTATGACTACGGAAAGACCCGAGCTATCCAAAATTCTCGCCAAAATACAAAAAGGCGATGTGCTGGTAGTCACGAAGCTGGATAGATTCTCTCGAAGTGTGAGTGAAGGTGTGAAGCTGATTACCGAGCTGACTGAACGACAAATTGTCGTTGAGATTTTGAACATGGGTCGTGTGGATAATACACCTATGGGAAAGTTCATGGTGACGATGTTACTCGCCTTTGCGGAGTTTGAGCACGATAATATACTCGAGAGGTTGTCTGATGGTAAGGCGGTAGCCAAGTCAAAGGGCAAGAAAACTGACGGTAGATATGCGAAAAATCCTCCCGAATTTGAATCATTCTATCGTTTGTGGAGAAATGGTAAGGTTACGGTCAAAGAAGCCTGTGAGGAGCTGAAAATCGGACGTACAACGTGGTATAAGTTAGCAAAGGAGGTAGAATTATGAGGAAATTGATTCCTATTTTCTTGGTATTGTTACTATTAACAGGGTGTGTAAGTACACCACACAGTTTTGAATACGAGAAAACAGAGAATGTTACGCTCTCCATCAACGAGGAGGACGTACAGTGTGTAGGAGTTTTCGGATCATACACGAATGACAGCTCAGAAAGTGCCTGTGCCGCAGACTGGATTTCAGTCAAAGCGTATCAGAATGGAGTTGAGCTCTCCCCTATCGTCCCGGCAGACGAGAAAACAGAAGAATATTTGCAGTGTGACAAGTTTATCCAGTCCGGGCAGACCGAAAAAGTCGTGTATTTGTTCACTCTCGAGGATTCCTCGGAAGTCTCTGTTGAGATAGACGGAAAGAAGGTGGAATAAGCCATGAGAGTTCCACGAAGTTTTCTTGAAGGACTAATAATGTTCTTCTTACTGATACCTATTGCGGTGTATTATTTGTTGAATTGGCTGATTAGAGGAATTATCCTACTGATCGCCACACTTAAAAACTGAAAAGAGTAAATGTCAAAGGGTGCGTTATCGCAGATATTGTGGTAACGCACTCTTTTTTATGTACAGGAGGTGTTTCTTTTGAAAGATTTACTTAAAACTATATATGAACAGGTAGAGTTTTCAGCAGATTATCAAGCCTATACCGATTTGAAGGATATATGCCGAGAAGTGATGAAAACTGACATTCCACTGGCAGTCTCTTATCTGAAAAAGCTGTCAGATCGAATTGAGGAGGTAATGAGTGAAGGTGTTTCGGATTCCGAGATACATAAGTTCTACAATCTCCACAAGAGGGTGCTTCTGCTCGCCGCCCCTCACGATTTTGAGAGTTATGTTCTCTACATTGAGTGGAACAGAGAACCGAGTAAGAAGTTCTATCCACCTCGTAGGACAGCCCTCAAGCCTGTGGTGGACGCTTTACAGGAGCTTGCCGATGATAAACTAGACTTACTGGCTATCTCCCTTCCTCCGGGCTGTGGGAAGACAACAATCGCTATTTTCTATTTGACGTGGCTTGCTGGTAAAATCCCGGATAAGCCTATGCTGACAGGATCACACTCGAACGCATTTATCAGAGGTGTATACGACGAGTGTCTACGTCTTTTCGATAAGGACGGTGAGTACCTGTGGCATGATGTATTCCCTAACGTGAGCGTATGTAACACGAACGCAAAGGACTGTCGTATCGACCTCGGAAAGAGAAAGCGTTTCGAGACACTGGAATTTACCTCTATCGGTAGTGGTAACGCTGGTCTTTATCGTGCGGCTACACTGCTCTACTGTGATGATTTGGTATCGGGTATTGAGGTTGCATTATCGAAGGAGCGTCTTGATAAGCTGTGGGAGCTTTACAGTACGGACTTGAGACAACGTAAGATCGGTGATAAGTGCAAGGAGCTTCACATCGCTACACGTTGGTCTGTTCACGATGTAATTGGAAGACTGGAACAGAATTATGGAGATTCTGACAGGGCTCGTTTCATTGTCGTACCAGCTATGGACGAGAACGATGAATCTAATTTCGATTACGCATACGGTGTAGGTTTTAATACGGAGTTCTACCGTGAACAGAGAGACATTATGGACGAGGTAAGCTGGAAAGCTCTGTATATGAATCAGCCTATCGAGCGTGAAGGTCTTCTGTACGTGGCTGACGAGCTTCGTAGGTTCTATGAGCTTCCGAAAGAAGCCCCGGACGCTATCATCGGTGTGTGCGATACGAAGGATAAGGGAAAGGACTACGCTTTCCTCCCGGCGGCATGGGTATATGGAGAGGACTACTACATCAATGATTGTGTGTGCGATAATGGTCTTCCGAACGTGGTTGACGCTAGGCTGACTGAAATCCTTGTGCGAGACAAAGTAAATGCCTGTCGTTTCGAGAGTAACTCTGCTGGACGTAGGGTTGCCGAGAAGATTCAGCAAGACGTGAAATCAAGGGGCGGCATTACGCATATCACAACGAAGTTCACAACAGCCAACAAGGAAACGAAGATCATCGTCAATTCAGCTTGGGTTAAAGAACACTGTCTGTTCCTCGATGAAAGTATGTATAAGCGTAATAGCGATTACGGACGAATGATGGAAATGTTGTGTTCCTACACCGTTGCTGGTAAGAATAAGCACGATGATGTTCCCGATGGTATGGCTATGCTGGCTGAATTTGCACAATCTCTTTCGGGAGCTCGTGTAGAGGTATTTCCGAGACCGTGGTAAGATTGATATTAACACGGATTGTGCAAAAATGTTGTAATTTGCGTATTGTATTGTTGACATTTACGTGTTTTTATGCTAAAATGGTATCGTAAAATAAAGATTATGTAAAAATGGGTGCATTATTGCACGAGATTTTATTCTCGAAGCAGTAATGCACCCATTTTATTTTGTCGGAAGGGAGGTAGAAAATCGTGGCAAATCAGATTGACGAGACAAAAGCATTGAGCGAAACAAGGATAATGAGTGGCAGACGTGTTATCAAGTCCAGTGTCAGCTCAATCACAGAGGACAACGTACAGGACGTACTATTAAGTGCTCTCGAGACACACGCTCTCAATCGTAGCGAGATTGACTACCTTTGGAAATATTACAAGGGAGATCAACCTATCCGTCACAGGGTTAAGGACACTCGCCCGGAAATCTGTAACAAGATTGTTGAGAACCGAGCAAACGAGATTGTTTCCTTCAAGGTTGGTTATCTCTGCGGTGAACCTATCCAGTACGTAAGCCGCAACGGTGGTGAGGAAGTTGTAAACGCAATTACAACACTGAATGAGTTCATGTTTGCGGAGGATAAATCCGCACAGGATCAAGAGCTTGTTGAGTGGCAAATGATTTGTGGTACTGCTTTCCGTTTGGTTCTCCCGGACGAACCGGGTGAGGAAGACGAAGCACCTTTTGAAATGTACACTCTCGATCCTCGAGACACATTCGTTGTTTACTCAAATGAGATCGGTAACAAGCCGCTGATGGCTGTTAAGTATTGCACTGATGAAGACAGTATTACACGATACTCCATCTACACAGAGAATTACTACTATCTCATTGAGGACGGACTTATCAATAGAGAAAAATCGAAGCCACACGCTCTCGGTATGATTCCTATTTTTGAGTACCCGGCAAACAACGCTCGCTTGGGAGCTTTCGAGATTGTTCTTCCACTACTGGACGCAATCAATAACATCGACAGTAACCGTCTCGATGGTATCGAACAGATCATACAGGCATTTATCAAATTCATTAACTGCGACATTACCAAAGAGGAATACGAGGAGTTCTTGAAGCTGGGTGCTATCAAAGTAAAATCTGTGGACGGTCAGACAGCCGATGTTGGTGTAGTCACAAGTGAGTTGAATCAGACACAATCGCAGACATTGAAGGAAGACATTTACAGTGCGATCCTCACAATCTGCGGTATGCCTAACCGTAATGGTGGTTCTTCTACTTCTGACACTGGTTCTGCTGTTCTACTCCGTGATGGTTGGTCGGACGCAGAAGCAAGGGCGAAGGATTCAGAGAACGTGTTCAAACGTTCCGAGAAGAAAATGCTCAAACTGGTTCTCAAGATTTGTCGTGAGCTTTCAGACTTGAATCTTTATCTCAAAGATATTGATATGAAGTTCACTCGTAGAAATTACGAAGCCATTCAGAGCAAGTCACAGGTTCTTATCTCGATGTTGCAAGAGCCGAAGATTCACCCACAGCTTGCGTTCCAGCATAGCGGTATGTTCTCCGATAGTGAATCTGCTTACACAATGAGCATGAAGTATTACGAGGAACAACAGCAAAAGGCGGCAGAGCTCGCACAGAAAACTACACCGGGCGGTGGTGAAAACAACGACCCGGGTAATGGAGATATTACAGAGGAGTAAGCTACTCCTCTTGAATATATGTCAGAGAAGACAATAATCGCAAAAAGGTAGAGAAACCTAAAATCGCAAACATAGTCACAGAAGACGCTAAAAGACAAGGAGGAAATAAGCATGGCAAAGGTAGATATTACCAAAATTGAAGGCTACGAGGGTATGACCCCGGAGGAGAAAATCAAAGCACTTGAAGCATACGAAATCGAGGACGTTCAGCCCGATTATAGCGGATATGTCAAAAAGGACGTGTTCGATAAAACAGCTTCCGAGCTTGCTGGTGTTAAGAAGCAGTTGAAAGAGAAAATGACTGATGATGAAGCCGCAAAGCAGAAGGAACAGGAGGAACGTGAGGAGTTGCAGTCCAAGTACGAGAAGCTCTTACATGATTCCGAGGTTTCAAAGAACAAGGCTAAATTGCTCGCTCTTGGGTACGAAGAAAAGCTGGCTGATGATACAGCCGAAGCTATGGTTACAGGTGATCTTGAAAAGGTCATGGCTAATCAGAAGAAGCACCTCGAAGCAGTTGAGAAAAAGGTTCGTGCGGAAGCCCTTAAAGATACACCTAAACCGACAGGTGACGGAGATTCAAAGACAATGACACTTGAAAAACTCCGTGGTATGTCCCCTAGTGAGCGTTATACGTATTCACAGGAGCACCCGGAGGAATACAAAGAATTATACGGAGGTAATTAACAATGGCACATAAGATTTATGACAATTTCTATCTCTCCAACGAGATTGAAGATCAGTTTAATTCCCACTTGAACTTACAGCAGTTCGTAACTGTTGATAACTCTCTTGTGGGTACTGCTGGTATGAAGCGTAGAATCAACAGATACAGAGCTACTGATGGTACTGAAAAGCTCAAGATGGGTCAAGGTAACAGCAAGGCTATCGAAGTTTCTTACGCTGATCGTGAGTACGAGATCGCACTCGCACAGAACAAGTTCGAGTATTTCGATGAACAGGAAATGACCGATCCTATGCTTGTACCTGTTGGTGTTCGCCACATGGGTACTGATATGTTCAACACTGTAAATGGTGATATTTACGGTGAATACAAGAAAGCAACACAGGTGGTTGTAACTTCTGCTTTCGATTTTGCGGCTTTCGTTGACGCACAGTCCTTAATGAACCTTGAAAACCTTGAAGGTGTTTCCATCTTCGCTTTCGTATGTGCGGCTGATATGGCTGACATTCGTAAGAACTTGAAGGACGATCTCAAGTACGTTGAAGCGTTCGCAAAGAACGGTTACGTAGGTACTGTTGGTGGTGTTCACCTTTACACCAAGAAGGACGCTACTCCGGGAGACATTGTTATTGCTACGAAGGAAGCAGTAACTATGTTCAACAAGAAGGGTACAGAGGTTGAACAGGAACGTGACGCAGATCACAGAAAGAACGATATTTACTCTCGTAAGTATTATATCGTTGCTCTGACTGACGAACGTAAGGCTGTGAAGATTCACAAGGGTACTGCTACTGCCGCTACTGAAACCACTATCAGCGAAGGTAAGGTTTACTACGCAAAGGTTGGTAACGGTTACGTACAGGTATCTTACACTGACGAGGAAAAGCCTACTATCAACCCTAAAACTAAAGGCTGGTTCACTATCGCCTAGTAGAGTATGAAGGAGGTGGATAACATGACCGAAGAAGAAAAGCTGATTGCTCTGCGAGCTATGATCGGTGGCTCTGACACTGACGAAGTGTTATCCACCTATTTGAAGCTCGCTGGCAGAAAGATCATTAACAGAGCATATCCGTATGACAATACTGTCACAGAAGTTCCAGCACAGTATGACACCTTACAGGTTGAGATTGCCGCATATATGCTGAATAAGCGAGGTGCGGAAGGACAATTACAACACACAGAGAACGGTATTCAGCGTCAGTATGAAAATGCTGATGTACCAGCTTCCATGTTGAAGCCTGTCACTCCTCATGTGGGGGTGATTAAATGAAATGCCTAAATCGAAACAAGGTGAAATTCTTCTACGCTCTTTATGAGAAAGAAGTCCCGGTGCTGGACGAATACGGAAATGACACAGGGGAGCATAATGTCATACACGGTGATCCGATTGAGTGCTTCGCTAACGTGTCTGCGGCAAAGGGTGAAACCTCTGCGAGACAGTTCGGTGAAAATGAATCCTACGACAAAGTAGTCGTTATGGATAACACCGCAACACCTATTGACGAACACACGATACTTTGGGTCGATACACTACCTACTCTCGATGAAAACGGTGCTACTAGCACACCACACGATTATGTGGTTAAGAAGGTCGCAAGAAGTTTGAACAGTGTCTCGATTGCAATAAGTAAGGTGAAGGTAGATGGGTAAGAAAGTAATCTCATTCGGGTTATCCGAACAGGACATAGATCGAGCATTGAAAGAGCTCGAACAGTACAAACAAGAAATCATTCAGAAAACTAATCTCCTCCGAGAGAAGGTTGCTCAACGATTAGCTGATGAATCTCAATCGGGATTCGCACAGGCTGTATCGGACACTATCGTACTTAAAGGAGGGTCAGTCGTAGACCTACACTCGCAAGTAGACGTGTCGGTAGATAACCGAGGTTCGGTTACTGTTGTAATTGCAAGTGGAGAAGACGCAATTTGGATTGAGTTTGGTTCGGGTGTCTATTACAATGGCTCGCCCGGTACTTCCCCTCACCCGAGTGGTGCGGAGCTGGGCTTTGTAATCGGTGGATATGGAGACGGTAATGGTAAGAAGAAAGTGTGGGGTTACAAGGACGAGACAGGAAAACTTATCCTTACTCACGGTACACCAGCCGCCATGCCTATGAGCAAGGCTATCACCACCGTATGTAACGAAATTTCTGATATTGCAAAGGAGGTGTTCGGGTGATTGACGTTGAAAAAGAGATATTCGGTATCGTGTCAAAAGCGGTACGTGAGAAATATCCTAAAATCTTTATGACAGGCGAATACGTTAAGTCTCCCTCCTCTTTTCCATGTGTTTACTTGGTGGAAGTGGATAATCAGATTTATCGAAACACTCGTACAAACGAATGTATCGAGAATCATGTACAGGTGCTATACGAGGTGAATGTCTTCTCTAACCTCAAGACAGGAAAGAAATCTGAATGTCGAGAGATTATGAGTTTGATTGACAGTAAGCTCGCCGCACTTGGCTTCACACGAACCATGATGAATCCAGTTCCTAACGAGGAAGACGCAACGATATACCGTATGGTAGCAAGATATAGAGCAATCGTATCTAAAGACAACACTATTTACAGGAGGTAATAAGTTATGGCTATTAACACTTACAAAGTATTTCTCATGCAGAAAGCATCGTCTGCTTACGAGAAGTTGATCGACATTAAGGATTTCCCGGATTTGGGCGGTGCTCCCGAAATGTTGGAGACCACTACTCTGTCTGACAAAATGCAGACTTATATCCCGGGTATTCAGAACATTGACGCACTTGAGTTCAGTGCTAACTACACCCTTGCAGACTACAAGAAACTCAAAGCCCTTGAAGGTAAGGAAACGGAGTTTGCAGTTTGGTTCGGAGGTACGGAAGCTGGCGATACTGTCACTCCTACTGGTTCTGACGGTAAGTTCAAGTTCAAGGGTCAGTTGTCCGTATTCGCCGCTGGTGGCGGTGTAAACGAAGTCGTTGGTATGACTATTACCATCGCTCCTTCTACCCCTATCACTATGGACGAAACAGTCTAAAGACTGTTAAGAGGTGAAACTCAACCCAGTTTCTTTTCGGAGGGCTGACCGTGACAGGCGGTGTTATTAACGATGATTTCAAATGAAAATTGGAGGTAAAAATTCATGGCAAAGCAGTTAAATTTCACTTACAAGGACAAAGAGTACACTCTTGAGTTCACTCGTAGAACGGTTTCGGAAATGGAAAAGAAAGGGTTTGTTGCGGCAGAGGTTGAAACCAAGCCTATGTCTACTCTCCCGGCACTTTTCGAGGGAGCGTTCCTCGCTCACCACAGATTTGAAAAGAAGGAAGTCATTGACGAGATTTTCTCTCACATGACACACAAGGACGAGCTGATCGGCAAGCTGGCAGAAATGTACAACGAGCCTATCATGGCACTTGTTGAAGAACCCGAGGAATCAAAGGGAAACGTGAGCTGGGTAGCGAGCTGGTAAGTGGTTCACTGCCTAACGATGAATCCGCTTATACAACAGAGGGGAGCGAGCGTGAGAATCGCTCTACTCCCCCTGTTTCGTTTGTGGAAGTCTTCAATGCGAAGTTCCCCTATTACTTATCAATAGGCATGACGGAAGAACAATACTGGGATAAGGATTGTATGCTCGTTAAGTATTATCGGGAAGCCGAGGAAATGAGACGAGAGAAATTCAATCAAGAAGCGTGGTTACAGGGAATGTACATTTATGACGCTATCATGCGATTGTCTCCTATCCTTCATGCTTTCGCCAAGAAGGGAACGAAACCACAGCCTTACGTAGATTCTCCATATCCTATCTCACAAGCTGGAATGGAAGAAGCCAAGACACGCAAAGAAAAAGCTGTGGCTGACAAAGGTAAACGTTTCATGGAAGCGTTTATGGCTAAAAACAATCAGAGGTTTGAAGAAAGGAAGTGAGTATAAATGCCGAACACTACAATCGAACAACTCGAATTGCAAGTACAGTCGAGCTCGGCTTCGGCTGAAAAAGGTATAGACGCTCTTTCCGCTTCTTTGTCGAAATTAAAAGGTGCAGTAAAGGGCGGTGTTGGTCTTAATGCAGTTGCTACGCAACTTAACAATATCAATGCCGCCCTTAATGGCATGAGTGGGGATTCTCCTCAAAAGTTGAGTAAACTTGCTGACAGTTTGCAGAAGTTATCGAACATCGGAAATCTGAAAATATCGTCCTCTATCAGCAATCAGATCAGAAACATCGGAAGTGCTGTATCTTCACTGGACGGTGTGAGCTTCGGTAATATCCGTGACTTGGCTTCTGCTCTTGCTCCGTTGAGTAATCTAGGCAAGAATAATCTCACTTCATTCGTGACGCAGTTAAAGAAAATCCCGGAGGTAGTAAAAGCACTGGACGCTACAACGATCAGTCAATTCACTGCTAAAATTCAGCAGTTGGTATCTGCTCTCTCACCTCTTGCGACACAGCTCAACACAATCAGTAATGCTTTCTCTAGGCTTCCAGCACAGATAAGGCAGACAACGACAGCTACGAACGCTCTCAACACAGCGAACAATACAGCGTCAAAGGGTTACATGAATCTGTGGGCTAAAGCGAGAATGGCATACAACGTCATTCGAGGAGCGTCACATTTAATTGCTTCTTGTATCACGGAATCGAACAGCTACATCGAAAATATTAACCTGTTCACAGCTTCTATGGGTAAATTTGCCGAGGAAGCTAAAAGTTATGCAGAGACAGTCGGTGAAGTCATGGGTATTGACCCCGGTCAGTTCATGCGTTATCAAGGTGTGTTTATGACAATCACTAAAGGATTTGGTGTTGTAGAGGATAAGGCATATCTCATGTCGAAGAACCTTACACAGCTTGGTTATGACCTGTCTTCTTTCTTCAATATTTCTTTTGAAGATTCAATGCAGAAATTACAGTCGGGTATTTCGGGTGAGCTTGAGCCGCTTCGTAGACTTGGTTTCGACCTGTCGGTGGCTAGATTGCAACAGGAAGCATGGAACTTGGGTATCGAGAAAAGCGTAAATGCTATGACACAGGCTGAAAAGTCACAGTTAAGGTATTACGCAATTATGACACAGGTTACGGTAGCTCAAGGTGATATGGCGAGAACGCTTAATGCACCAGCTAACCAGTTGAGAATTTTATCCGCACAGGTAACGCAGTGTGCTCGTGCTTTCGGTAATATTTTCATTCCTGTACTCAACACAGTTCTTCCGTATCTTATCGCTTTTGCGAAAGTCCTTCGTATGGTAATCAACCTTATCGGTAAGTTTGTTGGATTTGAGCTCCCGGAAGTAGATTACTCGGGTATCAGCTCGGGTATCAGCTCGGGTAGTGACGCTATGGGTGATCTGACGGACAATACGAATGACGCTACAAATGCGGCGAAGAAGCTGAAAAATGCCATGACTGGCATTGACGAGTTGAACATTATTTCCCCGGACGATGGTTCAAGTGGTTCGGGAAGTGGTCTCGGTTTGGGAAGTGGTCTCGGTTTGGGAGCTGGTGACTTGGGTATCGAACTTCCCGAGTATGACTTCCTCGGAGACGCTATCACTACAAAAGTTGACGAGCTTGTCAATAAGTTCAAAGAATGGGCTGGACTTACTGATGATATAGACACATGGGCTGAATTTTTCCATACGAAATTAGGTAGAATCTTAATTCTCATAGGGGAAATAGCCGCTGGTTTCGCATTATGGAAGTTGTCAAAATCCTTCCTTGACGGTTTGAACTGGTTGCACACACTCATGGGTAACGGTCTAGGTAATACAGTTGCAATAACGACAGGTATCGTTCTCACGATTACTGGTCTCACAATCGAGTGGACTGGTATCAAGAGCATTATCGAAGACGGTATAGATAAGCTGAATTTCGGTGAGACAATCGGTGGTGCGATTTTGACCGCTATCGGTGGAACATTCATCGGTAAGGGTGCGGCTACCGCTCTTGCGAAAGCTGGTATAACTTCTGCCGCTATTAAAGGTGGTATGGGTACTGCTTTAGCTGGTGCTCTGTTTGGCGGTGGTATTGCCGCTGTTGTCGCTGGTCTTCCAGCTTTCGGAGTAGGTATCTACTCTGCTATCAAGGAAGGTTTGAATTTCCTTAATGGTTTCCTAGTTGAGTTCGGAGCAACCCTTACTGGTGCTGGTGCTGGTGCTATCGGTGCGGCTCTAGGTGCTTGGGGAGGTCCAGTAGGTATTGCTGTTGGTGCATTGATCGGTGTAGTCGTAGGTGCATTGACAGACCTCGGTATCTATCTGTATCAAAACTGGGACGATGTGAAAGTTTGGGTAAGTAACGTAGGCGGCACAATTAAGAAATTCTTCACTGAAACTGTACCGGGATTCTTCAAAGATTTACCGGGCAAGATTAAGGAAGGTTGGAATAAGGCTATACAGCCTATCAAGGATTTCGACTGGAAACAGTTCGGATATGACGTAGGTCAGAAGGTCGGAGGAGCTGTTAAGAAAATCTGTGAAGCGTTCAAAAAATTCTTCACACAGACCCTTCCCGATGTGTGGAAAAAGGTCAAGGAATCTTTCAAGACATTCTTCACAGAGACGCTACCTACATTCTTCACAGAAACCATTCCCGAGTTCTTCAATACAGTTAAGGAAGGTTTCGTGACATTCTTCACAGAGACGCTCCCGGAAGCTCTTTCCGATATTGGAGAGTGGTTTGTCGATGTAGGACAGGCAATTTGGGACGGAATAAAAGAAGGTTGGGACACAGCAGTCAAAGCAGTGAAGGATTTTATAGACGGATTTGTACAAGGATTCAAAGACGCACTTGGTATTCACTCACCTTCAACAGTGTTTAGAGACGAAGTAGGTAAGTTTTTGGGAGAAGGTTTACTCGAAGGTATTCTACTTCCATTCAATAAGATTGCCGAATGGGTTAAGACAAATATCATTGATCCTATTGCAAACGCAGTAGACGGAAATCCTATTGAAATGGGAATATCCCTTATCAAAGAAGGTTGGAGTACAGTAAAAGGCTGGATTGGAAATATTCCTGTGCTTTCACAAGCTATTAGTTTATTGAAATCCGGGTGGACTACTGTAAAGAACTGGATCGGTAACATTCCTACTCTATCGCAAACAATCAGTCTATTGAAAAAAGGCTGGCAGACAGTAAAAGGCTGGATAGGTAACATTCCCACTCTTTCACAGGCTATTAGCTTAATAAAGAGTGGCTGGACTACTGTAAAGAACTGGATCGGTAACATTCCTGTATTGTCACAGGGAATATCGTTATTGAAAGAAGGTTGGACTACAGTTAAGAGCTGGATTGGCAACCTTCCAGTAATCAATCAAGCGATAGGTCTTGTAAAGAGCGGCTGGACTACTATTTCAAAATTCATCGGTACAGCTTCCTCCGTAGCAATTTCATTGTATAAGGACGGTTGGAGTTCTATATCTAGTTGGATTGGAACAAAGGTATCGGTAGGTATTTCACTGTTTAAGGACGGTTGGAACTCGATTAAATCATTCTTTGGTTTGTCGAATGGCGGTATCGTAGGTGCTAACGGTGGAGTGAAAATGTTTGCAAGTGGAGGTATCATAAGCGGTCAGAGATTTTGGAACGCAATTCCGAAATACGCTAACGGTACTACAAGACCTCACGGTTCACTGTTTGTAGCTGGTGAGAATGGCGAGGAAATGGTAGGTCATGTGAATGGTACTACCGAGGTACTCAACAGATTCCAGTTAGGACAAATCATGTACAGCTCAATCGTAAGCGGCATGAATCAGTTCGGAGGTTACTTCGGAAGACTGAACTCTCACTTGAGCACTTGCACAAATGCAGTTATCAGAACAATCTTGACTGAATCTGATGTACTCAACGCAAACTACGCAACTCCAATGTCGTATGATCCGTCAAATGCACTGTCTCGTACAGTATATGATGATTCCTCTGCGGCACGTAGAAGCTCCGAAGGTTCGATGTATGCCGACATGAGAGACTTCTATAAAGATTTCGTAGAACCTTCTATCACTAGAATGGTTACAGCTACAGAGAGACAGGCAGACAAAGAGGAGCAGACAATCGTACAGATTGGAAACAGAGAAATCAAACAAGCTGTTGAAAGACAGCAAAATGCAAACGGTTATAAATTCGCTACTACGTAAGGAGGTAACAAAATGGCATATATAGCGATCAACGGTTATGAGTTACCTCCTTGCAAGCGAGGGGTGAAAGTAATCGTTACAACAATCGTAAACTCGGGACGTGACGCTAACGGTGCTGTCGTAGGTCAGAGAGTTGGTCGAGACCAGTACAAGATTGACGGTTTGGAGTGGGCTTGGCTCACAGCCAAACAGTGGGAATCCATTCTCAAGGCAGTGAGTAATTTCTTCTTCTACGTCACTTTCGTTGACCCGGTTACGAACAGTAGAAAGACAATCAAAATGTACTGCGGAGACCGTACAGGAGAACCCTACTGGGTAGATAAGAACGGAAAGCCTACGCATTACAGAGATTGTAAAGTGAACCTTATAGATACAGGTGAGTAAAGGAGGGATTTTATGCAGAAGGTATCACGAGCGTACAAAGAAAGCATGAAATCTCCTCTCCGAGAGAGAGCGTTCATCATGCTCTCTTTCGGACTTGTCAATCAAGAAGCACAAGCTAAAGCTACAGTTGACGATGGAGATTTCCTCTATTATTCAGATAAAAGCAATCTACTTGGTGAGCATGGAGACAGTACAATCTATGCAACACTTGAGGAGAATTTCACTAGGGTTGACGGATCAATGTTATTCCTCCCTAGACGTACTTCCGCTACGAAATTCCACGACACAGGTCTTATAAGTAGAGAGCTAGTTTCAGAAGCTCTATGCGAAATAACAATAAGTCTCAATACGATACCTACTGACTTCCGAGGTTTGACAATTAACTTCGGTGAGAACTACCCTGTTGATTTTGATGTAATCGGCAGTACAGGTCAGACGGTTGAGTTTAGAGATAACGACATGGCGAAGTGGACTACAGAGGAAGTATTCGAGAACACAACGTATATCAAGCTGATCTTCTACCGTATGAAGAATCCGCAGTCTCGATTGAGGGTTTATTCAATTCGATTCGGTCACGGTTTGGTGTATTACAACGATTCCGTTATGGACTCAAAGCTCGAGAGCTATGTATCACCTATTGGTGCAGACGTGCCGCAGATAGATTTCTCGGTACAGTTAAAGAATTACGATCACTACTTCAATGTTGATAACCCGAAGTCAGCCATTAACTACTTGGAAACAGGACAGGAAATGGATATTATGTACGGTTATCAGCTCCCGGATTCAGACGAAATCGAATGGGTACAGGGAAACCACCTACTCTGTTCTGAATGGGAAAGTGACGATAACACAGCTACTATCCGCTGTCAAGACATTTTCCGTAACATGGATTCAGAGTTTTCGAGAGGTCTTTATAGCAAGGAAGGTAGAAGTTATTACTCACTTGCTCAAGAGATTTTAACTGACGCTGGTATCGAGGACTACTACCTAGACCCTAGATTGAAAAATTTGTACACAAACAACCCTATGCCTATTGTTAAGCATAAAGAGGGATTGCAGATCATCGCAAACGCTTGTCGATGTGTATTGGATCAGAGCAGATTCGGAAGTATCAGAATAAAATCCAATTTCACTCCCGAGGGTCATGCTACATCGAACGGAGAAACATCATTCTCGAATGTAGAATCAATCGTAAATGATAGCGAGAAATCAGAATACGCTACATTGTCTACAGGATATACACTCGTAAATGGTGGAATGTACTTCCTCCCTTCCGATGGTGTGAATCGTTTGAATACAGGTTATGTGTCTAGTTCTATTTCTAGGGAAGATTGCACTTTTGAGAATAACCCTATAGTGACAATTAACTTTGACGCAATCAGAGCGTATCATGGCTTGAGACTTGTATTCGGTCACTGTGTACCATCGGAGTTTGTTATCCGTACATTCAACAACGGAGCGAAGGTGGACGAATATATCGTAGGTTCTGATGAAATCGAGCAGACTACAGTTCTTATACAGGACTTTGACGATTTCGATAAGATGGAACTTGAGTTTACAAAAACAGACAAGCCGCAGAACAGAATCGTATTGAATCAGTTCAGCTTGAGTGAGGTTACTGACTTCACCATGACACGTAAGGATATGACCTCCTCTCCTAAAGCAATCAAACAGGAACTTGTGAAAGAGGTTATAGTTCCATGTTATGTATATCAACCGGGAACTAGAGAAGAAAACCTTGTACACGAGGAAGTCGAAGTTTCCGCTGGTGATGTAGAAACCTACTACATTCGAGACCCTTCTTACGGTTATAGACCTTTATTGGATCAAGTCGAAGGTAAAGCAGAGGTTGTGGAATGGAGTAACTATTATGTCACTATAAAATTCAATGTCACAGGATCATTCTTACTAGAGGTACAAGGTTATCGTTATAGAATCGTTGAGAAGTATGCGAAGAAAACATTGAATGTGAGAGGTAAATCAATCAAGTGGCAGAATCCTCTCATAAGTGATATGACGATGGCAAAAGACCTCTGCGAATGGTTAGCCGATTACTATACCGCTGGTATAGAGTACGAGTACGATACTAGAGGAAACCCGGAGATTGACGCTACTGATATTGTATATCAAGAGAATGAGTTCTACGAAGGTATGCGTGTAAATATCTACCGTCACACTATTGGATTCAAACAATCATTTTCGGGTAAAGTTACTGCCCGGAGAATAGGAGGTTAAATATGACATGGGAAGCACCTAAAACAGATTGGTTCGGACAGATGGTAGACGGTGTGTATGTCGGTGACAGATTCAACGCTACTGATTTTAACAGAATCAAGAATAACCTATCTTACCTCCGTGAGCTTGCTTTGAAAATGTATGACGAGTTTACGATCCATTCATTAGGAGAAGATCGTACACCTGTCGATTTCTTCTATGCCGATGAAATAAACAAGCTAGAAGAAAATCTTAACACTATCAACAGCAATACTATCAAGAGATCGTATGGTGTAGCACCTACTTATACTGATAATGGTAATACAATGACATTTACCGAACTTAACAGATTGGAAAGTGCAATCCTCGATCTCTACGATAGGCTCACGAACCAAAGTGAGGGACGAAGGACACTACAGTTCAATTTTGGAATGAAGGGAGGTATATAAATGAGCTGGACTTTGCTACCTACAAATTATACTGACGCAATTTGGAGCGGATTGAAAAAGTACATTCTCGTGAACAACGATGATGGTACTATCTCACTCCAAGACGTAACGCAGTATAGCAACAAAGAAAATTCATTCTTCGGTGCTATGGAAGCTAATCGAATGAATGAAGCTCTCAATACTATCATGTCGATGGTAGAGAACGGTACAGATTTGTACGAAGCGTTTCAGAATTATTTCAGCAATCAAAAAGTATTATTTGAAGACATTTTGAAAGCTGATACAAAGAGCTTTGAAGATTACATCGCTGATCTCAAAGCCGAGGGTGATTCTGCTATCGCAACAATCAAGACTGATTACCGTACAGAAATGGACGAGTACGAAGCCTTGCAGACACAGTTGTTTAACGTATGGTTCGATAGTATCAGAGATAAGCTCTCCGGGGACGTTGCAACAAAGTTACAGAATGAAATTGACGAACTGAATACAAAGGTTGAAGGTTTCGTTGCTAAAGATATTTCATTCAGTCCCGATGGTAAGCATATCACAGAGACAAGCGGCACTCTCCGTAGAGAGACAGTATTCAATACGGACGGTAGTATCACAGAGAAATTGTATGACAACGATATTCTGATTCATACAAAAAATACTACTTTCAGTGCAGACGGTTCAAATATCAAAGAGGAGGTTTCATAACATGGCATGGAGCGAAGCAAAATGGGTTGTGGATCAGCTTATGAATAAGCTGGGAACAGCACCTAACAACATGAGAGCGTTTACTGCTTACGCTGTATCAAAAAGCAGTTTGGGATTGAAGTTCCTTGAACCAGCAGACAGTTACGATTCAGTCGGAAACCTGTTGTGTTCTGTAGGTGGTGTGATGGTTAGAATGTCTACAGAAGGTTATCCTACAAATCCTAACGATGGAACTTTGGTGGTTGATAACAAAAATCTAGGAGCATATCAGAATACTCCATTTATCGTAGAAGGTCTTTCGAAAGGTGTAACATACTACTTTGCGGCTTTCCCATATTCCACAAGTGGTATTTACAATCTTGCTACAGATATGAGCAACAGGTCTGAATCTTCCCCGGCAGACGGAGAATCAGTAAAAGTAACAATCAACATTGATGATCCTAGCGGATTCGGTATTGCTACAATCACTTGTGTGGACGAAACAGATAGTTCTTATACGCAGACTGCTTCTCTTACAAAGAGTAATCGAGTTGCTTCATTTACTGTACAGATCGGACATTCTTATCACATAGAGTACGGTAGTGTAAACGGATATTCGACCCCGGAGATCACTGAATCGAAGATTTCCGTAGCTGGTGCTTCTACAGAATATACAGGTGAGTATTTCTACTATACAGCTACAATCAATGTTGTATATCCTATTGGTTCTACACTTACTTGTAGTTGTGGCGATACTGTATATACAGCAGATACAGACACAGGAAGCTATCAGTTTAGTGTACACAAGGCTGGTGTGTGGACTATCAAGATTGAGAAAGACGGTGACGAGGTTCAAACTTCTGTTACTATCAGTGAAGACGGTCAGAGCGAAAGCGTAGAGCTTTCTTTTGTCAAAATCTACGGTATATCTCGTACAGTAAGCTCTAGCTCTACAGCATGGGCTAGAACCGATGAAAGTATCGGAAAAACCGCTACTGCTTCTGTAGGCACTACAAGCGGTGCAAGTGATTTCGATAACCTTTATCCGTGGTCTGAAATGAAGCGAGAAACTCTTTCCACAGGTGACGTAATGGTTAAAATTCCCGAGTTTTATTTCCAGCGTTATGTTGAAAGCGGTGTTGAGTATATTCGTATTGCCGATAAGGCTACAGAGGGATTTGTAAAACACCCGGGTAGTGGAAAGTACGTAGGTGCTTATAAGACTTCAAGTAACAACAAGTCTGTATCTAAAGCCGCTCCTACTGTAAATCAGACAAGAGCAACAATGAGATCAAATGCGAAAGCAAAAGGTACAGGCTGGGGGCTTATTGATAAAGCTATGGAATCGGCTATACAAATGCTCTATCTAGTTGAGTTTGCTGACAATAACGCACAGGCAAAAGTAGGTAGAGGTTATTGTGACAGTAACTCTGCCGCTATCAATACAGGAGGTTGTGATAGCGTTCCTAATCTTACAGGAAGACCTAGTGGTACTGATGGAAAAACTGATGTAGTTTACAGAGGTATCGAAGGATTTTGGGGTAATATTTGGGAATGGGTTGACGGTATTAACTTCAACAATGGTGAATACTGGGTATGTACCGATCCTTCTCATTATGCTGACGATACGAGCAGTTATTACACGAAGCTCGGATATACAGGTGCTACAAACTGGTCGCAGTCCTATATCACAGCCGAGGGAATGGATAATAATGTACCGTGGGCGATGTTACCTTCTGCCGCTGGTACTGGTTCGGAAAGCACTTATCAGTCTGACGCTTGTTGGAGTTCGACAGGTTGGCGGTTTTGCCTACGTGGCGGTGTTTGGATGAATGGCTCGTATGCTGGTCTCTTTACGGTCTATTTGAGCTTTGCTTCCTCTGATACGAGCGCGAGCGTCGGCTCTCGCCTACTTTATGACCCCTCCTAAGGGGGTGTGGGGGATTTCTCCCCCACAGTAGCGTGAGATAAAGTATTCCTGTAAATATTTATAGGCGAACAGTTAAGCGAGTTTGCAAACGTGGCGGTAATTGGAATAATGGCTCGAATGATGGTCTCTTTACGGTCAATTTGAACAATGCTTCCTCTAATACGAACACGAACATCGGCTCTCGCCTACCTTTGTTTAGTTTCACAATATATAAAACTGTATCGCCTTACCCATTGGTAAAAAATTGTTTGGAGGGTCAGACCTAGTAGTTATGTCGAAACGTCTGAAAGAAACAAAAGTATGAAACGAATTGGTTACATATACGAGAAAATAGTCTCGTTTGATAATTGTAAGACAGCTATTTACAATGCTTCGCATGGTAAAAGAGATAGGAAAGAGGTAAAGGAAATCCTCGATAATATTGATTTCTATGCGAATGATTTGTCGAAGCGATTGGAGGAGCTTAATTTTCTCACTCCTTATAAGAAAAGAATCATTTCCGATGGTTTGTCGAATAAGAAGCGAGAATTACAAATACCTTCCTTCTATCCCGATCAATGTGCTCACCATGCGTTGATTCAGATTCTCAAACCGATAATAGAAAAATCCTCATACTATTGGAGTTGTGCAAATATACCGGGACGAGGTATAGACAAAGCCTGTAAAGGTGTGGAGAGAGCTACTATCAGAGATTTGAAACACGCAAAGTATTGTGTGAAGCTGGATATTACGAAATTTTATCCTTCGATCTCACATGATGTTTTGAAAGCACGTTTTAGGGAAAAATTCAAGGACGAGAAAGCACTTCAAATCATTGACAAAATTATAGATTCCCATTCCCCGGGATTGCCTATAGGAAATTACACCTCTCCGTGGTTTGCGGAGTTCCTACTACAACCGCTGGATATGCTGATAAAACAACAACTAGGTATAAGGACTTATATTCGATACGCAGACGATATGGTTCTGATAGACAGTAATAAGCGAAAATTGCGAAAAGCTATGTACGCTATTATGGAATACCTAGACACCATCGGATTGAAAGTTAAGGGAGATTATCAGTTATTCAGAATACAGCAGTATGGGAAAGGTCGTAAGATTGACTTTGTAGGTAGGTGTTTCGGGAGGGGCTACACTACAGTGCGGAAAAGACGAGCGTTAGCGTTCATGCGTCAAAGTAGGCACATTCAGAAATTGCAGAGGTTGGGGAAACCTGTACCCTTTAAGATAGCCGCTGGATTTCTTTCAAGAAGTTCTTGTCTCAAGCACACGGATTCATTCGGCTTGAGGAAGAAATATTACGAAACAGTAAACATCAACAAGCTAGAGGAGGTAGTCAGAAATGAGAGTAAGAGGAAATGTATCGCCCGATGTGCTTAACATTGTTCCTTACGAGCCCATCGTTGGCAAAGTCGAAGTGAAACTTCGTGAAAACATCGTTCCTTACGAGGAAGCAGACCCGGACAATGGAGAGATTGTCGGAACAGGATTCGAGTATGACGAATATACGTTTATACTCGATGATGTAAAAGGTCTGCGTAAGACCATCGAAGGTAACATGGAAGATTGGCTCACTACTGGCAGAACTCTCGAAATTGATACTAGAGCAACTCTCTATATCAATGCGAGAAATGACGCTGTAGACGAGTACACACAACAACTTATCGAGGAGGGATTGTTATGAGAATACTTGTAGATAGCTTAAAGAGATTGTACCCTAAAAAGCTGACAAAAGATCAGATTAGAGAAAGGGTCGAAAAAGGTATTATCTCCGAGGAGGAGTACGAATATATCACAGGGGAGGAGTATTAACATGACAGGAGTAGAGTTAGGTTATCTTATCTCTATCCTATCCCTCATTGTAGCGAGTATCGTAGGTTTCACTAACCTTCGCAGAAACAATTCGGCTGACGATAAAAAACAGAGTGCAGAAATGACTACTGTTATCGTCAAGCTCGAGAGCATCAACACTGGTATCAATGAGATCAAAGCCGATGTTCGTAATATTAAGAGCGAGGTACAGGAGCTTCGAGAAAGAATTGTCGTGGTAGAGCAATCTACCAAGTCTCTACATAAGAGGGTAGACGAGATCAAGGAAGAAAAGGAGTGATAAGACGTGAGCGATTTCATTGAACGGATTGCCATGTACGTTCAACGATATGCTCCTTCTTATAGTATCGAAGTACACTCTCCGATCATCGCACAGGCGATATTGGAGAGTGGAAAAGGTACGTCAGAGCTTGCACTAAACGCAAACAATTTCTTCGGTTTGAAGTACCGGGAAGGACGCTGTAAGACCTGTATAGGTATCTATCACAAGGTCGGTAGCGAACAGAACCCGGACGGAAGCTATACTAGCTCCGCTATGAAATGGTGTAAGTTTGCTGACATGGAGAACGGTGTAATCGGATATTTTGATTTCATCAATATTAAGAATTACGCCAATCTCAAAGGGGTTACAGACCCGAAAACGTATCTTGAGCTTATCAAAGCAGATGGGTACGCTACGTCTCTGAAATACGTTGACAATTTGATGGCAGTAATTGAGAAATACGATTTAAGAAAATACGATAAAAAGGAGGATTCCGATACGGCATATTCAAATAGCCCATTGGTGGCTTACACAAAATTGAGCCCTAACCATTCCGGGGAGAGAACCCATTCGATTGACCGTATCACACCGCACTGTGTTGTAGGACAGCTTTCGGCAGAAAGCATTTGCGGCTGTTTTACCAGCAAAGACAGACAGGCGAGCTGTAATTATGGTATCGGTACAGATGGTCGAGTATCGTTGTGCGTAGAGGAGAAAAACCGTAGCTGGTGTTCTTCCAGTGGCTCAAACGATCAGAGAGCTATCACAATCGAATGTGCTTCCGATAAAACAGCTCCTTATGCTATGAACGGTAAGGTGTACGCTTCTCTTATCAACCTCTGTGTAGATATTTGTAAGCGTAACGGTAAAAAGAAGCTGTTGTGGTTCGGTGATAAGGACAAGACACTTGCCTATGAACCTAAAGCTGATGAAATGGTTATCACTGTTCATCGCTGGTTCGCAAACAAGAGCTGTCCGGGAGACTGGCTGTATAACAGACTGGGTGATCTTGCCGCACAGGTTACAAAGCGTTTGAGTGGTGCTACCGAGGAAGCTCCTACGAGCGATGTTCTTTACAGAGTTCAGACAGGTGCTTACTCTGTGAAAGCAAATGCTGACGCACAGCTCGCAAAAGTAAAAGCCGCTGGATTTGATACCTACATGGTAAAGGTCGATGGTCTTTACAAGGTACAGGTGGGAGCTTATAAGAACAAGGCTAATGCGGAAGCACAGATGGCGAAGCTGAAAGCCGCTGGATTTGACGCTTTCATCACTACAAAGAGCGGAACTGCCGCTACCGCTACACCTACGAAGAAATCTGCGGCAGAAATCGCAAAGGAAATTTACAACGGTACTTGCTCTGATCCTCGCTGGTCTACATGGGGAAATGGAACTGACCGTGTAAATAGACTGACACAGGCTGGGTATGACCCGAAACTTGTTCAGTCGGAAGTAAACAAGCTGTTTTAAGACAAGGAGGAAAAAGCTATGAAGATTAACTGGAAAGTACGTATCAAGAATAAGACATTTTGGTTGTCTATTATCCCGGCAGTGATCCTGTTTGTACAGGCTGTTGCGGCAGTATTCGGTTACACTCTCGATCTTGGCGAAGTAGGTAACAACCTCATTGAAGTGGTGAACACTCTGTTTGTTGCTCTCACTATCATGGGTGTGGTGAATGACCCTACTACGAGCGGTATCTCCGATTCCGAACGTGCCATGACTTATGAGACACCGAAAAAGGACGCAGTTTAACCCACGTCCTTTATATGATAAACAAATCCGAAGCAGTGCTTTACGAAAAATAAGGTGTTCGGATTTGCACTATTTGGTGGAGTAGAACCCTCAATATCCGAACACTGGATTGTGAGGGTGTTGCTCCCCGAAATGTTGAACGTCAGCACGAGTTTTCGTCCCTTGTCCTCTTCATCATATAAGTAGACCGAATTGACGAGTGTGTCGATTACTCGTTGCTGATATTCAATATCTCTTATATCGCCGCTCTTGAAAGAAACGAGCCAAAACATGATCCGCTCTTTCGACAGGAGCGGCTTTTTCATTTCCTCATGTGCGATTTGACCCTCTAGTTCTCTACGATTTTCCTCAAGTTGCTCAAGACGTTCTTTCGTGGTAGGGGTGATTATACCCTGTTCGATTGCTGACATGAGGTTCTTGATTTTCTTATTCGTTTCCTTGAGCTGGCTTTGCAATCCAACCAAAAGCGAAGTATCAGCCATTTCCTTATTTATAAGTTCCATAGCTTTTGTTGCTATCAGTTCTATATTTTCATCGGTAAGTACCTCTTTTACAGTGTACTCAACAACGGTTCTTTCTATCCACTCTTTCTTCTCAACCTTCTTATTGCAATTTTTCTCTCGCTTTCTCCCGGCACACTTGTAGTAATGATGTACCTTAAAATCCATAAAAACACCTCCTCTAAAATTTAATTCTGAAATTTAAATTTTGGGTGTTGACAATTCTAATAATAAGAATTATAATAACACTATCAAATCTGAAATCAGATTTGGCAATAAGAAACCGACCCCTCTCGAAATTCTATTTTTCGGAGGAGAAAAGCGATTTTATATAGTCTTACTGGTAATAAGAATAATAACATAAAATCCGCTTTTCGTCAAGGTTGGTTCTGTAAATCAGAGCGAAAGGAGGAAAAATTCGTGAGCGAAATCAAGTCGAGAATGGCGAAGTTGGGTATGACACAGGTTGATATGATCCTTGAGTTGCAACAGCGAGGTATTGCGATTCAGCCGCCTATGATGTGCTCAATCTTACGAGGGGTTTACACCTACCCGAAAGCAAAGCAGATTCTCGCAGAGTGCGAGAAAATTCTCACTGAAAAAGAGAATGAATCTGTCTGACGAACAGGTGAACGACCTCGCAAGACCACTGGTGGGTATCATAACGAAGTTTTATGAAGACCCAAAAAAATGAGGAGGAGTTTAACAAATGGCTACTGTGCGTAGAGAAACAAAAAGAAAACTAAACAGACTTACTATTGCAAGAATCGAAGTTGCGATCCTGTTCACCGTACTGGTACTGATTGGATTCGCCGGGGGAATCCTCGTAGGCACAAAGACAGCAGAACCAAAGACGGAAACAGTTATCGAGACAATCGAAGTTCCAGCTTATCAGAAGGACGAGCTACCAGCAGACACAGAGGTGTACTACTTCGATGTTCCGCTCTCTCACAACCTTCAAAAGTACATATACGAAATTTGTGCTGACGAAGAAGTTCCTGTGACATTGGTTATGGCGATGATTGAGCATGAATCAATGTTTAACCCGGAAGAAGTGAGCGACACTGACGATTACGGTCTTATGCAAATCAATAGCTGTAATCACGAAATGTTGGAGGAATCATACAGGGCGGCAGATATGCTCAACCCTTATCAGAATGTGTTCTGCGGTGTGAAGATAATCTCCCAGTACATTGAAAAGTACGGTGATTACGGAAAGGCTCTGATGGCATACAACATGGGCGATTATGGAGCTCGTAAGGCATGGAAAAATGGTATCTCAAACACTTCGTATTCTCGCACTGTTTTGAATTTGTATGAAGAATACGAGGAGGTGCTACGAAATGCAACAAATGCTGACAATGAGTAATGGCAGACCCGAAACAATCCTATCACCGAAGGACTTCGAGGACTTGATAGATAAGCACATGGGAATGGATTCGGCTAACTACTATCAGAATCAAATCGAGCAGTTGTCGGAGTGCATACGAGAATTATCGAGCTACATAGACGATGAGGACGTATCACAGGACGTTGAGGAGGTGTTGAGAGTACATGGCTACTAACAATAAGAAGCTGGGAAACACCTTCGAGAATGAGTTCTGCGAAATGATGTTCATGTTGAACTTTTGGGTGCACAACTTGGCTCAAAACAAGTCCGGGCAACCAGCAGACGTTATCGCAGTGAAGAACAAAAAAGCATGGCTCATTGACTGTAAGGAATGTACCAACAACACGTTCCCACTATCAAGGATCGAGGAGAATCAGCACCTTGCTATGAGGTTGTGGAAAGACAGCGGCAACGGTGAAGGTTGGTTCGCACTCAAGGTAGAGAATGAGGTTTACATGATACCTCACTTCACGATGATAGCCTTATCTCACGAGAAAGCCACTCTCAATCTCGATGATATTAGAGAGTACGGAACTATTTTCGAGAGGTGGGTGAAAAAGTGCAAGTAATCGTATCAAACAAACTCACCATCACAGACCCTACACAGGAAGTTGTGAGCTGGGTCAAGAAGGAATTAAAAATCAGTAACCCGGAATACACCAAGAAAGCTCGTATGGGATTTTGGACTGGTAATACACCGAAAGACCTATACCTGTATGAACAGGACGGAGACAGGCTGTTAGTTCCATTCGGAGTTTTAGAGCTTCTTCCATTGAAGCATGACACAGAGGTCGTGGCAGACTTCGGAGCTAGACAAAAGGTCGATTTCAAAGCAGAGATACCTCTCTACGATTATCAAGAGGAAGCAACCGAAGCTATGGTGAAAGCTCATTACGGAATACTACAAGCCCCGGCTGGAAGCGGTAAAACGCAGATCGGTGTAGGTATTGCGAGTAAGCTCGGGTGTAACACTCTATGGGTTACTCATACAAAAGATTTGCTCAATCAGAGTAAAGAGCGTTTCGAGAGATACATCGACAAACGTCTCATAGGAACAATTACAGAGGGCAAGGTCAACATCGGTGAGGGAATAACCTTCGCCACAGTACAGACGCTCTCGAAGCTGGACTTATCTCTATATAGATACCGTTGGGATTGCATTATCGTTGACGAATGTCACAGAGTAGCTGGATCACCGACAGCGGTTACACAGTTCAGCAAGGTATTAAACAGTTTGGCGGCTCGCCACAAGTACGGATTGTCAGCCACAGTTCACAGAGCTGACGGAATGATACAGGCTACCTATTCCCTACTCGGTAAGGTTGCTCACATCGTCCCGGAAGAAGCAGTCGCAGATAAAATTATGAGGGTTGGTATCTTCCCGGTAGGCACACAGACGGTTGTCTCAAGAGCCTGTCAGAACACGGACGGTACATTGAATTTTGCGAAGCTCATTAACTATCTCACCGAAGACAGAGACCGTAACAGGTTGATAGTCAACGAAGTAGTTGAGCAGAACAGACCTTCACTAATTCTATCAGACAGAACAAATCATTTACAGGAGCTTATGAATATGCTCCCGGAAGATTTGAGAAGACGAGCTGTTTATATTGACGGTAAGACCAAAGGTGAAGTCAGAGAAGAAGCTCTCGAGGATATGAGGAGCGGCAGAAAAGATTTCCTCTTTGCCACATACTCTCTAGCCAAAGAAGGGCTGGACGTTCCTAGACTGGAACGCTTGTACATGACAACACCTCAAAAAGATTATGCAGTAATTACCCAGTCGATAGGCAGAATTGCTCGAACCTGTGAAGGAAAAGCCGAACCGATTGCTTATGACTTCGTGGATAACATCGGCTGGTGTGTAAAAGCGTACAAAAAACGATGTACGACCTATCGAAAGAACGGTTGTCACTTCGTGGAAGGGAGTTAGTTATGAAGATAGTCACTTATGACTGTGAGGTCTTCTCCCACGACTGGATCGTAGTATTCAAGGATAAAGAGACCGGGATATTCACAGTCGTTCATAACGACAACGAAGCTCTGCGAAGTTGCATAAGCGAAGACGCTATTTACATCGGATTCAACTCAAAGCACTACGACCAGTACATCATTAAAGGTATATGTGCTGACTTCTCTCCACAGGAGCTAAAACAGCTCAACGATTACATTATCAACGGTAATCAAGGCTGGCAGTACCCTCTACTGAATGGGTTCTACTTCTCCTTCAATAACGTGGATATAAGGGACGATACGCAAGAGGGTTTATCTCTGAAAGCAATCGAAGGTCACATGGGTATCAGCATACAGGAGACAGAGGTTGACTTCAATCTTGACAGACCTCTTACACAGGAGGAGCTCGATCAGACAATCTTCTACTGTAAGCACGATGTAGACGCTACCGAGAAGCTGACGGATATTCGTAAAGATTATCTCAAGAACAAGATCAATCTAGGTCGAATGGCTGGACTTACAGACACAAAAGCTATGGCTATGACGAACGGTAAATTGACTGCCGCTATGCTGAAAGCCACAGCACAAAAGCATGATGATGAAAGACAGTACGTTTACCCGGATAACTTGAGACGTGAGTACATTCCACAGGAGGTATTTGATTTCTTCGACAGAATGTACGACCCGAATATATCAGACGCAGAATACTTCAAATCGAAGCTGGAAATCAGCGTGGGCGAATGTCCTGTAACGATTGGCTTCGGAGGTATTCACGGAGCAATCCCTAACTACTTTTGGAGCGAACAGGAAGACCCGGAAGAAGCAATCCGTAATAAAGACGTTGGAAGCTACTACCCTCACTTATGTACCATAAACGGTTATACGAGCCGCAACATTCCTTCACCACAGGTGTATGAGAACGTACTTGAAAGTCGTATGAAAGCGAAAGCCGCTGGTGATATAGCCACAGCAAACGCTTTGAAGCTGGTATGTAACACTACATACGGTTGTCTTCTGAATCAATACAACGACCTGTACGACCCTCTCATGGGACGTTCGGTATGTATCAGCGGTCAGCTCTACTTATTGGAGCTCGCTCGACACTGTTATCAAGACATACCGGGGCTGAAAATCGTACAGCTCAACACAGACGGTATCATGGTTCAATGCCGCAAGGAATATCTCTCACAGCTTGACGAGATTTGCGATGAATGGCAGAGCCGCACCGGGTTTGAGCTCGAGACAGATTCGGTTATCAAGATCGCTCAAAAGGACGTGAACAATTACGTTGAAATTCAAGAGGGAGGAAAAGCCAAAGCAAAAGGCGGTTATCTCGTTAAGGGTATATCTACTGTCGGTGCTTTCAATATCAATAATTCATGTTGCATTGTGGCTACTGCTCTCAAGGAATACTTCGTGAATGGTACTCCTGTCGAGGAGACAATCGAGAATTGTAATGACATATTCCAGTTTCAGATCATCGCCAAAGCTGGTGCGAAGTATAAAGAAGCGTATCACGTTGTAGGCGATAGAAAAGAACAGGTACAGAAAGTGAATCGTGTTTATGCAACAGCAGACACAAGATACGGAAAGCTGTTCAAGGTGAAAGCGGAGGACGATACCACCGCTAAAATTGAATCGCTCCCGGAACACTGTATTATCGACAACGATAATCAGTTGACAATCGCTGATGTGGATAAGAATTTCTACATCGAAATGGCACGTAAACGTGTAAATGACTTTATGGGTATAAAACCCGAGAAAAAATCTAGGAGGAAAAAAGACATGGCAACAGCAACCAAAACAACCAAAGAACCTATGAACGTGTATCAGAAGCTCATTGAAGCTAGATCACAGTTCCTCAACGATGGTGTTGAGAAGTCGGGAAAGAACATGAACGTAGGCTTTAAGTATTTCGAGCTTACAGACATTGTTCCGTCAGTAACAAAGATTTTCAAGGAGCTTGGTCTTATCGCTATTGATAAGTTCACCAACGAAACAGCTTACATGACAATCGTAAACTGTGACGCTCCCGAGGAAACAATCGAGTTTGAAGCTCCGTTCAATCAGATCGCTCCTATCGTGAGCAACGCTGGCAAACAGGTAACAAACGAAATGCAAGCTCTCGGTTCTTCTATCACCTACATGAGACGTTATCTGTACATGATCGCTATGGATATTGTAGAGAATGACGAAATCGAGCCGCAGATCACCAACGACACACCAGCCGAAGCTCCGAAGAAAGCACCAGCTACTCCCGAGCAGAGACAGGAAGTAAAACAGGAGCTTACAGCCCCGGCAGAGAACGCTTCCACTTTACAGATTAAAGGTCTGAAAGCAGTTCTCAAGAAGCTCAAGGACAAAGACCCTAGCAAGGAGGAAATGATCGCAAAGATCGCTGTCGAGACACAGGGCTTTACAGTAATCAGCAAGTCCGATTGTGAGACACTTATCAATCGTATATCTGAAATGCTGGAAGGAGGACAGGCATAATGGCTGATATTAAGTGGTTGGAGAGCAATCAGTTACAGGTTGCTCCTCCGAAGAAGATAAAGAAGGTCACAGGTACTCGCTTCGCTTCTATCCTCGGTTCAAACGTATGGAGCACTCCGTTTGAAATGTGGTGTGCAATCACCAAGACATTCGAGCTTCCGTTCGAGGACACAATCTACACCATCGCTGGTAAGACCATCGAACCTAAACAGGCGGCTTACATGAAGAAGTCCTACGGTATGGATTTGATTTCTCCTACTGACCGTTACGGTGCTGACTACTTCAATAAGACATGGGGAGATTTCTTCCCGGAGAATCCTCACCTCGGTGGAATGTGGGACTACCTCTCTACCGATGAAGACGGAAAAGTTGACGCTGTACTGGAAATGAAGACCACAATGCGTATCGAAGACTGGAAAGACGATATTCCCGAGTATTACGCATTACAGGCGGCTCTCTACGCTTGGTTGCTCGGTGTGGATCAAGTCTACATGGTCGCTTCCTTCCTTGAGGGAAAGGACTACGAGAACCCGGACGCTTATGTGCCTAGCATTAAGAACACCATCGTAAAGGATTTCAAGGTTTCCGAGAGATACCCGGATTTCGCTGATAAGGTGGCACAGGTTGAGAAATGGTGGGCTGAACACGTAGACACTGGTATCTCCCCTGTCTTCGATGAAAAGGAGGACGCTGAAATCCTTGCGGCACTCCGTACCAACACTCTCGCACCCGAGACAGACATTGAAGCTCTGATTGCAGAAGCGGAAGGTCTCAAGAGCGACATTGACGCTGTATCAGCCACTATCGCTGATAAGGAAAAGCGTCTCAAGAAGATCAATGAAATCATCAAGGAACACGCTACGAAGCAGTTCCGTGACGGTGATAAGAAGGTCGAAGTCAAGGGAAGCAAGTACACATGGTCTCTCGCACGTACCACAAAGGACGTTACGAAGGTCAATGAGGAAGCTCTCAAGGCTGACGGTATCTTCGATAAGTACAGCACTACTACACAGGAAACTTCTTACCGTATGACGGTAAGTGCAATTAAAAATTAAGGAGGATTTTAACAATGGCAAGAATACCTATGACTAGCGGATTTGTAGTTATCCCGGAGGGAGAATACGTTTTCCGTATCTATGACGCAACCTATGACGAGGAGTTTGGACGTATCGTAGTCAAGCTCGTGACAGCAAGTGGTCTGACACATCAAGAGAAATTCTCAATCAAGAACTCCGATGATGAATATAACGAAAAAGCTCTTAATGCTTTCAGTTATTTCGCAAAGACAGCTCTCAACGATTTCTCTCGTGAGGATATTGATATTGAGGAGCTTATCGACCACTACATTCGTGCAGAGGTTACTCACACGAAACAGCCTAACAAGAATGATCCTACGAAGACTGTTACCTTCGCAAACTTGGGTGACAAGTCCCCGGCAGACGGTTTCGACACAGAACCTACCGCTCGTGCTCTTAACATGGGTCGTGACGGGGTTAAGGCTTCCGCTCCTACACCTACTGCTACTGCCGCCGCACCTGTTCAGCAGAGTGCACCAGCTAAAGGCGGTTTAGACCTTGATAGCCTTTTAGGTTAAGGAGGGTCTTATGTGGGTAGGAATAAAAGATTTTCCACAATATGAGGTTTCTAACTCGGGTGTAATCAGAAACAAGCGTACAGGTAGAACAATTAAACCGTATGTTGGGAAACGAGGTTATCCAGTAGTTCCTCTGTGGTGTGAAGGTAAACAGTACATGAAAACAGTTCATCGAATTGTTGCTACTGCTTTTATTCCTAACCCACAGAATAAGCCCGAAATAAACCACATAGACGGAAACAAGTTGAACTTCTCATTGAGTAACCTTGAGTGGTGTACAGCTAAAGAGAATCAGTTTCACGCAAGAGAGACAGGTCTTCATACAAGTGATGGGGATAAAGCAATCGTTCAGTATGATTTGAACAATCATGTTGTGAATAGATTTAAGTCAGCGAGCGAAGCTAGTCGAGTGACTGGAATCAATAGAGCTAACCTCTCCGGGGTTGCTCGTGGGAATACAAGAGCAAAAACAGCTGGAGGTTATATTTGGAAATATGAGTAAAGAATTTGATAACGTATCACACCCATCGCATTACTGTCAAGACGGTGGCATGGAGTGTATAGACGAAATGGTCGCTATTTTCGGTAAGACAGCTACAAAGCACTTCTGCTTACTTAATGTGTGGAAGTACCGCAAGAGAGCTGTTTTCAAGAATGGCGAGGAAGACATGAAGAAAGCCGACTGGTATATGAACAAGTATATCGAGTTGGGAGGAAAGGCGGTCAATATATGAACTACCACAACATTACCAAAGACGATATGAACAATGGCGATGGTTTACGTGTAGTTCTATGGTTGGCTGGCTGTGAACATCACTGTAAAGGCTGTCAGAACCCTATCACATGGGACGCTAACGATGGTCTCAAGTTCGGTATCAGAGAACGCAAAGAGATTTACCGGGAGCTGAATAAGAAGCACATTACAGGGATCACATTCAGCGGTGGAGACCCTCTATTCGCTACCAACAAAGGTACGGTATTTCTTCTTTGCAAGGATATTAAAGAGAAGTTCCATAATAAAACAATTTGGATTTACACCGGGTACACATGGGAACAGATCGAACAGGATAAACGCATGATGGCGATTATGAAGTACGTAGACGTTCTCGTAGATGGTAAATTCGTTGAGGAACTCAAAGACGTAAATTATCCGTGGGCTGGAAGTACGAACCAGCGAGTAATTGACGTACAACAGACAATCGAGAAAGGTGAGGTGATATTACATGAACGTCATTAAGAAAGACGGTACTCTCGAACCGTACAATTTCGAGAAGATCAGAGCGGCAGTCAGTAA
>Ga0116188_1000537_pt1 | contig 37487 bp, 30 predicted proteins | sample AD_JPNTR2_MetaG_FD_89807 | JGI IMG/M metagenome (GOLD analysis project Ga0116188, IMG submission 89807) | Active sludge microbial communities of municipal wastewater-treating anaerobic digesters from Japan - AD_JPNTR2_MetaG | ecosystem: Engineered > Bioreactor > Anaerobic > Digestate | place...
AAGCCAAGCACGCCAATCGGCGGTCAAGCCCATTCCCAAGCGATCCCTCGGGAAGACGGGTGAGCAGGTTACCATCTACGGCCTGGGCGGATTGTTCACCACGGCGCGGCACGACCGCCATGAAGAAGCGGTCAAGATCGTCCATCGTGCCCTCGACCTCGGTATTAATTATGTGGATACGGCGCCCCACTACGGAGCAGGTGCCAGTGAACTGAACATCGGCACTGTAATGAAGGATCGGCGCAACGAAGTGTTTCTGTCCTGCAAGAGCCACAATTACACGTACGACGGCACAATGGCCCTCATTGAGCAGAGCTTGCGCCGCCTGCAGACCGATCACCTGGACTTGTACCAACATCATTTTCTCGGAGCGTTCGGGCAACTCGAGCAGTTACGACAGAAGAACAGCGCGCGACGAGCATTCGAGCGGCTGCGCGAGGAAGGTGTCATCCGCTTCATCGGCGTTACGGGACATTCTTCCCGGCTCCTTGCCGATGCCTTGGAGGACTATCCCTACGATTGTGCTCTGATCACCCTTAATGCTGCGGGAGCCGTGATGGACGACCGCGATCATCTGGACCGTTTCTTTCGGATTGCCCGGGAGAAGGAAGTCGGGGTGATCGCTATGAAAGTGGTGGAACGGGGATCTCTGCTTGAGCGGGGTTACAACATGCGGGAGCTGCTGCGCTACACGCTCAGTTACCCGGTAGCGACCGCCGTAGTGGGGATCTCAGAGGTCTCCCATCTCGAGGAGAACGTGCGTATTGCCACGGAGTTCGAGCCGCTCAGTGAAGAAGAAACGGCCGCACTGCGAGCCCGAGCGTAGAACTGACGGCGGGGTCGGATCCCCGAGAAGGTGTTCGGAAGAGGGATTCTGATGGGGTTCAGACGAGGGCGCTGCTCATAGTTGATTCGTTGATAGCGAAGGTTTCCGCTTTCGGGAAAGATCTTCTCTGACGGCGGGGCAGGTTCGGCCTTGGGAATTGGCCGTAGTTTACTCGGCTTTTGGGTCTTTTCTGACTTCGTCCGTCTCCGCCGCCGTCCGACACCAATCTGCCTCTGGTTTTCTTCGCTTTCCTAGAGTTGGGGAAACTTCGCGCCGAATACCTATTGACGGCCGTCGGCGGGGGAAGTAGAGTCGACGGAGCTTTGGTGCAACATCAGCGGTCTGGGTCGAATGCGGTTGGAAGAATGTCACGTTTCTTGATGTTCCAGGTCGACGCCTTTACGACCAAGCGGTTCGCGGGGAACCCGGCGGCCGTCGTTCTGCTCGGGGAACGTCAGCTGCCGGATGGCCTGATGCAGGCGATCGCGGCCGAGAACAACCTTTCCGAGACCGCGTTCGTAGGTGGGCCCGAGCCGAGCGAAGAAGGGGGGCAAACCTTTCATCTGCGGTGGTTTACTCCCGCCTGCGAGGTCGATCTCTGTGGTCACGCCACGTTGGCGGCCGCCCATGTGCTCTTTTCCCGTCGGCTCTTTCTGGGAGAGGCCGTTGTCTTCCGCTCCCGGAGCGGTCCTCTTCAGGTCTCACGTTCAGACCGAGGGTATGCAATGGACTTTCCCGCACGGCCTCCGGCGGAGTGTGCGATAAGTGAGGAACTTATAGCCGCCTTGGGGGCCCGTCCGGTGGCGGCGGGTCAAGCTCGGGACTTGCTTGCCGTCTTCGACGATCCGGAGACAGTCGCGTCGCTAGAGCCCGACTTCGAGGCGCTGAAACGTCTGGAGACATTCGCCGTAATCGTGACCGCACCAGGCGAGGATTGTGACTTTGTCTCGCGCTTCTTCGGGCCCCGAGTCGGAGTGAACGAAGACCCGGTTACGGGCTCGGCTCATTGTACGTTGGCACCCTACTGGGCGGAGCGTCTGGGGAGGAATAGCTTGCATGCCCGGCAGTTGTCCAGTCGGGGCGGAGAGCTTTGGTGTGAGGTCCGCGGCGACCGAGTCGTGGTCATCGGTCAGGCGGTGGATTACTTAGAAGGCACGATTCTTGTTTGAAACCCTGGACGACCTCCAAGTCATGCGAGTTTTTTGTTGCGGGCCGGGGTGTGGTGTAGGCTTGTGGAAGTCACCCCGAAGGTCGTTTACCTATGCGAACAAGACCGGCCCGACTCGGGTCAACGGCGAGTTGAACGAAACGGGGCTATGGGTGCCTGGGCATCGCTAACCGGAGGGGTTATTTTGCTGGCCTTCGGCATCCGGCCCGGGGCGGGGGAAAGGCGAGGTTACCGTGACGGCATCAAGCGAGTCAGGTCGAGACGTCGTGCTGGGGCATCTCCGGCAGCAAGCCGACTGGGATGTGATCGTGGTCGGTGGTGGGGCTACGGGTCTGGGAGTGGCCGTGGATGCCGCCGCCCGCGGGTACCGGGTCCTGTTGTTGGAAGCGGTGGATTACGCCAAGGCGACGTCAAGTCGCAGCACGAAGCTGATCCACGGCGGCGTGCGGTACTTGGAGCAGGGACACGTCAAGCTGGTCTATGAGGCTCTGCATGAACGGGGAATCCTGCTGCGTAACGCCCCTACGCTGGTACGGCCTCTACCTTTCCTCGTCCCCTGCTACCGCCGTTTCGAGACCTTTTGGTACGGGGTCGGCCTGGGTTTATACGACAAGATGGCGGGACGACTCCGAACCGGGAAGACCCGGCGCCTAGACCGCCGATCTGCTTTGGAGCGGTTGCCTTCCTTGTCCGCCCGGAAGCTGAGGGGTGGGATTCTCTTCTACGACGCCCAGTTTGACGACTCCCGGCTGGCGGTTTTACTGCTGCGGAATATTCAGCGTCTCGGCGGTGTGGCGGTAAACCACTGTCGCGTGGAGTCTTTCCTTCGGGAGGACGGCCGAATCCGGGGGGTCGTAGCCCGGGACGCCTTTTCCGACGCCGACTTCGAGCTCCGAGCCAACGTCGTGGTCAATGCCACCGGTCCGTTCGCGGATCAAATCCGCCGGCTGGAAGATCCCGAGGCTCGGGCGACCCTGGTTTTGAGTCGAGGGTCTCACCTGATCTTGCCCGGTACTGCAGTCTCGGGGGGAATAGGTCTGCTGATCCCTAAGACTCGGGACGGGCGTGTGTTGTTTGCGATTCCCTGGAAAGACCGCATGTTGGTAGGTACCACCGACATCCCCGTGGCGGAGCCGGAGTGGGAGCCTCAGCCGACCGCCGAGGAGTGGGACTTTCTCTTGGAGCATCTGGCGCTGTATCTCCCCGGTACGGAGAAGGAACCGGTGTTGAGTGCCTTCGCAGGGCTTCGGCCGCTTGCCGCCGGGAAAGCGGGCTCCGCGGGAAACACGGCGGCCGTATCCCGGGATTTCATGATCGAGGTGAGCCGGGGAGGACTGGTTTCGGTTTTGGGGGGAAAGTGGACGACCTATCGGCGCATGGCGGAAGCAACCATGGACCGGGCGGCCGAGGTCGGAGGTTTGCCTCGACGTGCTTGCCGGACTTCCGACATGCCTTTGGAGTGGTTTCCGTTTACCGGTCGTCTTGGGTGGGACGCCGACCCGAGCTGGGAACCTTCAGAGGTGGCGACGATGGTAGAGGAACGGCCGGAGTTGTTGGAAGCCTTTCATCCTAGGTTGCCTTATTCCAGGCTGGCCGTGGTGGCGGCGGTACGTTGGGAGCAGGCGATGACGGTGGAAGACGTCCTGGCTCGCCGGACGCGCAGCCTCTTGCTGGATGCGTCGGCGGCTGGCGAAGCCGCCCCCGAAGTGGCTAGCGTAATGGCGCGGGAATTTGGGAGGGATGAAAGCTGGGTTGAGACGCAGGTGGAAGAATTCCGGACGTTGACCCGACGCTATGCTCCTCCGTCGACTGTCGAGGGTGATCGCGTGCCCGCGGCCGGTCCGGGTTTGCCCGGCGGATTGTGAGGGATCTGCGGAAGAATGAATCGTTGAGGTGAGAGTACTGGAGAAGAGGTTCCGGCCGGTCGGCAAGAAGCGTAAAGGAAGGGGTGGAGAACATGGGCGAGTTCATCGCAGCGCTGGATCAGGGAACAACGAGCACGCGGTGCGTCATCTTCGATTCGGAAGCGAAGCCCCGGGCCGCCGCCCAGATGGAGCATCGCCAGATTCTGCCCCGGCCCGGCTGGGTGGAACACGATCCGCTGGAGATCGTTCGGAATACAGCTCTGGTTGTGCGGCGTGCCCTGGCCGAGGCCGGTCTAGAGGCGCGAGATATCAAGGCGCTGGGGCTGACCAATCAGCGGGAGACCAGCGTTCTCTGGAATCCACGGACCGGTGAGGCCTGGGACAACGCCATCGTATGGCAGGACACGCGAAACGTTGATCTCGTTCAGGAGCTTGCGGCCCAGGGAGAGATTTCAGAAGAAATCCGTCGGCGATCCGGTCTGCCTGCCTCGACCTATTTCTCGGGTGGGAAGCTCTTATGGTGGTTCCGGCACCGGCCTGAGTTGTTGGAGGCCGCCGGCAGAGGAAAGGTTCGCTTCGGCACCGTCGACACATGGGTTCTGTGGAACTTGCTGGGTCGCCCGGCGGAGGGAGGTTGCTTCACGGATGTCACGAATGCGTCGCGCACAATGCTCATGAACCTGCGTACGCGGGAGTGGGACGAAGACCTGCTGAGGATTTTCGGCGTTCCCCGGGAGATCTTGCCCGAGATCCGGCCCTCCGTGCATTTCTACGGCGAAGTGGCCGAGGGATTCGGACTGACCGGGGTGCCGGTTTGGGGAATCCTGGGGGATCAGCAAGCCGCCACGGTCGGGCAAGTGTGTTTTCAGCCAGGCGAAACCAAGTGCACGTACGGAACCGGTAATTTCGTACTTCTGAACACCGGCAACGATGTGCGTCACTCCGCTTCGGGGCTGCTGTCGACGGTTTGCTACCAGTTCCGGGACGAAGAAACGGTCTACGCGTTGGAGGGTTCCGTGGCGGTAACGGGTTCGGCGGTGCAGTGGCTGCGGGATCAGCTGGGCCTGATCGCCTCGGCCGGTGAAGTGGAGGTATTGGCGCGGACCGTCGAAGACAACGGAGGTGTTTACTTCGTGCCTGCTTTCTCGGGTCTCTTCGCGCCCTACTGGAGAGCCGATGCACGGGGCTTGATCATCGGCTTGACTCGCCACAGCCATCGCGGGCACCTAGCCAGGGCGGTGCTGGAGGCGATCTGTTTCCAGACGCGAGATGTGGTGGAGGCGATGGAGAAGGACGCCGGGATCTCCCTCGGATTGCTGAAGGTGGACGGTGGAGCGAGCGCAAATGACACGTTAATGCAGTTGCAAGCCGACATCCTCGGCAAACCGGTGGTGCGTCCCCATTACATCGAGACGACGGTACTTGGTGCGGCCTTCGCCGCCGGGCTCGGAGCAGGACTGTGGGAAAGTCCGGCGATCTTGCGGGAGTACTGGCAAGCCGATCGCGTGTGGGAGCCGCAGTGGGAGGAAGAGCGGCGGGAGCTGGTGTATCGCGACTGGCACCGGGCGATAGAGCGTGCCTGCGGATGGCTTGAAAGCAAGAGCGCCTCAACCTCCGATTAAGGACGGGCAGGTTTGTCTTCGGCGGCTGAGCGCATACGGTTCTCCCCGTAAGCCATTCAGATCCGATGGGTCGAATAAGTTCCGATCTGAAAGGGCTCCGCCCGGCGGCACTCTACGCCGAAGCGGCGAGCGCTCCCAGGCGAGTACTCAGTGCACCTGCACAACACACAACCCACAGCCCGATTACGCCGGCAATTTGGGAATGAAGAAGCAATCCTGCCGGAGACAGTCGGCAAGTTGAGTCCAGATGTAGAAGAGGAGGCTGTGGCTGGGATTGGAACCGAGCGCACAAGTGATTCGTTCGGCCAGTGTGGGGAGGGCCACTAAATTCAATACGGCGTCAGGGAACTCTAAGCGAGCTTCTTCCGCAGCCCGCTGCGCGAGCGCCCTCCAGGCGTCTCTGCCGCTCATGTTCATATCCGCTCCCTTTAGGCCGAACATCGCCAAGTACTCCGTGTCGAAAATCCGGCTGAAACCTCCGGACAGGATGGTCTCGTCGAGAATGCTTCTCAGGCGTTCGACTGACCACTCCTTCTGCCTGGTGTAGCTCGACCAACGCTCTTCAACCATACCTCGTAAGACGGCTCGAACGAGATCATAGACGGCAAAGTCGGCCGTAACGCACTCTTGCGTGTCGATGAGGCGGATTTCGAAGGTATTGCGGTCGAACCGGGCGATGCTTCCCCGTGAGTTAAGCCATTCTTCCTGCAGGATTCCGTCGAGGTCTAAAGGTTGAATGTCGCGGTACATAGGCTCGAGGATGCAGGCCATGTATTCGTCGGGATCGAAAATCGGTTCGGGAATAATCGAGCCTGTAATCGACGGGATCCGGGCTTGGTTCTTCCGGTATACTTCCAGCCGCGAGTCCATCCAACCGGTGAGGCGGCCTTCGTAGATGGGACTTGACGCCGCCAAAGCGGGCAGCAGCGGCAGTACGAGCCGTACGGCGGCGTGCAGCCGTCCGAATTCATCGGCGTTCCCGAAAGGAAGGTTCATGTGAATGCTCTGCAAGTTTAACCATCCGTGGCCGGAGCAATCGAAGATCCGGTCGTATGCCTCATAGATTTCGCGGTTGTCGTAACTCCAAAGCTTGGTGTCTTGTTCCGGCCTCATCCAGGGATGCATGGCCCCGGGTAGAAGGCGGCAGTTCAAGGGGGCGAGACGCCGCTCCACCTCCCACAGGCTGGTCCGAAAAGCCGCCGGCAGCTCCACCAGTCGTCGACTCGGCCGGGTATTCTTCAGCTCGATCAGGTGGAGCGCCAGCTCGTTGGACCAGGTTAAGGGACCGACTTCGACATCCGAACAGACCTCCTCGGAATCGTTGGAGAGAACCTGATCGGCGACGGGTCGAACGTCCAAAGTACGGCTGTCGACGATCATGTATTCAACTTCGATGCCGAAGACTTCGAAAAGACGATAAGTCCGATCGGTTACGTTCCGGTCTTCCATTTCGTCTCCAGGCGTCGCGTGAAGTGCTCCATGACCCGGTCGTAGAGCTCTTCCTTCAAGTAGGCGTCCTCAAAGCCGCTGTCGATGCTGGGGTTGTCGTTAATCTCCATCACCAGAACCCGCCGGCCGCTCTGTTTTAGATCCACCCCGTATAGGCCGTTGCCTATCAGAGAAGCCGCCTGTGTCGCTCGTTTCAAGACCAAGGCGGGAACCTCGTCCAGGGGGACGGCTTCCACTTTTCCCACCCTCGTTCTGCCGTCGGAAAGATGCCGAATGATCTGCCAGTGGCCGGAGGCCATGAAGTAGCGGCAAGCATACAAAGGTTTGCCTCCCAAGACCCCGATTCTCCAGTCGAAGGCCGTCGGGACAAACTCTTGAGCGATGACCAACTCCGAGGTCTCCAGCATCCGGTCTACCAGTTTCGAGAGCTCGTCATTCGTGTCGGCGCGGATGACGCCCTGAGAGAAGGAGCTGTCCGGCTGTTTCACGATGCATGGCAAACCTAGATACTCCGAAGCCGCAGCTCCGTTGTGACGGTTGACTACGACCGTTTTAGGGGTGGGAATCTTGTGGCGTTCGAGCAACTCGGCCAAGTAGACCTTGTTGGTACAGCGGAGGATGGATCCCGGGTCGTCGATTACCTCAAGACCTTCGGCGGCGGCTTTGCGGGCAAACCGATAGGTGTAGTGATTTACGTTGGTGGTGTCCCGTATGAACAACGCATCGAACTCATTCACGCGGATATAGTCGTCCCGCCCGATAACTTCGGCGTCGATGCCGTGTCGATGAGCGGCCGCAACGAACTTGCGGATCGCCTTCTCGTTGGAAGCCGACTGGGTGTTGGTGGAATCCCGCAGAATTGCCATGTTCCAGCGGTAGGACCTTCGGCTCCGCCGAGGAGTCCGGTCCCTTTTTAGGTAAGAACCGGCCGCCTCAATGATGAAGGGGCGGTGGTCCTGCGGGATCTCGCTGACCGCAACGGCGCTGATGTCCTGGACGTGCCATTCGTCGGTACGCCGAAATCGGACCCTCAGCAAAGGAGCCTCGAAAAGCTGAAATAACTTCCAGGAAAGGCGGTCGTAACGTTTCGCCATGTTCCGCCCAAAGTAGATACTGAGGACGAACGTGTCGGAGTGAAGAGAACGGAGACTGGACTGGATTTGTTCGTCGATATCGTCTGAGATGCTTCGGAAAATCGAAGGCGACTTTAGGTCCTGGATTGTGGTTACACTCGGAATCGCTCGGTGCCCCCGGGCCTCGGCCAAAAGGGAGACGTAGTAGCCGATCCGCTGGTAGCTATACGATCGACAAAGGTTGAACACCCGAGCCCTCGGCAGTCGGCTCAGGCGCACATCCGATAGGTATTGCCGGGCTGAAACCAGCTCTACGTCCGGAATGTCCAGGGGCCAGTTTGCAGGATTCTCAACAACGACCAGAGTCTGTCTCATGGCAGGATACACTCTTCACGCAACCGAGCTCAGGGCTGAATTACCAGCAGGTTGGCGTCGTAGGTCAGTACCCCGAGAAGGATGGCGGCCAACACCCTCTCCACGTCGACATCGTATTGCTGACTCCCACTGAGAGGATTGGGATGCAGAGGGTCCGCCACAAGTACCCTCTTCCCGGCAGAGTCCAGTCCATAGAGCACCACGAAGTGGCCGGCCGGCTCTCCGCGGAGGTCGTCGAAATCGTTCTCGTATTCCCGGGCACACCCGTACAAGTAGGTGGCGCTCAGCCCGGTCAGTACCGGCACTCCCCGGCTCAGAAACGAGCCGAGCAGGTAGAAGCTCAGCGGTTCAAACTGGAGACAGCCCCCCAGCTGGAGATACTGCAGGTAGAGAGACGTCACCAGGGACAATCGCTTTCTTTGCTTCGTCTTCGCCTGATCAGCGAGTTTTCTCGCCAAGTCAGTCGATGGGTCGGAGAACCATGTCGGGTCGAAAACCTGGAGGTTGTATGTGTAGATTGTGGCTTTAAATCCGTGAGACAAGGCATGATTGGCGAGAGCAACTGCGACCGTACCGCCATGCTCGAATCGGTGGACCTCATCGATGACCCGTTCCAGAGGGTAGGTGAATCCATAGTAGAGGTAAAGGGCATGCAGGCTGGTCGGACCGCACGTCGTGTCGTCAGGCTGAGGCAAGATGGGAATCTTGGCCGGTCCTACATAGTCCTTGTCGGCTCTTGCATTGTTCATTGCCGTTCTTGCACTCGGCCAGAATTATACGCCTGAGACCGGCCGGTAGATTCTCCAAGACGCCGGCCCTGAAGATTTCCCTTGGCCTCTGGTCGGGTATTTTCAGGAAGATCCCCGCAGGAGGCGCCAATTCCTCCACTGGAGAACCGAGGCGCCTCCTGCGGCTACGAGAGATGCACCTAGAATCGTGTTCCATCCGGGGGCGACGTCCCACACGATCCACTCGATGCAGACCGCAAAGAAGACGGTGCTGTAGATGAACGGCCCGACGCTTGCCGCCGGCGCTGAGGCGTATCCCATTGTCAAGAGCCATTGTGCTAGGGCGGCGACCGCCCCGGTTCCCGCCAGGATAAGCGCATCCCGGAAGGTCAGTCGAAACGGCGTCCACAACAGGGGGACGGCGGACAGAGCGGTCGAAAGCAGGGAAAACCAGACCACGACGCGCAGAGCAGGCTCGGTGAAAGTCAGTCGTCGGATGGTTACCTGGGCGACTGCGGACAAGAAACCGGAGCTCAAGCCGATCAAAGCGGCTGGTTCCCATACTCCTCCCGAGGGCCGGATGATCAAGGCCACTCCGAAAAAACCCAGTAGGAGGGCTGCCGCAGTACGTCTTCCAAACGGTTCCTTCAGCCACACGGCGGCGATAGGGGGCATGAACAGAGGCAGAGTGTAATTGAGTAAAACGGCGTCTGCGAGCTGAAGTTTACCAATGGCGAAGAAGAAGCAGTACATCGCGGCCAGACCCGCCACAGAGCGGAGGATGTGAAAACGGACTACATTGGTGGAGAGCGAAGTTGGTCCCGACTCAAACGCCCAAGGCAACAAGACGAGCAAAGCGAAGGCGTTGCGAAAGAATACGATTACGGCGTTCGGCTGGGAAGGCTCGACCAGCTTAACGCCTGCGCTCATGAGCGCAAAGCAGAGCCCAGCGCCGATGACTTCAAGTGCTCCCTTAACCGGAATCATGTCGCCCCTTACGCCGGCTTGCTGCGGGTCCCGTACTACTACCTGAGAGCGGTCCACTGTCCGCCGACCCGGAACGGGCGGAAGACTCTCGGAGAATATCAGAGCCGCCGACCGAGAAAGGGAATGCGAGTCTTACAAGGGGTGTATTACTTGAGGCATAACCCGCTCCGTCTCTGTGACTTGACTCGAGTATTCTCCGGGACGATGATGGTCCGCCATAAGTCTCTCCCTTCGTGGGTCCGGAGTTCGCCTCAGGTTATAGCTGATACCGGAGGATGGGGGTGTCCGGTGTGAGAGTTTGTTGCAAGGCCGCCAAGAGGGACAAATGACTTCGGATCTGGATCTTTCCCGTGCTTGTGAAGGAGCGGGGGCGGAATTCGAGGGCCTTCGGAGGATGGGAGAACAACGCGGAGGAATCGGTAATGTGGAGAGAATTCAAAGAGTTCGCGATGCGTGGAAACGTCGTCGACATGGCCGTCGGCATCATCCTAGGCGCTGCCTTTGGATCCGTGGTTAAGAGTCTTGTGGACGATGTGCTGATGCCGCCGATCGGTCTTCTCTTGGGAGGTGTCGACTTCTCCAATCTTTTCCTTGTTTTGAGGGAGGGAACCACCCCCGGACCTTATGCAACCCTGTCCGACTTGCAGGCCGCGGGCGCTGTCGGCATTCGGTACGGCATGTTTTTTAACACCGTAGTCAGCTTTTTGATCGTCGCCTTCTCAGTGTTTCTGGTGGTCCGATCGGTCAACGCAATGCGCCGGCAAGAAGAGGTTGTCCCGCCTCCTGTTACGACCAAGGAATGCCCGTATTGCATCTCGGCTATTCCGCTCAAGGCGACGCGCTGCCCTCATTGCACGGCCCAGCTTCCGGCGTAACTCGGGTGGGTTTGTGAGTGTGTGCGGGTCTTGCGGCGCTGACTACCATGGGTCGCGGTTCAGTCTTTGCCGATCCGCGTATCGCTGTTTTCGGATTCCGGTTCTCTCCGAGCAGAATTTTCGAATTGCGTTTCAGGCTGCTCGGTTCTGCTTCGGAGTGGTTGTGCCTCTGGACTGCTGAATGTGTGCGGGAGTCATGGGCGGTTCCGGCGGCTACCATTTCCGCTTAAACAGAGTAGGTCCTGCGGGCCGGTCGACCTTGTGTCGAAAGCTGCACCCGGTTCTCCGGCTTTGAGTTGAAGAGAATCTCACGATGGGTGGCTCACGGGGAAGATCGGCCGGCCCGCTCGCGGGCACCGGCATGTTCCCCGACCCCCACTACCAGCCGCAGGGCCGGCCGCGGTTTTGCTCGTCGAGCCAAGCTTTCAGTGGGGCGAAATACTCGAGCAGAGCTTCGGCGCTCATCCCACGTTCTCCCGTCAAGACTTCGAGAACGTCGGGCCAGGGGCGACCGGCTCCCATCTCTAGAGCGGCCTTGAGCCGACGGCCGACCTCAGGGTTATCGTAGATCGAGCAGCGATGGAGGGGGCCTTCATAACCGGCCGCCCGACACAGCGCCCGATGAAACTGGAACTGGAGGATGTGGGCCAGGAAATACCTGGTATACGGCGTATTGGCGGGGACGTGATACTTGGCTCCCGGATCGAAGTCGTCCTCGGAACGCTCCAGGGGAGGCCGGACGCCTTGATATTTCTCGCGAAGTTCCCACCAAGCCTGGTTGTACCGCTCAGGAGGTATTTCGCCGGAAAAGACTTTCCAACGCCACTGATCAACGAGGAGACCGAACGGAAGAAAGGCCACCTTGTCGAGCGCCGTCCGCAATAACAGCTCCAGATCACCCTCATCGCCGGGCACTTGATCAAGCAGTCCGACGCGGTGCAAGTATTCGGGGGTAATCGACAGAGCTATGGTGTCCCCCACCGCTTCATGAAAACCGTCGTGGGCCCCTGCACGAAACAAGGGCGGTTGTTTGCTGTAGGCACGCTGGTAGAAGTTGTGACCGAGTTCGTGGTGGACCGTGACGAAATCGTCGGCGGTGATCTCGATGCACATCTTGATACGGAGGTCGTCGACACCGTCGATATCCCAAGCGCTGGCGTGACACACCACCTCCCGATCTTGGGGTTTGGTGAATAAAGACCGTTCCCAAAAGGTTTCGGGCAGCGGATCGAACGTCAAGGAGGTAAAGAAACGCTCTCCGAAACGCACCATCTCCCGCTCGTCGATCCCGCGTTCTCTCAGGATCTTTGTCAGGTCATAGCCCGGTCCGGCACCCGGAATTCCGACCAAGTCGTAAACGTTCGTCCACTGCTGAGCCCACATGTTTCCAAGCAGATGCGCCGGGATCGCTTCCCCCGGCCGGACCCGGTCCTCGCCGTAGCGTTCCACGAGTCTACCCCGCACGTAGCAGTGAAGGGAATCGTAAAGGGGCTTGACCTCAGCCCACAGGCGCTCTACTTCCGCCTCGAACTCCTGCGGCGACATGTCGTAGCCCGAGCGCCAGAGCTCTCCCAGGTCGGCAAAGCCCAGCTCGCGGGCTCCTTCGTTGGCCAACTCCACGAATCGGCGGTAAAGCGGGCGCATCGGAGGTGAAACGGTTCGCCAACCTGCCCACGCTTTGATCAGTTCCTCGGGGTTACGACTTTCCGCCAAGACACGGCTGAGGTCTTGAAGGTCGTAACAGGGACCGTCCGATCCCTCGGGGCAGTACTTGCCGCTGCCGTACATCGCCTCCATTTCGGAGCTGATTCGGGCCAATTCGGCTTGTTTTTCCGAGTCGGAAGGGGCGATCAGCGAAAGAGAGGTCTTCAGAAGGCGAAACTTGCGGGCTACGTCGGCAGGAAGCTCAAGACCTTCAAATCGCCGGGCTTGCTTAGCATATTCCAGCGTGGCTGCGAGTACCTCCCGATGGGCGTCGGCAGCCACGAGCTGCGTGTCGTAGGTGATGTAGGTACTTTGGATCCAGGCGGCCCTCTCGGCTTTTGTCCACAGCTCTTGCAGGTGCAGCTCGGCTTCCTCAATGAACCGCCGCGCCTCCTCGGCGGTCGGCGGGGTAGATTGTCTGCAGTTTTGAGACGGTATCATCATGCCGACCGCTACCAGGAATACGCCGACCCGCCGGAAGACTTGCATGGAATCACCTCCGGCACCTTATGGTAGAAGCCGAAAGCGTCTGCGGCAAGGGAGACGTTACGATTCGCCGCCCTAGAAGGTTGACGGCGGCCAGGCTGTGGCGCTGGGTCAGCGACCCGGCTGTAGGCCCGCATGGATCGCCTGGTCGATTTCTTCGGCGTCGAAACGACCCTCTGCGATCATTTCGAAAAGGTCGTCGAAGTCCCAGTCCTCGGGTAGGGAGAGCCGGTGAGCCAGATCTTCCCGGTCGACGGGATGCTTTCCTTCCCAAACGAGGAGATCCAGTTCGTGGAAGTCCCGGGCCCCGAAAGGGCAGGAGGTTATCTCGATCGGTAGGCGCCGTCCCCTCAAGACGTAAGCCACTTGTTCGGAGATGTAGCCCATGTAGTCGTCTTCTTCCGCGGGAGGCCCGAGGCCCCGGTAGGCAATCTTTTCCACCTCCACCAACACCCCCTTTTCGACGTTGAAAAGCCGGATGAATTCCTCCTCGGGAAGCCGATCTTCGGGGACCACCGAGAGCAACCCCTGAGGCTCGTCGCCGGCGTCGTCGAAAATAGGCGGAACCCGGCCCAGCGCTTCCAACAGTACCGCGCGAGCCTCGTCCAAACTTCGATAGCGAACGGCCTTGAGCAGGCGATCTTCCAAAGATTCGGGCATCGGCGTCTCTCCCCTGACGCAGTGGGCGGTCGGAGTTTCGACTCGCTTCATAGTGTCAGCTTCTTGATTACAATAGCTTGAATGGAAGTTCGATCACAACTCGAGGAACTGAGTCAAATTCGGCGTAAGTTGACGGTGGAGATCCCGGAGGAGCAGGTGGAAGAGGAGTTCGAGAAGGTCGCCCGAAGGATCCAGAAATCCGTCGGCGTACCCGGATTTCGCAAAGGGAAGGCGCCGCTTGCTCTGGTGAAACGACGGTTTGCCGCCGATATACGGGACGAAGTGGTCAACCAAGTGGTACCTCAAACGTATCGGGAGGTTCTGGAGGAGCGGGGGTTGATTCCCGCCGCGCAGGGTGAGCTGTCGCTGGTTCAGGCGGAGCCTGGTCTGCCGCTCACCTTCTCTGTGGAGTTTGAAGTCTTGCCCGGATTCGACTTGCCTCCCTACCGAGGGCTTGAGGTGGAAATCGAAGAGCATGAAGTTACCGACGCAGATGTTGATTCTCGCCTGGGAATGCTGCAGGAGCGTTTCGCGGAGTTGGTGGACGTCGTCGACCGCACTTCCCGGAAAGGCGACGAGGTTCGCGCCGAACTGCGGGGGGTAATCGTCGGAGGAGATCGCGACGGCGAAACGGTGCTGCATGAGGAAGTCCCGGTGCTTCTCGGCGAGGAGGGCAACATCGATGCGTTCGACCGCCATCTGACGGACGTTAGGGTGGGTGATCGTGTGGAGTTCGAGGTTACCTATCCACTTGAGCATGCGCAGGATGTCTTCGCGGGACAAACAGTGCGGTACGAGGCTACGGTGACGTCGGTCAAGGAGAAGGTCTTGCCCGAACTGGACGATGACTTTGCGAAGGGATTCGGTGTGGACTCCTTGGAGAAGCTTCGCGAGGTCGTGCGGCAAGATCTGGAAAGCGGGAGAGAGCAAGAGCGGGCCCGGAAGGTCCGGTCAGCTCTGCGCGAGAAGATCCTCCAGGGATTGGAGTTCGAAGTTCCCGGTGCGTGGGTGGAGAGTAGATTAAGGGAACGCCTGCAGGATATAGCTGGGTCCTTGCTGCGCAAGGGGGTAGACCCCAGCCGTGCCAATGTGGATTGGCGCGCGTTGGCGGAGAACTTACGCCCCGAGGTGGTGGCGGATATCCGGTGGGAGATGGTGCTGGACCGGATTGCCGACGCGGAGAATGTCGAAATCTCCGAGAATGAGCTGGCGGCCGGTATCGAGCAGCTCGCGACACTGCATAAGGTTTCGCCGGCCAAGGTTCGGGCCGATCTGTTCGGCGGAGACGGATCGGCGGGTCGGGAATTTCAGCGAAATCTCCGCAGACAGAAGGCTCTGGCTATAATTGAAAGTGCAGCCGTGATCCGCGAGCGTCGGGTCACCGTGCCTGCAAACGAGGGAAACGCTGAAGCCGAAGAGTAGTAGAACGGGAATAGACTATGGCTTTGATTCCGATTGTGGTTGAGCAGACGAACCGTGGAGAGCGGGCTTACGATATCTATTCGCGTCTGCTGAGAGACAACATCATTTTCGTGGGAACTCCGATCGACGACAACGTGGCCAACCTGGTCACTGCGCAGCTCCTTTTCCTGGAAGCGGAAGATCCCGATCGGGACATCTACCTGTACATTAACTCACCTGGGGGCTCCATCACTGCGGGACTGGCCATCTACGACACGATGCAGTTCGTGAAGAACGACGTGAATACGATCTGCATCGGCCAGGCGGCTTCCATGGGTGCGTTGCTGCTGGCGGCGGGAGCTCCGGGAAAGCGTTTTGGGTTGCCTCACAGCCGCATCCTAATTCATCAGCCGATGATGGCCGGGTTGTCGGGTCAGGCGACCGACATTGACATCCACGCCCGGGAGATTCTCCGCCTGCGGGAGATCACGAACCAGATCCTGGCAAAGCATACGGGCAAGGATCCGGCACGGATTTCTACGGATGTCGAGCGGGACTACATTATGAGCGCAGAGCAAGCAGTGGAATATGGTATCATCGATAAGATCATAGAGAAGCACACCTGACCGGAGCGTTTCCCTTGTGAGTGTCGGAGGTAAGAGTGAGAATGTCTGGAGACCGTTCTTTAGGGGGTCGTAGTGAAGAAAGATAACGATGACGTTCTCCGGTGCTCCTTTTGTAATAAGAGTCAGAACGACGTCCGCAAGCTGATTGCCGGGCCGACGGTCTTCATTTGTGACGAATGTGTAGACGTCTGTAACGAGATTATTTCGGACGATTTTCAATTCGATTCGGCCCCGCTCCGTGAGAACCTTCCTAAGCCCGCTGAGATTAAGGCGTTCCTCGATGAGTACGTAATCGGGCAGGAGCTGGCGAAGAAGAAACTCTCTGTTGCCGTGTACAACCACTATAAGCGGATCCGAGTGGGAAAACGGCGGCAGAAAGATGTGGAGCTCCAGAAGTCTAATGTTCTGCTTATCGGACCAACCGGGACGGGAAAAACGCTTCTGGCTCAGACGTTGGCGAAGATGCTGTCTGTGCCGTTTGCCATTGTCGACGCCACGACACTGACCGAGGCGGGTTACGTAGGCGAGGATGTCGAGAACATCATCCTGCGTCTCTTGCAGGCGGCGGGCGGAGACAGAGAGAAGTGCCAACAGGGAATCATTTACATTGACGAGATCGACAAGATCTCGCGAAAAGACGAGAATCCGTCCATCACCCGTGATGTGTCGGGGGAGGGGGTCCAGCAGGCTCTGTTGAAGATTTTGGAGGGAACGTTGGCCAACGTGCCGCCTCAGGGCGGACGGAAGCACCCCCACCAGGAGTTCGTCCAGATCGATACCACCAACATCCTGTTTATTTGCGGTGGGGCGTTTGTGGGATTGGATAAGATCATCAAGCGAAGGCTGGGCCGCAACGACATCGGATTCGGAACGACCCTGGACCAAAGTCGGAGTAAGTCGCTGGACGAGTCCGAGGCCCTGACCCATGTCTTGCCGGAGGATCTGATCAGGTATGGACTGATCCCGGAGTTCGTGGGACGGCTTTCGACCGTGTGCACGTTGCACGAACTTGATGTACCTGCCTTGGTACGGATCCTCAACGAGCCGAAGAACAGCCTGGTGCGGCAGTACAAGAGGCTGTTCGAATTCGAGAACGTCACTCTTCGTTTTACCGACGAAGCTCTGCAGGCCGTTGCCGAGCAGGCGATTGCCCGAAAGATTGGAGCCCGCGGCTTGCGGATGATTCTGGAAGATCTTATGGTGGACCTGATGTACGAATTGCCTTCCACGAAGGTGAAGGAGTTCGTCATCACCCGGGAGATGGTCGAGAATAAGGAAGTTGTGTTCAAGTTGCTCGAGAAAGCCGGCTGAGTCGGATCCGCAAGCCGGTCGGAAGGTCGTGAGTGTCCGCGGGTGCGCTGCACGGTCTTGATGTCCGAGGGCGAGTTGAAACAACTGCTCGTCGGGTTGCATCCTAACCATTGGAAGTCAGACCTGAAGTTTCACACCTATTAAGTAAGTGAATTATGAGTGAGATTATGCACACTGAACGACGTATTTACCCGATGGTCCCAATCCGGGACGTCGTGATTTTCCCTTACATGATGGTGCCTTTCGTCATCGGCAGGGCCTCCTCGGTTCGTGCTTTGGAAAAAGCTCTGCGGGGAGACAAGAAGATTTACCTGGCAACTCAGAAGGACGCTTCCGAAGACAACCCCAGCCCTGATCGGATCTACGGGGTGGGTACGGTGGCCACGATCGCGCAGAGCCTGAAGCTGCCCGACGGGAATGTCAGGGTGCTCGTGGAGGGGGTACAGCGGGGCAGAACGCTGGAGATCCATGAGGTCGACGGTTCGTTGGAGGCTTTGGTGGAATTCCAGCCTGCACCCAAAGTCTCTCCGGCCAAGATGGGCTTGCTGACCAAGCGCTTAACTCTGCTGTTCGAAGAGTTTGCCAAGCTGAATCCGAACGTTAATTACGAAGCGGTTCTGCAGGCAATTAAGAACACTGAACCGGATCGTTTGGCAGACACCATTGCGGCCAACCTTCCCATCTCCGTGGAGGACAAGCAGACTTTGCTTGAGATCGTCGATCCGGCGAAGAGGATGGAAGAGATCATCCATTTCATCGAAATCGAGATCGAGAAAATCGAAATGGATAAGTCCATCCAGGCCCGGGTCCGTCGGGGGATGGAAAAGGCCCAGCGAGAATACTACTTGAACGAAAAGATCCGGGCCATCCAAAAGGAGCTCGGCCGCGACGAGAAGAGCGATATCGAGGAGCTGAAGGAAAAGATTGAGGCGGCCAAGATGCCGAAGGAGGCCTATGAGAAGGCCATGAGCGAGCTCCGGCGTCTCGAGCAAATGCCGCCGATGAGCGCCGAAACCACTGTGTCCCGCACTTACCTGGATTGGCTGATTTCCATGCCGTGGAGTAAGCGGAGCCGTGAGCTGCGGGATATTAACCGGGCGGAGAAGATCCTCAACGAAGACCATTACGGTTTGGAAAAAGTGAAGGAGCGGATCCTCGAGTTCTTGGCCGTACGGCAACTGCTCGGTAAGCGCCGGACGAAGCGACCTTCGCAGGGGTCTATCCTCTGCTTCGTCGGCCCGCCGGGAGTGGGGAAGACTTCCTTGGGGAGATCCATCGCCCGAGCCACGGGCAGGAAGTTCGTTCGTCAGTCCCTGGGAGGGGTACGCGACGAGGCGGAGATTCGTGGACATCGCCGCACTTACATCGGCTCCCTGCCGGGCCAGATCATTCAGGGTATGCGAAAAGCGGGTACCAAGAACCCGGTGTTTTTACTGGACGAAATCGACAAGATGAGCATGGATTTCCGAGGCGATCCCTCGGCCGCTTTGATGGAAGTCCTCGATCCTGAACATAACCGGTCGTTTGTTGATCACTACCTGGACACGGAGTTTGACCTCTCCGAAGTCCTGTTCATCTGTACCGCCAACGTGCTTCATACCATTCCTCGTCCGTTGCGTGATCGGATGGAGATTATCGAAATCTCGGGTTACACCGAAGACGAAAAGCTACAGATTGCCAAGCAGTTCCTGATTCCGAAGCAGATGGAACTCAAGGGGCTCAAGAAGGGGCAGATTGAGTTCACCGACGCGGGGATTTTGGAAATTATCCGGCACTACACTCGGGAATCGGGAGTGCGGAACCTGGAACGCGAAATCGGCAACATCATGCGCAAGGTGGCGCGAAAGCTAATCAGCGGTGAGCTTCCGAAGGGCACCTTCGTGGTCGACGTGCCGCAAGTGGGGGAATTGCTGGGCGTCAAGAAGTATCGGCAGCAGGTTGCGGCCGAGGCCAACGAAGTCGGACTGGCCACCGGATTGGCGTGGACCGAGGTGGGAGGCGAGGTCCTTCTGACCGAGGCCACGACGATGGACGGTAAGGGCGAACTCCAGCTGACCGGAAAACTGGGAGAAGTCATGCAGGAATCGGCCAAGGCGGCCCTTTCCTGGGTGCGTTCCCGGAGTAAAGACTACGGTCTGACACAAGACTTCTACAAGCTCAAGGACATGCACGTCCACATCCCGGAAGGAGCTATTCCGAAGGATGGACCTTCGGCCGGTATCACCCTGGCGACGACGATTATTTCTTCCCTTTCCGGGATTCCGGTCCGACGGGATGTGGCGATGACCGGCGAGATTACGCTCAGAGGTAAAGTTCTGCCGGTGGGCGGAATCAAGGAGAAGATTCTTGCGGCTCACCGCGCGGGAATTAAGACGGTGATTTTGCCGAGAGAGAATGAAAAGGACCTGCGGGAGATTCCCGAGAGCGTACTGAAAGACCTGGAGATCGTTCTCGTGGAGACCATGGATGAGGTTCTCGATGTGGCTCTGGTCCGTCCAATTCGGCAGAAGACCGAGGAAGATAAGGCGGAACGCGCCGTGCTGGCGGAGAGATTCCAAGAGAGACAAATGCCGGAGACGATGAGCGGAGAGAAGATCGATCGTCCCGGAATCCACTGAGGCAGTTCCGAGCTCGGATACCTTGAGGTGGCGGGAAACGAAGGGCGTGGGGACGCGTACTTTGTCGGTAGTGCGGTCGAGCCGAAGCAGTTCCCCACGTTCGCCTGGCCGACGGTGGCTTTCGCCGGGCGTTCGAACGTCGGAAAGTCGAGTTTGATCAATCGCCTGATCGGGAAGAGGGGACTGGCAAGAAGCAGTAAACAGCCGGGCCGGACTCAGACGTTGAACTTCTTCGCCGTCGGTGGGCGTTGGCTCTTTGTCGATTTGCCGGGTTACGGCTTTGCTAAGGTTTCACAACGCATGCGGGCGCATTGGCGCCTGATGGTCGAGGGGTTCATTCACGGCTGCCGAACTCTTCGTTTGGTCGTTGTGGTAGTCGATGCACGGCATCCCGCCATGGAGCTGGATCGCCGGATGGTCGCATGGCTCGGTCAACTCGGTGTACCCTTCCGAGTGGTGGCCACCAAGGTGGACAAGGTTCCCCGAAGCCGCCGCCCGGCGGTGTTTGCCGCGCTGAGCGAAGGTCTTAACGTAGACCGACTCGTGCCCTTTTCCGCGACGACCGGTGAGGGAAATCGCGAACTGTGGCAAGTGATCCGGGATCATCTCGAAACTTGAATCTTGTAGGGACCGGAAGAGATTGCCTTGAAATACGGGAGTGTATTGGGAGCGGTGAGGTAAACAGGTGGGAGACATTATGGCTGAGACTACGGAAAACGGTAAAGAGACGCACGAACAGGAAAAGAGTCAGTCCAGAGCGAGGTCAACGCGAAACCGACGAAAGGTGGGAGCCGCGGAGGAGCCGACTCGGGTGGAGGTGGAGACGTTTTTGAAGGAGAACGGCGAGCCCCTCAATATCCAAGAGCTCAAGGAGATGAGCATTCAGAAGCTCCAGCAGATCGCCAAGGCTTTGGAGATCGAGGGTGCTCCCGGGATGAGGAAGCAGGATCTCATCTTTCAGATCCTGAAGGCTCAAACCGAGCGTAGCGGTCTCATCTTTTCGGAGGGAGTCCTGGAGACGTTACCCGACGGTTTCGGCTTTCTGCGGGCGCCGGAGTACAACTACCTGCCGGGCCCGGATGATATTTACGTCTCGCCGTCCCAGATCCGGAAGTTCGACTTACGAACGGGTGATACGGTCTCGGGGCAAGTTCGACCGCCCAAGGACGGGGAGCGCTACTTCGCGTTGATCAAGGTGGAGGCGATCAATTTCGAGCCTCCCGAAGTGGCGCGGGAACGCACGTTCTTTGAGAACCTGACCCCGCTGTATCCCATGGAGCGGATCAAATTGGAGACCTCCGACAACAACTTGACGGGTCGGGTCATGGACTTACTGACGCCGATCGGAAAAGGACAGCGGGGTCTCATCGTTTCTCCGCCTCGTGCCGGCAAGACGATGATTTTGCAGAGTATCGCTCATTCCATTGAGCGGAACCATCCCGAGATTGTGTTGATCGTCTTGCTCATCGACGAACGTCCCGAGGAAGTCACCGACATGCAGCGTTCGGTCAAGGGCGAGGTCGTCAGTTCCACCTTCGACGAGCCGGCGTCACGCCATGTCCAAGTGGCCGAGATGGTGCTGGAGAAGGCGAAGCGTCTGGTGGAGCATAAGAAAGACGTCGTTATTTTGCTGGATTCCATCACCCGGTTGGCCCGAGCCTACAACACCGTGGTTCCTCCCTCGGGTAAAGTGCTCTCCGGCGGCGTGGATTCGAACGCTCTGCAGCGGCCGAAACGGTTTTTCGGTGCCGCCCGGAATTTGGAGGAGGGGGGCAGTTTAACGATTATTGCCACCGCTCTGATCGATACCGGTAGTCGGATGGACGACGTGATCTTCGAGGAGTTCAAAGGCACGGGTAACATGGAGCTCGTGCTCGATCGACGGTTGGTGGACAAGCGGATTTTCCCCGCCATGGATATCAACCGTTCGGGAACCCGTAAGGAAGAGCTTCTCTTGGACGAGCTGACGCTCAACCGCGTTTGGGTACTGCGGAAGGTGTTGAGTCCCCTATCGGTGACGGAGTCCATGGAGTTGTTGCTGGACAAGCTGAGTAAGACCAGAAGCAACGAGGAATTCCTACGCTCGATGTCTCAAGGGTAAAGAGCGGCATGGAATGCCGAGGCGGCGGCTCGGCCGCCGAAACGCGGTCGTTTTCGGTCCTGCTGTCCGAAAGGTGTGAAGTGCCGTGTGGTCAGAAGGGTAGCAACGCGATCACGGACGTTCACGAATACCTCTCGTCCGGAATGACTACGGAAGAAGGTTCCTCGATTTTCCCGGTAGCGGCCTGGAACCTGGATGCCGCAGCCAGTCAAGCAAGCCGACGAGCCTTGCAGTGCGAACCCCCCAGGCTGGGAACCTGTCACGAGAGCCGACGAAACACATCGACGGCCCTCCGGGTCGGGTGAGTCTGCATGCCGGTAGGCGTCCGGAGGCGGATCCTCCTCCGTTCGCGGTCTGACGGAATGCGCCACTCCTCGAAGCGTCCGTGGAATCCGATCATGGACGGCTACCTCAGATCGCTCAGTCCTCGATCCGGTAGTTAGGGGCTTCCTTCGTTACCAGGACGTCATGGACGTGGCTTTCCCGCAGTCCGAGTTGGCTGATCCGGATGAAGCGGGCTTTCCTTTGCAGCTCCTGGATTCCCCGAGCACCCACGTATCCCAAGCCTGCCCTGACGCCTCCAAGAAGGACCGGAACCAGGTTCTCCAAGCTTCCCTTGTAAGGCACCCGGCCCTCAATTCCCTCTGGAGCCAGTTTGCGTAGCCCGGATTCCGGGCTCAGTCCATAGCGGTCGGAGCTGTAACCTCGAGACATCGCTTCCTGGGAGCCCATTCCGCGATATGTCTTGTAGCTGCGGTTTTGGTAAAAAACCAGCTCTCCGGGAGCTTCGTCGGTACCGGCAAATAGATTTCCTATCATTACGGACGATGCTCCGGCGGCTAACGCCTTGACGATGTCGCCCGAGTACTTGATTCCGCCGTCGGCGATGACGGGAACGCCCAGTTCTCGAGCTTTCGCGACGGTGTCCTGAACCGCGGTTATTTGGGGTACACCGGTTCCAGTCACGATACGCGTGGTACAGATGCTACCCGGCCCCATGCCCACCTTGACGCCGTCCGCCCCTTCGCCGATCAACGCTTCCGCGGCCTCTCCTGATGCGATGTTGCCCGCCACGACGTCAGCCGTCTTGAGTTTCTTGCGCAGCGTCTTGACGGACCGAAGAACTCGGGTTGTGTAGCCGTGCGCCGTATCGACGACAATCACGTCGGCTCCGGCCCTTTCAAGCTCGAGCGCCCGTTCGACAAAGTCTCCCGAAGCTCCCACGGCGGCGCCGACCCGCAGGCGTCCGAACTGATCCTTGGTGGCGTCCGGGTACGTGATCATCTTCATGATGTCCTTTACCGTGATCAAGCCCCGTAACCGAAACTCCTCGTCCACGACGGGAAGCTTTTCGATTCTGTGCTCATGGAGGATTCGCTTCGCCTCGTCCAGTGAAATGCCTTCCCGGACCGTCACCAAGTTGTCCTTGGTCATCAGGGCGGCGGCGGGGGCGTCCAGGTCGGTGGCGAAGCGAAGATCCCGATTGGTAAGAATTCCGAGAAGTCTCCCCGCGGGATTGGTGACGGGAACTCCCGAAATCCGGTACTTGTCCATGATGGCAAGGACATCCCGAATTTTGGTCCCGGGGCCTACCCGAATTGGGTCGACGATCATACCCGATTCCGAGCGCTTGACCTTGTCGACCTCAGCCGCCTGGTCCTCTGTCGTCATGTTCCGGTGGATCACTCCGATTCCCCCCAGCCGCGCGATAGCGATAGCCATCGGAGCTTCGGTCACCGTATCCATGGCTGCGGAGGAAAGGGGGATATTCAGTTGGATGTTCTTCGAAAACAGGGTCTTCAGATCGGTTTCTGCTGGGAGAACATCCGATTTTCCCGGCAGGAGCAAAACGTCGTCGAAACTGAGGGCTTCGGGTAGTTCCATTGCGGGATTATAGCAACTGCCCACGACGGACAACAATCGACCGAAGCTCCAGGGACGCGTTTCATCCTGAAAGAGCGATTCAGCGAAGAATGATGAGTCGCCGAGGCTCAATTTGAACGGCCCGTATGCCGTAGGGAAGATCGAAGAATTCCGTGACGTCGACGCCTCCGTGTTGCCGGCCGAGGTACGCTATGATCTGGTCCACCAGCCAAGCTGGAACGGTAACCCCGTTCAATTGAGCCGACTCCGTCGCATAGCGGCCTCGCCCGTCCCGACAGCTGAGCGTTCCTTCGAGTACAAGTTCCTGCGTGCCCTGGAAGACGGTGCGGAATAGCTGCACGCTGAGGCCTTCCAGTTGCACTTGGTCCATGTCGACCAAGGCGCGAGCCCGAACCCGATCCTGTCCCACCAGCCAAATTGTGGTACCGGAGACTCCGAGTCGGGGTTGCGATTGGACCACGACACTGACCCAAGCATTGAGGTCCGCCTCGGCCACTTCGAAACGAACCGGTTCCTGTGATGAAGGTCCTTCTTTGATCTGCACGATCACCTCGTTCACTTTCGAAGCGTCTCCGGCGGTTGCTCCAAGCAGGAGTGAAAAAGCGACCAATGTTCGCAGCCACACGAATGTTCATTATAACCATTGGCCTGGGTTGTGAGGTTGGAAGTCTTGAAAACCAAAAGACCGCAAGACAATCCTTGTAGACCGGTCGGAAGAGTCTGCGGTCCACTCTGACTTGCACGTGTTCAAGGTTCTTGCCCCGGACGGGTGTCCCCGCGGATTCTCAAATTCAGCATCCGAGTACGCCCTTCGAATGAGTGAGGTCGAGGAGTGGTCTTCTCGGTTGATTTCAGTTCACTGGCGGCAGTCTTGAGAAGCGAATTCAAGCCGTGACCACCTCCGGCGCGTCGTGTTGGTTTGTGTGGCGGAGTGGAATAAGGTATGAGCGGTTACCAGCTATCTGGGTTCTTGTGCGTGCATGGCAACCTGATTCCGGGAGGAGGTGAGAGGAGACTATGGTCACGATTGATTCATATGCCGTAGCCGTTCTGTTTTGCTTCGTCACGATGCTGTGCTGGGGAAGCTGGGCGAACACCCAAAAGCTGGCGGGGAGGACTTGGCGGTTTGAACTGTTTTATTGGGACTACGCCTTCGGGGTGGTCCTCTTGATGGGGTTGGCCGGTCTGACTTTAGGGTCCTGGGGATCCGCCGGTCGTCCGTTCTTGGAAGATCTTGCCCAGGCGGAGGCGGAAGCGCTTTGGGCAGCATTTCTAGGTGGCGTGATCTTCAACGCCGCGAATCTGCTCTTGGTGGCGGCCATTGCGGTGGCGGGGATGGCTGTGGCCTTCCCGGTAGGTATCGGCATTGCTTTGGTGCTGGGTGTACTGGTCAATTACCTGGCCACTCCGGTGGGCCATGCAGGCCTACTTCTACTGGGAGTAGGACTGGTGACCTTGGCCATTGTCCTCGACGCACTAGCCTACCGGCGACTTCCGGGCGGCGTAACGCCGGCGGGGAGAAGAGGGCTGGGGTTGGCAGTGGTTTGCGGGATTCTCATGGGATTGTTCTATCGGTTTGTGGCACAGAGCATGTCGCCGGATTTTCACCACCCTGAAGCGGGACTGCTTGGACCGTATGCCGCAGTATTCGTATTTTCGCTCGGGCTTCTGGCCAGCAATGTAGCCTTCAACACGTTTTTGATGAAACGTCCGGTGGTGGGCGAGCCCACCTCGTTCTCCGAGTATTTCCAAGGTGGATTTGTTACCCACCTTATTGGAATATCGGGCGGCGCAATTTGGGCCCTGGGAATGTTGTCCAGCATTCTGGCGGCTGAACAGGCCGGTTTCGCCATTTCATACGGGCTGGGTCAGGGCGCGACCATGGTGGCGGCCGTCTGGGGAGTGTTTATCTGGCGCGAGTTTGCGGCGGCTCCGCCGGGAACCAACCGTATCCTGGCCGGTATGTTCGTGTGCTACTTGTTGGGTTTGACTCTGATCATCATGGCGAGGTTGGTCTAAGATGGCTCGTGTCGCAGTGGTAGGCAGCTCCAACACTGATCTGATCGTTAAGGTACCTCGGTTGCCACAACCGGGACAAACCGTTTTGGGTGGTGAGTTCTTTCAAGCGGCGGGAGGAAAAGGGGCGAATCAAGCTGTAGCCGCGGCACGCTTGGGCGGAGAGGTGGCATTTGTCGCCAGACTGGGGAACGACATATTTGGGGATAACGCCCTGGAGAGCCTTCGAAGTGACGGGGTAATCGTCGACTGGGTTCGGCGGGATCCGAATCGTGCGTCCGGTATCGCCTTGATCATGGTAGATGCCGCGGGCGAAAACATGATTGCCGTGGCGTCGGGTGCGAACGCTCGATTGACGGCCTCTGATCTGGAAGACTGCAGGGCGGCGTTCACGAGCGCCAAGGTGGTTCTGGTGCAACTGGAAATTCCCTTGGAGGCGGTGGAAAGGGCCGCCGAATCAGCGCGGGAAATTGGCGCGCGGTTTATCTTGAATCCCGCTCCAGCACAGGATCTGCCACCGAGTTTGTGGGAGAAGGTGGATGTTCTTACACCGAATGAGCATGAGGCCTCCCGTCTCTCCGGTCTGGAAGTCCGGGACGTCGGATCTGCGGAACGAGCGGCCGAAAGACTGCGGGAAGCCGGCACCCGGTGTGTGATCGTAACGCTCGGCGAGGTGGGAGCTTGGCTGGCGGATGACGAGGGAGGTGTTCTCCTGAAGGCTCCCAAGGTGCAAGCGCTGGACACTACGGCTGCGGGAGACGCTTTTAACGGGGCCTTGGCCTTTGGGCTGGCGCAGGGATACACGCTACGGAAAGCGGCTCGGTTGGCCTGCTATGTCGGCGCGTTTTCGGTCACTCGGATGGGGGCACAGCCTTCTCTTCCCAGATGGAGCGAACTGACCGCATACTTTGGAGAGGACCTGCCCGTCTAGACTTGGAGCGATCGGCGTAAGAGTGAAATCACCGGGCGAGCCGGACTGGAGGCACAGGTATACTGAAGGACTATCGTCTTGAGCACGCCTCTCGAGGATCTCTTTCTCCCGCTCTGAGCCGTGGGCTACAGGGAGATATACTTGACCACGCTTCGTGCTGGTCGGTTTGTTCTTGATTTCATAAGCGGGCCGGGCGGTGTCGGCGTTGGCGAGGAATTCTTCTTGGAAGATGACGGTGATCTACGAGAGGGGAGAAAGAATGGCGTCAAAAGAGCTCCGTTGGGAAGAGAACGCTCCTGGGAAGTACTATGTCGACAAGACTTGCATCAGGGCAAAGTTCTGCGTCGCGACCGCTCCTGAGATTTTTCAGTTGGACGAGACCGGGACCCATGCAATCGTTGTCCGGCAGCCCACCACGTCGGAGGAGGAAGAACGGGTCCGTGAAGCGATACTGGGCTGTCCGGTAAACGCCGTTGGAGACGACGGGGACGAAGCACTTTAACCGAGGACGACCTTTTTGGACAAGGATCTCCCGCCTGAAGGTCGTACATTGTGCTGTATGCTTTCCCTCCGCCGTCGTCCCGCGTAACTTCTGTGATCCTTCCTTGGAAACGGTGCCCGGGGGATTAATGGTTCTCGGCTTTGGAGTCGATAAATCAGAGCAGTAATGTAGGTTGCGCTTGGCCGGGATGAAGCATGATGTGGTTTGGTCGGGTTCGTAAAAGAAATCGCTTGGAGTATCGGATCCTGTTCCGTGACTGGTCTGACTTGCGTGAACCCGAAGAGTGGGATGAGCCCGCCTTGGGATCTCTGGTCTGCATCCTTAGAGATTACAGTCGCTTCGCCATCGAGGTGGGGCAGCTGACGCGGGAAATGGTGGAAGCGCGCGGACGCGCCTGGGTGGAACATCTGCTGAACGGAGTTCCCCTGCCGGAAGAGCATGCGGGTGGGAACGGACCTTCTTGGAATGCGGTTACTCGAGATTTCCGACAGTGGCGGAAAAGGGAGCAAGCATTAGTCCAGGAACGCTTTTCCGGACTTGAGGACCTTGTCTGGGAGTTCATTGAGCAGGTCAGCCGGTCGATTAAAGATGAGCGCACAAACGGCGATGGAATTCGGCGTCGATTGAATACTCTCGAAAAGTCTTCTACCGGGAAAGATCTAGAGGAACTTCGGCGGCTCATCAAGTCGGTGGTGCAGGAAGTCCATAAGGCGCTGGCCGAACGGGAAATGCGGCAACAGGAAGAACTGGCGCGACTGGGCGAGCATCTGCGCTTGATGAAATCGGAGCTGCAGGAGGCGAAACGACGGATGGCCCTGGATCCTTTGACCCAGGTGTATAGTCGAAGCGCGTTCGACGAGCAACTGCGGCGGATCGCCGAGTTAAACCAATTTTCTTTGGTGAGGGCGGCTCTGTTTATTATCGATGCCGACAATTTCAAATCCGTCAACGACCGTTTCGGGCACCAGGCCGGCGACGCGGCCTTGAAGCGGATCGCCGACTGCTGCATTACCAACTTCCCGCGCAATACCGATTTTATCGCGCGGTATGGTGGAGACGAATTCGTCGTGATCATGGATGAAGCGAACCCGGAGACTGTCAAGCTCATGGAGACACGCCTTCAACGGGCGATTTCCGCCACTCCGGTTTGCTGGCGCGGCGAGGAGATTTGGCTGTCGGTTTCCGTAGGGACGGCGTTGCTGGAACCTGGAGATACGGCGGAAGACTGGTTCGAGAGAGCGGATAAAGGATTGCGCGACGCCAAGGTCAGAAGTCGGGAGTGTAAGGAACACGCGGGAACCTGCGGTGAACCGGAAGCAGCAGGTAAAGGACCGGCTGGTTTCCTCCCTTGACGGAACGCGACCCGGCCCGGGTTTGCAGGTGGGTTGTTTCACCCAACACCCACTCTTCACGGTCCGCTCCGACGATCTATTCTGCGGTGAGAGCCGGCGTATTCCCTTGGAGGACATAGGCATGGAGGGAAGAGGTCTTTTGCCGGCGCGATCGTCGATGGTATGGCGAGCGGCTGAGCAGGTCGCCTCGTTGGAGGTCGTGGGTGGACCACCCTGGGCGTGCAGCAGTCTTTCAGGTTAAGGTAGCAGGTCCCGCGAGCTGTGCAGCTGGGAATCCGGCTTGAGGCGATGCTGCGCGGGAATCAGGAAGAGCAACAGGGGGGGTGATATCGCCCATTTCGCAACTTCGCATAAAACGAAGCGAAGAGACGCGAGTTTCGGCATTTACCGTCGAAGTTCTTGTAAGATGAGCACTTGGTTGACGAAAGAGCGGCCGAACGGGCAGTGGCACGAGATGTGCTTCCTAAAGAAGAGCGTAAGTTTCCGGAGAGGAAGCTGCAGTAGGGAAACGCGGCGCGCACCTGTGGATGTGACGGCGAGACTGAATGAGGATGACCCTGAGCATGGGGCGTTGTTGCTCAAGTTGCTGCGGGAATGCAAGGATCCGGCGGTATTTTGTGAAACGGTGCGGAAGCTCGACGGCAAGTTCAACCTGGATTCCAAGATCTTGTTCGAGTTGGCGAACGAGGTGGAACGCCGCGTTTCCCCTCAAGAGCAGAGCGCGGCTTCGATGGTGTACCGGGTTCTGAGAACCTGTTTTGAAGAATTTGTGTTACGGGATCTCTCATCCGAGAGTCGAGTCGCCTGGAGAGTGCTGTTGGAGCGGGGGCGGTCTCTAGGTGGGCGATCGGAAGCGCGAGAAGAGCCTATGACACCGGGGGCTGATCATTCATTCGAAGTTGCCGGAATCACGACACGTTTATCCGAACTTCGGCGGATGCTGGAGGAAGTTGAGCCCGGACTGGAGAAAGAACGCTTGGCAGGTAGTCTTACCGGTCTTATGGTCCGCTGGACTCTGGTATCCAGTTTTTCCGGAAAGGAGGAATCGTTAGGGCATGGACCTCAACCTTGATCCTTCCGCTGGATTCCTCCTGCGGCCTTGTATTTGTTGATCAGGCCGAACCCTACAAAGCCTTATGTAACTTCTTCGCGAGCCAAGGGAGAAATGTACGATGCCGGTCTACCCGGGCATATGCACTTTTTGTGGAACAGGATGCGGACACCTTCTTCAGGTGACCGGGTCGACGGTTGAGGCCGTTTTCCCGGTACGTACGCACCTGGTGAGTCGCGGTCGTTTGTGTGTCAGGGGCTGGAACGTTCACGAATTACTCCGGACGCCCGACAGGATCGTGCAGCCTCGCCTGCGTACTGCGCAGGGTTGGAAGAGCCTTACCTATGAGGAAGCATTTGCATGGCTGAATCGGCGCTTGCTTGATCTTGGGCCGGACAGAGGAGATCAATCCGCCGTTATCGCTTCCCCTCGAGCGTCAAACGAGGAGTCTTACCTAACCATGCGGTTCGCCCGCGAGGTATTACGCACGAATCACATCGCGGTGGACAACGAGGGTGGTCATCTTGCGGCTTTGCAGGCGATTTGGGAAGGGAGCGGCTTTGGAGCCGGCCGCTGCAGCTTCGAGTGGATTCGGAACGCCGATTTTCTGCTGACGGTCGATTTCGATGCCACGCGCCAGAACCCGATCATCGGTAGCGAGCTGCATTTCGCCGCCCGAGAAGGGGCGCACCTCGTGGTGGTTGACAGCCGCCGGACACAGACGGCGCGCTTAAGTCGGCAATTTCTCCAAGTGCGACCGGGCAGCACCGACTTTGCGTTGGCCGCCTTGGCGAAGCATCTGGTCGAACGAGAAGAGGCGGCCGCTCGGGTTTTGGGGCGTCCGGGAGGTCAAGAGTGGCTGGCGACATTGGGCGGTCTTGCTTGGGAGCAACTGCTGGGGGTGACCGGTCTATCGCGGAATGCGATTGCCGACACCGCGGACCGGCTTGCGTCGGCGCGTCAGGCACTGGCGCTGTTTCCGACGGGCATCTTCGGGTTGCCGGCCAGAACGGTCCGCTGGATTTCCAACCTCTTTCTTACGGTAGGAGCGACCGAGAATAGCAAGTCGGGGCTCTTTCCGGTTCCTGGAATCAACAACCTTCAGGGTGCCCTCGACATGGGGCTTGCTCCGGGGCTGCTGACCGGGTATCAGCCCCTCGAGGATGCGGATGTGCGAAAGCAGTTTTGCAGCCGGTGGGGCGTCGAGCCGCCGGATACACCGGGATTCTCTCTGGGGGAGCTTCTTGAGCAGGGCAAGCGGCCGCGGCTGGCGATTGTGGTGGACCACGATGAGGGGGTGGTTCGGTTTGGCCAAGCACTTCGCGAGGTGGAGACCGTTGTCTACGTCGGAGCGTTTGAGAATCCCTTCACCGAATTTGCCCACCTGGTTTTACCGATAGCCGCTTATTCTGAGACTGTCGGCACCTTCACGAACGGCGAGCGCCGTGTCCAGATTTCAGGACGGAAGCTCTCACCTCCGACGGGAGTGCTCGAAGGCTGGCGCTTTTGGATGGAAGCGGCAGCCGCCTGCGGACGGCGGTGGCCGTTTACCTCGCCGCAGGAAGTGATGGAGGAAATCGCCGATCTGACTCCGGCTTATCGGGGCCTCAGCCACGATCTGTTGGCTCAGACTTGGGGAGGGGTGCAATGGCCTCTTGCGGATACCCTGAAGCTTAGGGAAGAGAGAAGTGGAGTTTCGCCAAAGCCGTTTCCTCGCTTTGTCGCTCTTCAAGAACTGGGGGAACCTTCGTCTCCCTCCGACGAATACCCGTTTTTGCTGCTCTTCGGCAAATCTCAGCATTATTGGCACCTGAACAACCTATTGAACAAGACGTTTCTTCCTCGTCGGGAATACAACGCTCTGCTTCTACTGTATCCGGACGGTTTCGTGGAAATGGCTGCCGAGGACGCGCGGCGCCTTCGGGTTCGCGATAAGGAGAAAGTCCGGATACGCTCCCGACGAGGCGGCATGGAACTGCAGGTGAAGGTCTCAGACGACGTTTTGCCGGGTGCCCTCTATGTTCCCTATTTCGTGAGAGACATGGTCAATCGATTTCTTTTGGAACACAAAGGTGCGCTTCAAAGGGGTGAAACGTCATGTGTTCCGGTGACGATCGAGAGGATCGGGTGATGTACCAGATCGATAGTGGTGAGCTGAAAGGCCTGGTTGAGTATCTAAGGGTTTCTCATCGGCTGTACGGTCCCGTCTCCGAGACCCACACTCACCAAGTCGTATTTAGGGAGTTGGCTGCGAGGGAGGAGCCCGATTGGAAGGCGGAAATACCCATCAATCCGATTAAGCAGGTGGTCTTTCCCCACATCGACGCCTTTTTGCGTTACCGGTACGAACGCAAGAGCCGGGAGGTTTCGATCGGCCTTTCCGATCCAAGCGAAGCGAAGGCCTTGCTCGGCGTTCGATCCTGTGACTTGGAAGGACTCCTGTGCCTTGACCGGTTTTTCCTGGGCCAGGAGTTCGTGGACGAGATGTATCGTCGTCACCGACGTCGCTTGTTCATTGTCAGCAATACTTGTGTACGACCCTTCTCCCAGTGCTTCTGCGTATGCACCGACTCGGGCCCGGCGCCGAGGGAGGGGTTTGATCTGAACCTGATTGCCCTGCAAGACGGTTGGCTCGTCGAGGTGGGTAGTGAACGCGGCGAAACCGTGGCTCGCGAGTTGGGCTGGAAAGAAGCTCCGGCGGAGGCGTCGGATTGGAAGCAGTCCATTGTAGACGCCTCGGTGCGCTCTTTTGACGGCCTGGCCGTGGAAAACAAAGCATGGATCTCGCGTGTCACGAACCGCATAACGACCGGCTTTGTCCGAGAAGGGACGTGGGATTTCATCGGCAAGCAGTGTCTCGAGTGCGGCGCTTGCTCTTTTGTTTGCCCTTCCTGCTCGTGCTTCAACGTGGAGGACGTTGCGGAAATGGGTAGTGACGACTGGGTTCGGCTTCGCTGTTGGGATTCGTGCGCGTACGAGGGGTACACCAGGATGGCGGGAGACCACAACCCCCGCAAGCCGGTGGAAGATCGGCGTAACAAGCGGTTCTTTTGCAAGCTTTCGTATTCGCAAGCCAAGAAGTACCTCCGACCAGGATGCGTGGGTTGCGGGCGCTGCTCTTGGGTTTGTCCCGGAGACATCGGGTTGCCCAACGTTGTCACGTACATCCGGCGGGAAATCGAGGAGGATGCGGAATGAGCCTGGCTGCGGGACTTCGGCATGAGCCCGAAGGCGTGATCGTTACGGTGCCCGAGGTGGCGACCGTGCGTGAGATTCGGGACGAGATCCAGGACGTGAAGACCTTCTACTTGGAGTTCGACGATCCGAAAATCATGGCGAATTTCCGGTTTCGCTCGGGACAATTCGTTATGTGTACGGTCTTTGGGGCGGGGGAATTTGCCGTTTCTCTTCCCCCGAGCCCGGAGAATGATCCCTTCCATCTCTCGGTGCGGCGGATCGGCAAGGTCACTTCGGCTCTTCACCGGCTGGAAGTGGGTGACAAGGTGGGTCTCCGGGGTCCGTTCGGAAACGGTTTCCCGTTCGAAGAGATCAAGGGCAAGAACGTTGTGTACATAGCCGGCGGAATCGGGCTGATTCCTTTGCGTTCGTCCATCGTCCATGTCCTACAGCATCGGGAGGCGTTCGGGCGGATCATCTTGTTGTACGGTGCTCGAACGCCCAAGGATCTGATGTATCGATACATGATTGACGAGTGGGTCAAGATCGAGGGCTTTGAAACGTATATCACGATCGATCAGCCACAGCCGGGATGGACGGGGGAGACCGGTTTCGTTCACACCCTGATTGAAAAGGCGCACATTCCCGTGCACGACACGGTCGCCTTCGTTTGCGGGCCCCCCGTGATGTTCAACTCGGTCATCGCCGAGCTGCTGCGTCTGGGAATGTCGGAGGATTGCATCATTTCTACCTTGGAGCGTCACATGAAGTGCGGGATCGGAAAGTGCCAGCATTGCGCCATCGGCCGAACGTTGGTCTGCGTTGACGGTCCCGTGTACACCTACCGACAGATCAAGACGCTGGGAGAACAAATCTAGGATGCGGAGAAGAATTGACGGAACGACAAGTTTCCCTAAGTTCGAAACCGGCATTCCGGATTGCGGCGTGGTGTGGGGAGGTGAAGAAGGACTCCCTGCTTCGTCGGTATGGGGTTTCGCCAGGTTGCTCGAGCTGATGGAGGAGCCGATGTGTTTGGTAGGCGTGGGCAATCCGTTGCAAGGCGACGACGGCTTTGGTGTGGAGTTGGCCGAGAGCCTGCGAAGGCTGTGGAGCGGATCTCCGCATGGGGTGCTCGTCGCGGGGGATGTACCCGAGAGCTATGTAGTACCCGTAGCGGACGGGCCCTGGCGGAGGGTTCTGCTTTTGGACGCGGTGGAAGCTCCCCTTCCGGCCGGGACGGTCATACTGGGTCCGGCGCAGGAGATTCTGGCCGATCGGGGCAGCCCTTCTACGCACAACCAGTCGTTGATGCTCTGTTGTGAGTTTTGGGTTAGGGCGGGAAAAGATGTCGGCTTGTTGGGAGTGGTTCCTGCGTGTCTGACAATGGGACGGCCGCTCAGTGAACCGGTGCGGGCAAGCCTGGAACAGCTGCTGGCCTGGTTGGCTCCCCGGGTCGCTTCAGAGGAGGTCGGGGCTTATGTCATCTAGTGTCGCCGGGGTTGTTTCCAGCATTTTCGTCGTTTACCTGCTCAGCGCGTTGCTTGGGCTGGTGCTGTATCGACGCCGCAATTTGGTGTCGCTGATCAACGGCGTCGGAAGTACGCTGGCCTTCGTCGGGTGGTGCTGGATCGGATGGGCGGTGCTTTACCTAAACGCCGGCGGCGCCTGGGAGTGGCACCTCGGGTCGGTACAACTTCCTCTTCTGCTCGACGGTATGTCGGCTCTCTTTCTTGGTGTCGCCGGTCTGCTAGGAGTGGCGAGTGGATGGTTCTCCTGGCGTTATCTTGAGCACGACGCCCCGGAAGTCATTCGGCGCTTCATGACGGCTTTCCCGTTGTTCTTGGCCGGCATTGCGGGACTCCTTGTGGTGGACGACCTTTCGGTGGGCTTTACCGCGGCGTGGCAGGTGATGACTCTCAGCTCGTACGTCCTGATCCGGTGCGCCCAGGGCGACGAGGTTCGACGGGCTTCGAACGTTTACCTCTTTTGGATGGAATTGGCCTGGGCAAGCGTCAGTCTCGGTGCGTGGATGCTGGACTCGTGGAGGCCGGGAGTCTCTCTGGAAGACGTGGCCGGCGCTCTCTCTTCGGCTGCGTCGGGTACGGTGACGGTTGCGGCCTGTTTTCTACTGCTGGGATTCGCAGTAAAGGCCGCGGTGTTTCCCTTCGGGCAGGCTTGGTTGCCGGGAGCGCATAGTGCGGCGCCGAGTCCGGTGAGCTCTCTGCTAAGCGGGATCGTCATCAAGACTGGGGTGTTCGGCCTCTTGAGAATCTTACTCTGGGTGCTGCCCGCGCGAGGCGACATGGGAACCCTGATATTCCTCTGGGGATGTGCTCTCGCGGCCGCGGGCGTCCTCACGCTGTTTCTGGGTACCGTCCAGTCCCTGAAGCAGAGTGATATGAAACGTTTGCTGGCCTATAGTTCCATCGGTCAGGTGGGCTACATCGTGTTCGCTCTTGGTTCGGCTGCCGTGCTACTGGCGGCCGAGGATCCGTGGAGCAAGAAACTGGCCGTTCTGGCTCTGGCGGCTCTTCTGTACCATGTGGTCAACCATGCCGTCTTCAAGGGCTTGCTCTTCCTGATCTCCGGCAGTGTTCTTCATGCCACGGGCCTGCGGGATTTGAACCGCCTGGGCGGACTGCTGCGCTTGATGCCGTGGACGAGTCTGTTGGCGGGTTTTGCCTCCTTGGCCATCGCGGGTGCACCGGCTACCAGCGGCTTCAATAGCAAATGGGGCATTGTCGTAGCGGGAATTCTAGCCGGGGGCGACCGATGGCCGTTGATCGTGGGAGGCATCGTGGGGCTGTTTACGAGCACCATGACGTTGGCTTGCTACGTAAAGTTCTTCGGGATGGGATTCGCTTCGGCCGGTGTGGAATGGTATGCGGAGAAACCGGTCCGAGAGGTTCCTCAGTCGATGCTGCTTCCCAAGATCTTGTTGGCCGCGGTTTGTTTAGTACAGGGTCTCTTCCCAGGTCTCTGGTACGGGTTGGCTCTACGAGTTTGGGAATTTTCTCCCGGATCGGTTGCTCCGGCGGGTGTGGTGCCGTGGGATTCCGCCGGGGTAGCCGGGCTGGTGGGCCTCACCGCTGAAGGAGAAGGTGTAGCTTGGGCGGTTTCAGCTTCCTGGGTGTTGTTACTTCTGATCACGGGATTCGTGTTGGCCTCTTGGCTGCGGAGAAGTGCCGGGGCCGAAACCCGAGAAGCGCCGACTTGGTTGGGAGGTTACCAGCAGCTGAACCAAAACAACCGATATCTCGATCGGGGTCTCTTTTCCGCCTTTCGTGATCTGATGCGGTGGACGGGAGGAGAGCCTCGTTGAAGGAGAGACGTTCTATGCGACGTGACGAGCGGGTGGAGAATCTGATCCGGCAGGGTCTCCCCAGGGAAGTCCGGGTCCAGTGGGACGAAGCCTGCGGGTTACAAGCCCGCGTGGATAGAACCCAGATAGTGTCGGCCGTTCAGGCGGTGATCGACCGCGGAGGTCGATACCAGGTAGGGGTTGGTGTCGACAGGGGAAATGGTTCGGATCGCTTTGAGTTTCTCCATTCGTTTGCCTTTGATTCGGCCGGCCTTGCGGTGCAAGTCGTGACCGATGTGCCGGAGAATGAGCCGGAGATTCCGTCCATCACCCCCTGGGTCCCTTCCGCCGGTTGGTCGGAACGGGAGCACCAAGATTTGCTCGGCTTACGCTTCGTCGGGCACCCGAAGCCGAAGCGGTTGGTTCTGTCGGACGACTTTCCGGCCGATATTCATCCTCTCCGACGGGAAATACCCTGGAACCTGATGCCGCCCGGAGCCGAAGACGTGGCTTACCAACTGGACGAAGTCCCGGAAGGTTGCTCGGTGCTACCGGTGGGTCCCTTCCATCCGGCTTTGCATGAGCCCGCTCATTTCGCCGTTTTCGTCGACGGTGAAACCGTGAAAGGATGCGATTACCGGGGATTCATGGTTCATCGAGGCATTGAGAAGCTTAGCCAGACACAACTCTCATACGGTGAGATTCCATTCATCGCCGAACGTATCTGTGGAATTTGTGGTTCCGTCCATGCCACAGCGTATGCCCAAGCGGTGGAAGCGGCGGCCGGAATCGAAGTCAGCCGTCGAGCTCGGTACATCCGCAGCCTCATGCTGGAAATGGAGAGAATTCACTCTCATCTCATGTGGATCGGGGTCCTCGGGCACGTGATGGGATTCGACACTCTCTTCATGCACGCTTGGCGGATTCGCGAGCCCATCATGTGGTTGGCCGAAAGAATCACCGGGAACCGCAAAACCTACGGAATGGTCGTAGTGGGCGGTGTCCGCAGGGATCTTACCCCGGAAATCCGTGACGACGTTCGTCGAGTTGTCGAAAAACTGGAAGACGAGCTGAAACGCTTGGAACGCGATGTCCGAGTCGATCCGGCCGTTCGCAAGCGGACGGTCGGAGTGGGGAGTCTTTCGACGGAAGAGACGCGTCGTTGGAGTTTAATCGGTCCGGTGGCTCGGGCACGGGGTATCGATATCGATGTGCGCCGTGACTTTCCTTACGCCGCCTACGACGAGTTGGAGTTCCAGGTACCCGTGCTTTCCGGCGGTGACGTTTGGTCGACTCTCGAGGTACGGCTCGAGGAGCTGAAGTGGTCCATTCGTCTCATGCGCCAAGTGGTGGATGGGTTGCCGGACGACGGGCCGCTCTTGGTGGAATTTGCGGAGC
>Ga0116188_1000538_pt1 | contig 37393 bp, 34 predicted proteins | sample AD_JPNTR2_MetaG_FD_89807 | JGI IMG/M metagenome (GOLD analysis project Ga0116188, IMG submission 89807) | Active sludge microbial communities of municipal wastewater-treating anaerobic digesters from Japan - AD_JPNTR2_MetaG | ecosystem: Engineered > Bioreactor > Anaerobic > Digestate | place...
GCGAGGCACTGCGCAGGATCGCGGAGGGCGCCGCCATGATCCGCACAAAGGGAGAGGCGGGAACCGGCAATGTCGTGGAAGCCGTCCGCCATATGCGGACCATGAACCGCGAAATACGCCAGCTGGTTCAGATGCCGGCGGAAGAAATCACCGGTTTCGCCAAAGCAAACGGCATCCCCTATGAACTGGCGCTGAAAGTCAAAGAACTCGGCCGGCTGCCGGTCGTCAATTTCGCGGCGGGAGGAATCGCCACGCCTGCCGACGCGGCGTTGATGATGCAACTGGGCTGTGACGGCATCTTTGTCGGATCCGGCATCTTCAAATCGGCCGATCCCGTCAAGCGCGCCCGGGCAATCGTCAAAGCGACGGCTTATTTCAATGACCCGCAAAAGGTCTTGGAGGCGTCCATGGATTTGGGCGAGGCCATGCCGGGTCTGGAAATCTCACAGATTCCACCGGAACAGATTCTGGCGGGGCGCGGCTGGTAACTCCTTATGTCTCTGAGGTTGGTCAGCGACACACGCGCAGGGATCGGCATCCTCGATCTGCAGGGGGGAGTCCAGGAACATCTCGAACATTTGGAAGCCATCGGCATTCTCTGCAGGAGGGTCAAGCAGGCATCCGACTTTTTTGATCTGGCGGGACTGATTATTCCGGGCGGAGAAAGTACGTGCATTGCGCGTCTGCTCAATATTTTTCAACTTAAGGACACCATCCTCGAGGCGCACGCCAGGGGCATGAAAATATGGGGAACGTGCGCGGGTACAATCTTACTGGCAAAACAAATCATTGGTGAGAAGTCCTGCCTGAATTTGATTGACATTACGGTTCAGCGCAACGGCTTCGGCAGTCAAATGGACAGTTTTAAAAGTGAAGCGGTCATGCCCGCCCTGTCCGCCCAACCGATTCCCCTGACGTTTATCCGCGCTCCAAAAATCGTTTCCGCCGGGCCAAATGTCCGCGTGCTTTTAAGATTGGATGATTATATCGCGGCGGCGGAAAATGAATCCATTCTGGTGACGGTTTTCCACCCGGAACTTACCCCGTGTCTTGCCTTTCACCGCTACTTTGCCCTCAAGTGCGGGTTGCAGCCTGTTCCCGATGAACACGACTTGTTCAATGAGCAATGGGACACGACAAGCTGGATGAAACATTCCCGGATTGCCTAAAAGAGCGCCCCAGCCATCCGCGCTGCCATGCTTTGTTTGTGAAACATTACGATTCAAAAATGGCGGAGGATTTCAGGTAAACAATTTCAGAAAGATCGTGGCCAGCGTCAAATAGGAAAAAAAACCGAAAGCGTCTGTAAACGCAGTCAAAAGAATATTGGAACCCAAGGCGGGATCGAGTTTCAAGCGCTTCAGTGCCAGGGGGATCAAGACACCGGCCATTGTCCCGGCAAAAATACTGGTGATCATCGCCAGACCCAGGATCAGGCCCAGGACGGGAATGCCCTTCCAAAAATAGGCAATGATTCCGATGACCGTGCCGACTGCGACGCCGTTGGCAATGCCCACGGCAATCTGCCGGATCAGAGCTTTTTTTGCGTTTTCAAATGTTATTTCGCCAAGTGCCATTCCACGAATGATCAGTGCGAGTGTCTGGCCTCCGGAATTTCCTCCCAAACCGGCCACGACGGGCATGAAAAAAACCAGCGCCACCATCATTTTTATCGTATCTTCGAAAAAACCAATAACGATAACGGAAGTTAGAGCCGTCAGCAAATTCAGCAACAGCCACGGCAGTCTTTTTTTGACGGACTCCGTTGTTTTGTGAAAAATGGTGTCATCCTGGCCCAAACCGGCAATGCGATACATATCTTCTGATGTTTCTTCCTGAATGGCGTCCACAACATCGTCAATTGTGATGCGGCCCAGCAGATGCCGGTCTTGGTCCACGACACCGATGGAGACCAAATCATATTTTTTGAAAAGGCGGGCGACTTCTTCCTGGTCCATATCTGATGGAACGCTCGGGATATCCGGGTCAATTACGTCCACGATGGGCGTGAAACGCTTCATTGTAATGATGTTTTGCAATGGAACGGTTCCCACGAGTTTGTTTTCATCATCGACGACAAAGATGTTGTGGATATTTTCGATGTCATCTTTGGCATCGGCAACGGCCTGGAAAGCATCGTTGACTGTTGCGTTATGGTTCACGGAAACCAATTCGGACTGCATGATACCGCCGGCAGTGTCTTCGCGGTATTTCAACAGTTCCTTGACTTCCTTGGAATCTTCCGGCTCAATAGCATCGAGAACCGCCTTGGCCTGATCATCGGATAATTCGGCAATAATGTCCGCCTTGTCATCCGAGTCCATTTCTTCGATGATGTCGGTAAGCTGTTCGTTGGAGAGATCTTCGATAATCTGCTCTCTGGACGCGTCGGAAAGCTCTAGAATAACGTCGGATGCCTTATCCACGTCCAGAAGCGAAAAAAGATGCAGGCGGTCTTCTTCCTCCAGCTCATCAATCAAATCCGCGATATCAGCCGGATGCATCTCCGAGAACATATCGATGATGTCAAATTCCCGGTTGTGGCTGATAAGATCTCTGAGCGTTTCGAGTTTGGTCGGTTCTTTTTTCTTGATTTCTTTCATGAGACTGCCACGTGAAAAATTTTTTAAAAAACAAATGTCAATGAAAACAATGCCGAACGCAAAGATTGACTAATATAAAATATAAAATTATGAGGAACTGCTTTAAGTGAGATTAATCGCCCCGTTTAGATTTTATAGGAAAATTGCTTGAACATGTCAACGTTATTCTCCAACAATTTGTAAAATTTCATCATGATCATGTTGTGTAAAGTACTCTGACGTTGCAAAATGGAAAAGACTTTTCTATGCCACTTGCGAATTTTTATGCTAACATGCAAGCGTGATGATCAACCGTAACAACATAAAAGCTCTCGAGCGGAATTTCTTCGCCGTTTGCAGATACTGGGGGGATTTGAAACATGCTCTGCTCCAGGTGACATCACTCGGAGCTATGAGTCTGGGGATTGATATAGCCGATGTCAATTGGGCGTGGAATGAAAAACCTCTCAATAAACATTCTGCACAGTTTGTAGAGCAAATAAAATGTTTTTATCGAAAACTTGAAGTGCCGTTCTGGTGGTGGGTCTATCCATGCGGACAATCCGCCGCGACAAAGCAAATTCTTCGGGATGCCGGATTCAGAGAAATTCAGAAGATGAGTTGCATGACGGCAACATTAACAAGGGTAAAAGACATCTTTTCTCCTTCTGCCGACATAAAGATAAAGAAAGTTTCCTCCGCACGGGAAAGAATCGTATGGGAGAATACCTGTTTTGTGGGTTTTGAAATGCCTCCGACTGCAAAAAAGAATTTCCATTCATTTGTTTCTTCCTTTGATTTAAGAGAAAATTCAGCCCAGAGGCTTTATTTAGCCTATTGGAAAGACACTCCTGTTACAACTTCTCTTCTTTTTACATACAAAGACACTGCTGGAATGTATTACGTCTCTACGATACCTGAACACAGAAACAGGGGCTTCTGTCTGGCGCTGATAAAAGAAATATTGAAGGAAGCCAAGATCCTGGGAATATCGAGGGTGATTCTACAGGCCACAACCGAAGGCCTTGGCGTCTATAAAAAGGCGGGTTTCACAGAGGTGACAAAAGCGGACATATACTCTTTATAAACACTTGAAATAATTAAGTAATTATTATATTTTTGTCAAAATACTTCTTTTTAGACACCTCTATTATTTATTGACAAAGCTTTATCGATTATTATAATAAGCCCGACAATTACAATACAAAATTTTTACAGCCATGGCATAGGCCATGATTTTTTATTGGAGGATCTGTTATGGAAAATAAAAATCGTAAAACTTTCTTTATGTTTCTACTGGCATTTTTGGTCGCTTTTTTTATTGTTTCTTTTGTTGAGGTATTAAGATCTTCGCTTCTGCCTTCCGGTGCTCCGGAAATTCAATCCGCGTCAGCAATTTCTCCTTTTGATGGCAGCACACCATCGTCTTTTGCAGATTTGGCGGAACGTGTTAAACCGGCAGTTGTCAATATAAGCACCACAAAAATAATCAAAGGCAAAAGTTTCATAAATCCATTTGGTCGGTCACCTTTTAATGATTACTTTGGAGATGACTTCTTCAATCATTTCTTTGGAGACATACCTCAGCGCGATTTCAAACAGAAAAGTTTGGGTTCCGGTTTCATCATTAGCAATGATGGCTACATCCTGACAAACAATCATGTTGTTGAAAACACTGATAAAATTTTAGTAAAAATATCTGATGGCAAGGAATATGAAGCCAAAATCATCGGAACAGATGAAAAAACTGACATTGCCCTAATAAAAATAAAACCCGATCACAATCTGCCGGTTGCAGAAATAGGAGATTCGGAATTATTAAGAGTGGGGGAGTGGGTCATCGCGATTGGCAATCCATTTGGTCTTGCGCAAACAGTAACGGCAGGAATCGTCAGCGCCAAAGGGCGTGTCATCGGTGCAGGCCCTTATGATAATTTCATTCAGACCGATGCATCCATCAACCCGGGAAACAGCGGAGGGCCACTGTTTAACATGCAGGGAAAAGTTGTCGGAATTAATACGGCTATCGTCGCTCAAGGTCAGGGTATCGGTTTTGCTATCCCCATCAATATGGCCAAAAACATCTTGGGAGATTTAAAGACAAAGGGAAAGGTGTCCCGCGGATGGCTTGGAATTTCCATTCAGGACATATCAGAAGATATTGCCAAAAGCATGGACTACAAAGGCACAACCGGAGTTTTGGTAACGGATGTATTTCAAAATGATCCTGCGGACAAAGCCGGCATTAAAGTTGGCGATATCATTTTAGAGATTAATGAAAAGAAAATAGCTGATTCTCATGACTTACTCTTAACGGTGGCATCATTGCATGCCGGCGAGCGAGCCAAGATAAAAATCTACCGCGACGGAAGAGAAATGATTTTCAACGTCAATGTTTCTGAACGCAAAAATGAACCGGAAATAGCTTTATCAAAATCAGAGGGGAATTTCGGCATCAAAGCTCAAGAAATCACCAAGAGTCTGGCTCAACAACTCGGAATTTCCAGCGATCATGGGGTTATTGTGACGGATGTTGAACCCGGAAGCCCGGCGGACGAGGTAGGGATTCAGCCGCGTGACATCATCCTCCAAGTTAATAAGGTAAAAATTACTTCCTTTAAACAATATCTTTCTGAAATGAGCAAAGCCGTTAAAAACAAGAGCGTCGTACTCCTGGTCAAACGCGGAAAATCCAACTTCTTTGTCAGCATCCGCGAGGAATAAACTATCTCACCCGGAACATTAAAAAAGGGCAGGGAATTAAAAACCTGCCCTTTTCAATGTTTCACGTGAAACATCTTTCTAGCGGAATTAACCGTTGAGCCATTTTGAATACTGATACATTTTGGCCAAAGTTTTCACGGCTCTTTCAGGCGTTATAAAATTTACTCCCTTGTAACGGCAGTCTGGTACGTTTGTCACTGTTCGCGTCGAATCATCATTTAAGAGATAAACGCCAACAACAGGCTTGTTATACTTTTCCATTAATTTTACTGTTTGCTCAATGGATCTTTTTTCAAATTCATCAACATAAAGCATGGAGCCGTCCACAAATTTGGCATCATACTTTGGATTAACCGCGCCAGCCGATTCCATGATCGCTCTGATCATTATCTTTCTTCCGATGATTCCCATGTGAATTATGGAATCGCATCCATCCCATTGAATGAGCTCCTCCAGAATCTTCATATAGGTTTCCGTGTTCATTTCTCCCACGACATCAATCGGATTGGCATGGCTCCAGAAGGGCGGAAGCATCGTATTAATATGAGCAATCACTTTCTCGGAGAGCTTGGGCACAACCAAACCGTTTTCTTCGCACAAATCGGAGGCGACAACGCCCCATCCTCCTCCCAATGTCAAAATGGCCACCCTATTGCCCTTTGGCAAAGGCAAGGAAGAAAACGCGGCTGAAAAATCCAGCAAGTCCATCGGGCTGTCCGCCTGAACAATTCCTGCCTGATGGCACGCCGCCGTAAATACCTTCATGTCGGAAGCCATCGCGCCGGTGTGGCTTGCAGCCGCGCTGGATCCTGCCGATGTGCGTCCGCCTTTCAAAATAATGACAGGCTTCTTCTTTCCAACTCTTTTCGCTGATTCAAAAAATCTTCGTCCGTTTTTCACGCTCTCTACGTACAAAACAACTGTTTTGGTCAAATCATCTACTTCAAAACCATCCATGTAGTCTTCAATGGTAATCATCGCCTCATTTCCGGAACCGCAAAACGCTCGAATACCAATGTCTTCTTTAGCTGCAAAGGCCAGAATTTGTGTGCCCAAGTTACCTGACTGAGCTAGCAGGACAGTACCTCCAGCGGGCGGACGCACATGGGATCCGACACAATAAAATGAGATGTGCGGATTGCAAATGCCCATTGTATTCGGACCGATAATTAATATGCCCGCTTCCTGCGCTCTTTTAACCAGTTCTTTTTCCAGCTTTTTTCCTTCCTCTCCGACCTCGCCGAAACCGGATGATATCAATAATACATTTCTAATGTTTTTTTGTTCAAATTCCGGAATCAAAGACAAAACTTTTTCGGCTGGAATAGTGACAACAGCCAAATCTATCGGATCGGAAATTTCTGTTACAGATTTATAGACTTTTCTTCCAGCAATTTCTCCTCCCTGGGCATTGACCAGATAAATTTCGCCTTGATATTTCCCCGCAACTACACCGGAGAACATCAAATGACCCCATTTACTGATATTTGACGACGCTCCAACAAATGCGATTGATTTGGGATAAAACAGTTTGCCGATTTTCTTCGGTTCCACCGGAAGAGGAAATTTTCTTTTTTCCTTTTTATTATCCAAAACAACAAGCGCATCAACCGCCGTTACTTTCCCATCGGAAGACACAAGCAATGGATTGATGTCAATTTCTTTAACATCCAGGCATTCCATCCCTATTCTCGATAAACCTGTAAGCACTTTTACAATGGCTTTCTTATCCGGTGCTTTTTCTCCACGAAATTTTTGAAGCAGTTTTTTTGCTTGTAGTTCATCCAGCATCTTTTCTGCTTCTTTTTTGTTCAGCGGCGCCAAGCGAAACACCACATCACCAATGGCTTCCGTGAAAATACCTCCCAAACCAAACATGATTGCGGGACCAAACTGATCATCCTGAAAAAGTCCGGCGACAAATTCTCTTTTGCCTTCCAGCATGGGCTGAATTAAAAATCCCTCTAGATCATCGCCAGCCGCATCCTTAATGTTTTGTGCGGCCAAACGCACTTCTCTTTTGTTTTTTAAATTCAGTTTCACCAAACCTTTTTCAGTTTTATGCGTCAGTTTAGCTCCAAGTCCTTTCAAAACTACCGGGTAACCAATCTCTTTAGACTTTTGTTGCACTTCCCTGATATTTTTGACGACAACTTCTTTCACAACGGGAATACCGAATTCTTTTAAGAAGGCCTTCGATTCAGCTTCGGTCAGAGTGTTTCTATTCTGAGTTTTTGCTTTTTCTATGATTTTTATTTTATCCATTGGAAATTCTCCATATGATTTTATGTTGTTTAAACCATTAATATTTTTTCTATTTCTCGTGCTATTTTTCGCCAAGAGGCGTAATGACCTTCCAGAAAAAATCAAAGAAATTATTTATCGTATCTGCAAGTTTCCATTTCATGCCATGCACATACCAGTTTTGAATATGTCTTTGAGTAATCATCATATAAAGATCCGCAAAATAAATATTCTCTATCTCCGACATCACCGCTCCCTTCGCTTTTGCCTTCTCAACTACTTCATTTAATATATCAAGTTCAGATTCTCTCTTATAAGATTTACTCGCCATGAAGCTCTTCATTGGAACTGTTATGAACTCCGTCACGGCCAGGTCAGGATTTTTGTCGAAGAAATCCATCGTTACCCAGAATAATTTCCGAAACATTTCTCGGATATCTTCCGTCCCTGACAAGTGCAGCCTCATCAACGAGGCCAAATCTCGCAATTTTTCATCTATGATAGAAAACAGCAAATCTTCTTTAGAAGAAAAATATTTATATATCGTGCCTGTGCTGATTCCACTGTCTTTCGAAATATCTCTTATATTAACAGCATGGAAATCTTTTTTAGAAAATTGACGCAAAACGACAGGATATAGGCGTTCTTTTATTTTTTCGGGAATAGCTGGTTTGTCCGTATCCATAATTACAACTGATATATTTTTTTCTTTCTCAATATAAAACATTGTTTCAAAAGTCAAGCATAAATTGAAACATTGTTTCATTTTTGTGCAGATTACTGATCATATTGATTTTTTTACATTAAAGATTCCGTTTTAAAAAAATCTGAATGGATTTTTTAGCGATTCCTCTCAATATTAATCCTGCTAAAAGTTGATTTAAAAGTTGTTTGAAAAGTCAATAGCTTTTCTCCGGCATCCTTATTATTTCATTTCATAATAAAAACAGATTTGGAACTGGGACGGACAACTGCATTCGTTTTCCGTTCTCTTTTTCTGATCATTGAAAAAATTGTCTTGCCGCTAACAATAATAATTTGTGCATAAAAATCCCCGGATCCAATATTGCACCTTTAAAAAATAGAATTTCTGCATTATTGCAGGTTTAATTGATGAAAGATTCAATGCCGCATTGTTTCGCTGCCCATCACGTTGCAATGGACTTTAGGTTCCGGCCGAAACACTCCAACTTTCAACTTTAACTTTTCTGACAACAGGGGCAACAATACGTGCTTCGACCGCCCTGCCTCACCCGGATAATAGTTTCTCCGCACGTTTGGCAGGACACTCCCTCCCTGCCGTAAACCTTCAGTTCATGCTGATACCTTCCCCTGCGACCATATAGATCACGCCAATCGGAAATTGACGTTCCCCTTTTTTCTATTCCCCTGTTCAAAATCGCCCGCGCATTTTTGAAAAGCTCCCTCCATTGGAACAACGTCAATGTATTTGCTTGTCTAAAAGGCGAGAGCTTTGACCGATGGAGAATTTCACAAGCGTAAATATTTCCGATTCCAGCCAATGCTTTCGGATCCATCAGCAACGTTTTTATATGCACCTTTCGTTTTGCCTGCTTATTAAAAAATCTTTCTTCGTCGAAACCGGCAACAAAATCGTTGTTCGGAACGTCCTGTTTTGTTCTCTGAATATCTACAGTGGCAAATCTCCGGGGATCGACCAGAAGGATTGCCCCATCTGAAAATTTTAATGTCCAGCGAACGTATTTCGGTTTAGGTCCTTCCCGCTTCCAAAGCAGTCTTCCGCTCATGCGCAAATGAATTTTTATGAACGTGTCATCCTCAAGGCCAATCCAAATGGTCTTGCCGACTCGTTCGACGCCGATGATCTCCCTTCCCACTACATTCTTCATCTTGGGTATCTTGGCATCATCAATCCTGCAGGCGCATATTTTCCTGTGACAAATCTTTTTCCGCAGCTGACGGCAGAGCGTCTCCACTTCAGGCAATTCAGGCATCCTTCGCCTCCTTCCTTTCGACTCGAAATGATTCTGTTCCTTTTACTCCGAATGAATATTTTTGCCCAATCGTTTTTTTCATCCCATCACGACCCGGATTGTTGCGCCTCGTCGTTATTGAAGTCCGCTTAGACTATCGCCTCCCCCGACCCAATTTTTTTCAGCTCATTGAAATTTTGGCTCATGACATATCGACAACAATCATCCGACCTCTCTCTAACGCAGATTCCACGCGAGTTCCCGCGTTCTTGCTTTTCATTGCAACGACCAAGGATTCAATGATTTCTTCAAGAATCATCCTCCGATTTAAATGCGATTGTCCGGTTCGAGAAAAAATTTTTTTCCAAAATTGCAAAAAAATGTTGACAAAAAAAATTGTATGAGTAAATTTCAAACTAACAACGCACTTTGAATGCTTAATTTTTTTTGCACGGAGGAGTGAATGGAAAGCGAGACCCTGTTTCGAGAGGAGGAAGAACCTCCTGGTCCATTGACCGGTCTTGGCAATACAAAAAATAATGTGAGTGACTTTTTGTTGTTCAGCTCCGAGGTTTCGCCTTATCCGCCCAAACAAAAGTCATCCAGAGATTTATTTCCTTTTAAAGACTCCGCCCGCGCTCGCCTTTTCCGAGAAAAATATTACCCCGACATTACCCGTTTCGAATGGTTTGACTGGCGATGGCAGTTGCGCAATGCTATTCGTGACGCCGATTCCCTTGAACAGATTATCCGTCTTTCCGAAAATGAACGGCAAGCCATGCTCCATCATGCCGGATCTTTGCCCGTGTCCATTACGCCTTATTACGCGAGCCTGATTGACCCGGACGATCCTTCCGATCCCATCCGCCGCTGTGTTGTTCCGATTGTCGACGAATGCCTCCACACGGAAGGCGAAGACGAAGATCCTCTGTGTGAGGACGTTGATTCCCCGGTTCCGGGCATTATTCACCGCTATCCCGACCGGGTGCTCTTTTTGGCAACCGACACCTGCTCCACCTACTGCCGCTACTGCACCCGTTCCCGGATCATTGAACGCAGCAACCGTCATTCCTTGAATTTTGAAAAATGGAACAAAGCCATCGATTACATTGCCGGCAACAAAAACATCCGCGACGTTCTGCTGTCCGGCGGCGATCCGCTAACCCTTTCAGATGAAAAATTGGAGTGGCTTCTGGCCAGGCTGCACAAAATTCATCATGTGGAAATTCTCCGCATCGGCACCAAAGTTCCCGTTGTCCTTCCCCAGCGCATCACTCCCGCCTTGACGGCAATGCTCAAAAAATACCATCCTCTTTGGATGAGCATTCATATCACCCATCCCAAGGAATTGACGCCCGAAATGAGCGCCGCCTGCATTCGTCTCGCCGATGCCGGAATTCCCCTTGGCAGTCAAACGGTGCTTCTGGCCAACATCAATGATGACGTGGCCACCATGACCCGTCTGGTTCATGGTCAGTTGCAGATCAGAGTCCGTCCCTATTATCTGTATCAGTGTGACCCCATTCCCGGTTCATCGCATTTCCGCACACCGATCAGCACCGGCCTGAATATTATCCAAGGACTGCGTGGCCATACCACCGGTTACGCCGTACCCACTTACGTGGTGGATGCGCCCGGCGGCGGAGGCAAAATTCCTCTACTGCCCGAATATGTTGTCGGATGGGAAAATGGCGATCTTTTGTTACGCAACTACGAAGGCAATACTTACCGCTACCCCGATAATCACGCAAAGCTAAAAGATATACATTAATTCGACATCAAATCTTTTCAGGGGGCAATCATCACATCGTGGGTCGCGTCAGCAGGAAACTCAAAATTGGCCTCACCTATGATTTACGCGACGATTACCTGGAAGAAGGATTTGGTCTCGAAGAAACCGCGGAATTCGACCTTCCCGACACCATCGCGGCCATTGAAAAGGTCATTTTAGACAACGGTTTCGTCGCCGACCGCATCGGCAACATCAAATCGCTCATCCGCAGGCTCGCCCGGGGCGACCGCTGGAATCTCGTATTCAATATTGCGGAAGGCCTGTATGGATTCGGTCGAGAAGCTCAGGTCCCCGCCGTACTGGATGCCTACAATATTCCCTATACCTTTTCCGATCCTCTGGGTCACGCCATCACCCTACACAAAGGCATCACCAAGCGGATTCTCCGCGACGCCGGCATACCCACGCCGGACTTCTTTGTGGTGAACGACGAAAAGGACGTTGACGAAATCAGTCTTCCTTTTCCGGTGTTCGCAAAACCCGTCGCTGAGGGAACCGGCAAGGGCATCAATGCCCTCTCCAAAATCAGTCATCGCAAAAATCTGAAAAAAATCTGCAAACATCTCCTCAAAACTTTCCGACAGCCCGTTTTAGTGGAAACCTATCTTCCTGGACGGGAATTTACCGTCGGTATTTTGGGTACCGGTCGAGAGGCGCGGGCGATCGGCGCGCTGGAAGTGGTCCTTAAGCCCCACGCGGAACAAAATGCCTATTCATACGAAAACAAGGAACACTATGACACGCTGGTTGAATATATTCTGGTTCAGGACGCCGAAGCCGAAAAAGCCATGGACATTGCCTTGAGGGTCTGGCGGGTGCTGGATTTGAAAGACGCCGGGCGGATTGATTTGCGTTCGGACAGCGAAGGCATCCCGCATTTTTTGGAGGTCAATTCACTGGCCGGCCTCAATCCTGTAAGGTCGGATCTGCCAATTTTATGTTCCAAAATCGGCATGAGTTATCATCAGCTGATCACCACCATCATGATGTCGGCACTCCAACGGGCAAAAGAATCCTTTCCTAAAAAGCCGGTGTAAATTCAAATGAAAAAAATTGTTGTTTTACACAGCGACATTTCACCGGAGGCAACCCAGGATGAACTGGATTGCCTCATCCAGGCCCAAACCATCGCCACCGCCCTGAAGGAACTCAACTTTCAGCCGGTGCTTGTTCCTTTCAGCCTCGATATCCGCCAAACCATTGCCAAGCTGAATGCTTTCAAGCCGTTTGCCGTCTTTAATCTCGTGGAAACAGTGGCCTCTTCCGGCCGGCTGATTTATTTTGCTCCCGCCGTCCTGGATCTGCTGAAAATCCCCTATACCGGTTGTCCGACGGAAGCCGTCTTGCAGACTTCCAACAAGCCCCTGGCAAAAAGAATCTTGCAGGGTTTCGGCATTGCCACACCGGACTGGCTTGAACAGGACGGCACCGAATACCGGCGGCAAAAGGCAAAACGGTATCTGATCAAGTCTGCCTGGGAACATGCGTCCATCGGTCTGGATGAGAAATCGCTCATTGAATATCAAAGCAAAGAATTCGTTTTGCAGGCAATGAAACGGCGGGAGAAGCGACTCGGGGGCTCTTGTTTTGCGGAAGCTTATATTGAAGGCCGCGAATTCAACGTCGCGCTGATTGCGCGCAAAGCCGGCGTCTTGGTTTTGCCCATCGCGGAAATGCTTTTTCACGATTACGCTCCGGACAGGCTCAGAATCGTGGACTATAAGGCGAAATGGGACGCTGCCTCCTTTGAGTACAACAACACCATCCGGAACTTCGATTTCGGCGCGAAAGACCGTTCTCTGATTGACAGGTTGAGAGAAATCGCCCTGTTGTGCTGGAAGATTTTCTCCCTCAAAGGCTATGCTCGGGTGGATTTTCGGGTTGATAAAAAAAACAGGCCATGGGTACTTGAAATAAATACGAATCCGTGCTTATCTCCCGACGCCGGATTTGCCGCGGCTCTCAATCAGGCAAAAATAAAATACACCGAAGCCATCGGTTTAATCCTCGCCGACGCGGTGAATCGCTTTTAAGGAGTAAAGAAGAAAGTGTTCAGACCCATTGTGTTTCTGTTTTTTTCCAATCTGTTCATGACCTATGCCTGGTACGGGCATCTGAAAAATTTCAACAGCAAGCCGCTGTTTTTTGTCGTTTTGTTCAGCTGGGGCGTCGCCTTTTTTGAATACGTTCTGCAGGTGCCCGCCAATCGCATCGGTTTTCAATATTACTCGCTGGCACAATTGAAAATCATTCAGGAAGTCATCACCATGATTGTGTTTGCCGGATTTGCGGTAACCTACATGAAACAGCCGCTGAAACTGGATTTCCTGTGGGCGGCTCTTTGTCTTGTCGGCGCGGTCTATTTCATATTCCGCGACGGCATGCCACACGCTTAACCGCTCTTATGAAGAAAACTGCCTTCCGCCAGAACATAAAAGCCTCCGATGTCCGGAGCATCGCCGGCATCGTGCGGTCCACGGGCTTTTTTTCAAAAGAGGAGCTGGCCATCGCCAAAGAACTTGCCCGGGAAAAACTCAAGCACAGAAAAACCTGTTCCTACCGTTTTGTTTTTGCCGAAGAACACAACAAGGTCGTGGGCTATAGTTGCTATGGCCGGATTCCCGCCACAAAATCCAGCTATGATATCTACTGGATTGTCGTGGCCAAAAACTGCCAGGGACAAGGTTGGGGAAAAGCGCTGATGTCCAGAACGGAAGAACGCATTGTCCAAAGCGGAGGAACGCAAGCCTATGTGGAAACCTCCTCCCGCAAACAATACAAACCTACCCATCATTTTTACGAAAGCTGCGGCTACCGAAAGGCGGCCTTTCTGAAAAATTTCTACGCCCCAGGCGACAGCAAGATTATATATTCTAAGACCTTAAAATAAAACGAGAACATTCTTCGCGGAGCGTAAAAATTCCCAAAATGCTTGCATTTTCCCCTGTAATCCGCTAAAGCACTGCCAGCATACTTTGGTGTTTTTCCCAAAGGAACACAAGGAGGATGTCTGATGCGCTTATTTCCCAAAGAAGAGAACTTCTTTGAACTTTTCGAAGAACTGGCCAATAAAATCGAAGAGGGCGGAAGGCTTTTTCTGGAAATGGCTCAGGCCCGAGACTATTCTGATGTCCGGGTATCCAAACTCAAGGAAATTGAGCATGAGGCCGACGGTATCACGCATAAAACCTACGAGAAAATGCACAAAACTTTTCTCACGCCCATTGACCGGGAAGACATCTACGCGCTGGTCAATAAAATGGACAGCATTATGGACGTCATCGAAGCCACGGCCGTCCGCATCCATCTTTATAAGGTCAAAGATCCTTCGGATGAAATCATCAAACAGGCGAAAATCCTCAACGAGTCCATCGGCAAAATCAAAAGCATTGTTCACGCCATGCGGGACATGAAAAATTCCGAAAAAATCCTTGCGGGTTGCGTGGAAATCAACACGCTGGAGAACGCGGGAGATGTGGTCATCCGAGCCATCATGGCCAATCTCTTTGAAAAAGAAAAAGACGCCATTGAACTCATCAAATGGAAAGACATCTACCAGCTCCTTGAAGAAGCCATAGATGTTTGCGAAGATGTCTCCAACATCGTGGAAGGAATTGTCCTGAAACATGCTTGATTCAACGGCCTTTGTTGTTTTCCTAATCATTGGCGCGCTGGCTTTTGATTTTCTCAACGGATTTCACGATTCGGCCAATTCCATATCCACCGTTGTCTCCACCCGCGTGCTGTCTCCCAAATACGCTGTCGTCTGGGCGGCTTTTTTCAATTTCGCCGCTGTTTTTTTTTTGGGAACGGCGGTCGCCCATACTGTCGGCAAAGGCATTATTGATATTAAGATTGTCGATAATTTGGTCATCTTGTCCGCTTTAGGCGGCGCGATTGCCTGGAACATTATCACTTGGTATTACGGTTTGCCCAGCAGTTCATCGCATGCGCTCATCGGCGGACTCATCGGCGCCGCCGTCACCAAAGCCGGCACAAAAACGCTCGTCTGGTCCGGCATTATCAAAACAACCTTGTTCATCTTTGTTTCTCCCGCCATCGGTATGATGCTCGGGTTTATCTTCATGGTGCTGGCGATGAACCTGAGTCATAAATCCAATATCGCCAAATCCGATAAACTTTTTCGCAAACTGCAATTGTGTTCCGCGGCAATCTATTCCCTGGGACATGGCATGAACGACGCGCAAAAAACCATGGGCATCATCGCCATGGCGTTGTTCAGCAAGGGCTTTTTGGGCAGCACCTTTTATATTCCCATCTGGGTCATCATCGCCTGTTATTCCATGATTTCGTTGGGAACGATGTTCGGCGGCTGGCGGATTGTAAAAACCATGGGCACAAAAATCACCAAACTTCAACCAATGGGCGGATTCAGTGCAGAAACCGCCGCTGCCTGTTCGATCATCGGCGCCACCGTGGCCGGCATTCCCGTCAGCACAACCCATACCATTACCGGCGCGATCGTCGGTGTCGGCGCCACCAAAAGACTATCCGCCGTTCGCTGGGGCATCGCCGGAAAAATCATCTGGGCGTGGGTCCTGACCATCCCCGCTGCCGCCACCATCTCTTCGGTCATCTATCTTTGCGTCGAACTTTGCATGATATAGCGGTTTTCCGCACTCAAAATGTGATTGATAAATTTCATTTTTTACCGTAAATCTTTCCGCAAAACACACGAACAAATTTTTTTCCAGGAGAAACTCATGCCGGCAAAGAAACTGCCTTTTACAAAAAAACAACTCGAGGAAATCATCAAGAAACACCCGACGCCTTTCCACATTTATGATGAAAAAGCCATCCGTGAAAACGCGCGGGATTTCAAAAACGCGTTTTCCTGGAATGAAGGTTTCAAGGAGTTCTTCGCCGTCAAGGCCGCTCCCAACCCTTACCTGATGAAAATCCTGCATGCGGAAGGTTACGGCGCCGATTGCAGCTCGCTTGCGGAACTGATGATGGCGCAAAAGACAGGCATCACCGGCGAAGAAATCATGTTTTCATCCAACGACACGCCCGCGGAAGAGTTTCAGCTGGCCAAAAAACTCAAAGCCATTATCAATCTCGACGATATCTCCCACATTGCCTATCTGGAACAACACGCCGGACTGCCGGATTTGATTTGTTTCCGTTACAATCCCGGCAAACTGAAAAAAGGCAATTTCATCATCGGCCACCCGGAAGAGGCCAAATACGGCTTCACCCGGGAACAGCTTTTTGAAGGCTATAAAATCTGCAGGGACAAGGGGGTCAGGCGCTTCGGTATCCACACCATGGTCGCCTCCAACGAACTGGATGCCAATTATTTTGTCGAAACCGCCGAAATTCTATTCAAACTGATTGCCGAAATCTCCCAGCAACTCAAAATCCGGTTCGATTTTGTCAATATCGGCGGCGGCATCGGCATCCCGTATCGTCCCGAGCAAAAACGCATCGACCTGAAGGCCATGAGCCGCGGCATCAGAAAAAAATATGACGAAATCATCGTGGCCAATGGATTGGCGCCTCTGAAACTTTTCACCGAATGCGGCCGCTACATTACCGGTCCTTACGGCTATCTGGTCGCCCGCGTCCTGCACATCAAGGACACCTACAAAAAATTCGCCGGACTCGACGCTTGCATGGCCAATCTGATGCGTCCGGCTCTTTACGGCGCTTATCATCACATCACCGTGATGGGCAAGGAACGCAAGCCCCATAATGTCCTATACGACGTCACCGGCTCGCTCTGCGAAAACAATGACAAATTCGCCATCGACCGCAAGCTGCCCAGGCTCGAACGCGGCGATATTATCGTCATCCACGACACCGGAGCGCACGGTTTTGCCATGGGATTCAACTACAACGGCAAGCTCCGCTCGGCGGAACTTCTCCTGAGAGAAAACGGCGACGTGATCCGTATCCGCCGCGCCGAAACGGTCAAAGACTACTTTGCCACTCTGGATCTCAAAGGATTGAAAAAATTCAGGGTGTAACAACACCCCCCCCCACGTGTCCTGGCTGCATGCAAGTACAGGCACAACATATTACTGGCGCGTCATTGCCCAGGATGAACAAAAAGAACAATCTGATCCGAGTGAAGTGCGGAGCTTTACCGTCTATTAATCCTTCCTTCACTTCTTTTGGAAACACACGCCGGTTTTCATGGGCAATGAAAGCCGGCGTGTGTTTCTTGCGCTTCACGTTTTCTTGCGTTCTGCCAGACGCCCATCCCTGCTTTCTTCCTGCCATCAAAACGCCTCTGGAAGAGAGCTTGCCATTTTCGGATGAGTTATGATATGGCCATGGCATCGTCCGCACCCTGGCAAAAGCCACAACGGCGATAAAATATTTTTTGAGAAAGACCCATGACATCAAGCGCAGAGCAGGCCATAGGCGTTTTTGATTCCGGAATCGGCGGACTTACGGTTGTCCGCTCGCTCATGGAGCGTCTGCCTTTTGAAAACATCATGTATTTCGGCGACACGGCGCGCGTGCCCTACGGCATCAAGTCGGTGGAAACCATCAACCGCTATGCCGCGCAAATCACCGAATTTCTGATTCAGAAAAACGTCAAAATGCTGATCGTCGCCTGCAACACGATGTCGGCTGTCGCCCATAAAACGATTGCCGACTTATCGCCGGTTCCCGTTCTGGAAGTGATAGACGCCTCGGCGCGTATGGCCACTCGAAGCACGAAAAACAAGTCCATCGGCGTCATCGGCACGCCGGCCACCATCAACAGCAACGCCTACGCCCGCGCCATTCATCTTCTGGACAGAAACTCCAGGGTTTTCTCGCAGGCCTGTCCCTTGTTCGTCCCGCTGGTGGAGGAAGGCTGGTTCGACCACCCGGCAACGAGGCTCATCGCCCAGGAATATCTCAAGCCGGTGACAGCCGAAGGTGTTGACACGCTGGTGTTGGGCTGCACGCATTACCCGCTTTTGAAGCCCCTGCTGCAGGCTATTGTCGGAAAAGACGTGATGCTCATTGATTCGGCTGAGGCAATGGCGGAAATGGCCGCCGACTTGATTGAACGGCAGAATATCGCAAACAAAAATAATGCGCCGCCGGAATATGTTTTTTATGTCAGCGACCTGCCTTATCGTTTCCAGACCATCGGCGAGCGCTTTCTGGGCAGGACGCTCGGCCGCGTCGAATTAATCAGCTTATAGGACAACTTTGATGAAAATTCTTCTTGCCGGCTACAATCTCGATGCTGATATTATCCGCGAGCTCAAGGAAAAAAGCGGCACTCAGCAGGATTTGACACCGGAAACGATTTCGGCGGCTTACGCTCGCATCAGCCGCAGTCCCCGGGCGGTCAATGAACTGCGCGCCATCGCCCGCGAGGAAGTCGAAAAAGCCCGCCTTTCCAACCGCAACATCGTTTTCGAAATGGGACACAGTTCCGTTGCCGAACACGCGGTTTTTAATATTGACGTCATTGGCGTGTCGCGTCTGCTGGTCGAGGAAATCGAAAAATTCCGCCTGTGTTCCTTTACGGAAAAATCCCAGCGCTATGTGCTCTTCGACAGGGATTTCGTCGTGCCTCAGGAAATTCAGCAAGCCGGCCTGACAAAATTGTTTGTCGCCACCGTGGAGGCACAAAACGGTTACTATCATGCGCTCTACGAAAAACTGCGGCCCTATGTTTTCGCGCAAAACAGGGCGCTGGCGGAAAACCCTTCCCACAAATCCCTGCTGGAGGGCTGGGCCAAGGAAGACGCGCGCTATGTCATCTCCCTGGCCACGCAGACGCAGCTGGGCATGACCCTTAACGCCCGCAATCTGGAACTGATGCTCAGAAGGCTGGCCGCGCATCCACTGGCCGAAGCAAGGGAATACAGCGAACAATTATTCGCGGCGACCAAGGACATCGCGCCTTCCCTCATCCGCTACACCCAAGCGACGGACTACGAAAAATTAACCAAAGAAAACCTGCGGCAGAGCGTTCAAGCCCTTCTGCAAAACCTACGTCGGCCACAAGAGGCCCGCAAACCGGCTGCCGTGCGGCTGGCTTTTTGCTCTCCGTCCGCAGATCACAAGGTTGCCGCCGCGCTATTGTTTGCCTCGAGTCATCTGGACTACGCTCGGTGCCTCAAGCAGGTCAATCAAATGACAATGAAGGAAAAAAAAGCCCTGTTCAAAACGGCTTTTGCCAGCTTGCAGGCGCACGACGCGGTATTGCGCGAGCTGGAAAACGTGGATTTGCAGTTTGAGCTTGTCTTGAGTTCCAGCTGTTTTGCCCAGCTCAAACGTCACCGCATGGCCACGATAATTGCCCAGGAATACAACCCGCGGCTGGGCGTGACCGTGCCGCCGTCCATCAAGGCCATCGGTGAGCAGAAAAATTTCATGAACATCATGACCCAGACGCAAAAAGCCTTTGAGCAAATCCGTCTCAAAGCGCCCCGGGCTGCCGCCTATGTCCTGACCAATGCGCATCGCAAAAGAGTCCTGATGAAATTCAACGCCCGCGAAATGTACCATCTGGTGCGCCTGCGGGCCGACGCGCACGCCCAGTGGGACATCCGGCGGCTCACTCAAAAAATGCTTATGCAGGCAAAGAAAGTCATGCCGCTGACGCTGATGATGGCCTGCGGCAAGGACAGCTTCGCCGCAACGTACAAAAAAACTTTCCCTCGCCGCTAACGCCTTGGTTTCCGATTTTGACTCATGAATCATTCCTACAGTAAAAATCAGCTAATGGTTCTTCTGGTCACGACGCTGAGTTCTTTTCTGACCCCTTTCATGGGCTCGGCCATCAATGTCGCCCTACCCGCCATCGCCCGGGAATTATCCATGAACGCGTTGAGTTTGAGCTGGGTGGCCACTTCATTTATTCTGGCGGCCGCCATTGCGCTGATTCCCATGGGCAGGCTGGCGGATATTCACGGCCGACGGCTTGTTTTTCTCTGGGGCGCGGCCATCTTCACCATCGCTTCCTTTATCTGCTGTCTGACCCCGTCGCAGAGCTTTTTGATTACCGCCCGTGCCGTTCAGGGATTCGGCGGCGCGATGATTTTCAGCACCTCCACGGCCATGCTGATTTCGGCATATCCCCAAAATGAAAGGGGCAAGTTCCTCGGCATCAATGTCACCGCCGTTTATGTCGGCCTTACCATCGGCCCGTTCATCGGCGGGCTGGTCACGCATTACCTGGGATGGAGATATATTTTTCTGATTACTGTGCTTCTGGGACTCGTAATTATTTTTATCGCCTACTTTTTTGTCGAACGAGAAATTCCGGCCAGGAAAAAGGACAGGTTTGATGTTGCCGGTTCGCTGCTCTACGCGATTGCCCTGTTTGCCATGATGTATGGATTTTCTCTTCTGCCCGGCTGGAACGCCGGTCTGTTAATCGGCATCGGCGTTTTTTGCCTGGTGTTATTCATTGCTCAACAGTTGAACAACCCTTCCCCCCTTGTGGATATCCGATTATTTCTGGACAACAAGGTATTTGCCTTTTCCAATCTCGCCGCGCTGATAAATTACAGCGCCACGTTTGTCGTCGGTTTTTTGCTGAGCCTCTATCTGCAAAATATCAGGCTGCTCTCGGCGGTCGAAGCGGGATTCGTTCTGGTTGCCGCACCGGTGGTTCAGGCCGTGATTTCTCCCTTCGCCGGCAGACTCTCCGATCGTTTCGAACCGCAGATCATCGCGTCCATTGGTATGGGCATTACGGTTACGGGTTTGATTCAGCTCATTTTTCTCAACGGCGGCACCTCGATGATGTATATTCTGTTCTGCCTTGTTTTGCTGGGTGTCGGTTTTGCCCTGTTTTCCTCGCCCAATGTCAACGCGACGATGAGCGCGGTGGAAAAAAAGTACTACGGCATCGCCTCGGCCACGCTCGGCACCATGCGCCTGACCGGCCAGATGGTCAGCATGGGCATCACGATGCTGGTTTTTGCGGTCATTCTGGGAAATCACCCCATCTCCCTATCCACCCGGCAGCCCTTCTTGAAGAGTACCCAGTTGATCTTTTCCATGTTGAGCGTCATCTCTTTCGGTGGCGTTTTTGCCTCTCTGGCCCGGGGGAAAATCCATCATGGGAAAAAATAGCTACCGGCCCTGTTCTTTTCTGACCGACTTCCGCGGAATGAAAAACGCGATTGGCGAACTGCGCGGTTGGTTTCATCCTGCCCAGCCCCGGCTTCATCTTCATTATGAAAGGTCGCCCGGCGATCCGCGTTTTGACGAGAATTGGTTCATCACAACCATAAAAGACAAAGTGGCTCATCATCCGGGAAACGCGATGGAATATCCCTTTTCCGGAGAAAAAATATTTGATGAGCCACTCATCGGTTTTGTCCGGGGCGACGATCCCATTTTCCGGAAACTCAAAGAAATCATCGGGCCGCATCACTTCAGCCCCGAAGAAATCATGCAGTGGCAGGCCAAGCGCAACCATGTCCCCGCTCCCGCAGCTGAAGATGTGAGCGTCGTATCCTTTATCCTGCCCCTGACACAAGCGACAAAAAAAGACAACGCGGCAATGAAAAAGTGGCCCGCTGAACGCTGGGCGCAGACACGCCTGCTGGGAGAAATATTCAGCCAGACTTTGGTTCGTGAGCTTGTGACCTGCCTGATGGAACGAGGTGTTTTGGCCATCTCTCCGGATGTCACACCCCTGTTCAACAAAAAACGCTATCCCAAAGTGGGCTGGGCTTCTCCCTGGTCTCACCGGCACATAGCATACGCGGCCGGATTGGGAACTTTCGGAATGCATGATTTTCTCATCACGGAAAAAGGATGCGCTCACCGGACGGGGAGTTGTGTCGTCAACCTGAAGCTTGCGCCAAACCGGAAGCAGCCGGAAGACATTCATGCCGATTGCCTGCACTATCGGGGGCAACGGTGCCTGCAATGCGCAACGCGATGTCCCGTGCATGCAATAACCGCGGACAACGCCCACGATAAGGAAGCCTGTTCCCGAAGGGTTGCTCAATCACTCTGGCATTGCAATAAAAAGTACCACATTTTTATCTACGGATGCGGCCTTTGCGCAACCGGCGTTCCCTGCGAATCCGAAATTCCGAAAAGACTTCAGAAAAAATAAGACAAACCAGCAAGAAAAAAAGCCGGAGTTGGTCTCCGGCTTTTCTCCAAAAGACTTGACTGAAGGATTAAGCAAGAATTTTTGTCTGCACGCCCCTTAAAATATCTTCCGCTTCTGTCATGATGTTTTGCACCATATCGCTGACTTTTGGCATGTCATGAATACGCTGGGCCGCTTCGCCCGCCGCCAGAAGCGCCTTCGCCTTGTCGCCTTCATAGGCGGCTTTCATGGATTCCAGCTCAAATTCAATCAGCTTCAGGTCGATGGACATCATGTCATCCGGCGTTCCCAGGTAGCATCCGGGTGATTTCTGCAGCGTGTTTCTGGCGTGTTCCTCGCTGCGCGGATTTTTAATCCAGCGCGCCGGTCCGACAAACCCTCGCGCGACCAGCGTGCCCCGGTCTCCGGTTTCCACAACCGCCTCCCGCCAAATTCTCGGGAAATCGCTCTCCTGCGTCGCGAGGAATCGGGTGCCCATCTGCACGCCGTCAGCGCCAAGCACCAGCACCGCCGCCAGCGTCTTGCCGTCGCAGAAGCCGCCGGCTCCGCACACCAGCGTCTTCTCATCAGACACCGCTTCAACCACCGCCGGCAGCAAAATCATCGAATGCACCGGCTCCCAGGAGGTGTGAAATCCGCCTTCGTGTCCGGAAGCCACGATGACATCCACGCCCGCTTTCTTGCAGCGAAGCGCGCCTTTGACCGAGGGCACCACATGCATCCAGGTGAAACCCGCCCCCTTGATTCTGTCTTTCCAGGGTACCGGATCACCGGCGGAAGTGAAGATGACTTTGAAGTTTTTTTCCATGCCCGGGTTGGCCGCCCGCACCCCAATGGCCGCGTTGATGATAAGTTCCGCCTGAAAAAGCAATTCCGCCGAAACCATCACGTTGATGCCGAAGATCCCCCCCGTGTCTTTGGTCAGCCGGTAAGCTCTTTTGAGGAGTTTCTCCATTGCGGTCGGTATGTCGTCGTTCGGATCGGCCTCTGCGCTCTGAATCCAATCATTGTAGACAAACGGCAGAAAATCCTTGTTGCACAGGCCGCTGGTGGAGAACAATCCCAACACTCCCGCATTGGCGGCGGCCACGCCGAGGTTGTTGTTGCTAAACGGTCCCATTCCCGCCTGAATGATGGGATACTTCACGCCGATGAGATCACACAATCTTGATTTAATCATTGCAAAAATCTCCTATTCCCTGATTCGTTTTTTCAGTTCTTTAATCATGTGATGAAGAACATTGCTCGCGTCTCCGACAATCGCGACATCCGCCATTTTCATCATCGTGGCCTGCGGATTTTTGTTCACCGCAACGATAAACTGGGCCTCACCCAGGCCCGCCGTGTGCTGGATCGCCCCGCTGATGCCGAAGGAAAAAAGAATCTTCGGTTTGATATGTTTGCCGGCCTGGCCGACCAATGCGCCATGATCCGCCCACCCGGCATACACCACCGGCCGCGTCGAGCCGACATCGCCGCCCAGTAATTTGGCCAGCTCCTGCAGTTTTTTAAATTTCTCTTTGTTGCCCATGCCGCGTCCGCCGCAAACAATGACCGACGCGTTCTCAATGGTATGCTCCTTCGCCACGGAACGTTCGTATTCCACCAGCCGCACGCGGGGTCTAGGCAAGTCCTTCATCAGAGGAAGGCGCTCGACAATCGCTTTCCGTTCGTGGTTGTGCGGTATTTCCTTGAACGTTCCCGGGCGGACCGTTGCCATCTGCGGACGATGGCGCTCCGTGACGATTTCCGCGAGCATATTGCCGCCGAACGACGGCGCAATCTGAACCAGCAAACCGTTTTCACTGACGCTCAAGCCCACGCAATCAGCGGATAATCCCGTTTTCAGCCGTTTGGCCAGCCGCGGTGCGAACTCGCGGCCGAAATCGGTGGCGCCGATAAGAATGATGTCGGGATCTCTTTGTTTGGCCAGCTTTTCAATAATGGCCAGATACATTTCGGTACTGTAGCTTTTCAGCGCCGGATCGTCAATCGCCAGAATCCGGTCCGCCCCGTGCGCCGTGTATTCCATAATCCATTCATCAATCTCATAACCGAAAATCAGCGCACAGACTTCCGCCTTGATGACTTTGGCCAGCTCCACCGCCCTCGCTATCAGTTGAAGCGTCACGCGGTTCTGATAATAATTGCGGTAATCACCGAACACCCAGATGCTTTTTTTCTTATTTTTCGTCATGCAGCTTCCTGCCTTCAATGGACTTGCCGATGGCCGCCCCGATTTTTCTTTGGTATTTGTCCAGAAATTCATTGACCACAGAGGAAGCCGTCCCCTGCAGCAGCACATTGCCCTTCTGCGCTTTGCGTAAAAAGACCTGGCGGACTTTCGTCCGCGACCCTTTGGCGGCCATCGCGGCGGCCGTCAGACCCAGTTCCGCAGCGTTCATCACCGTGATGCCTTTTCCCGCAAAGGCGCTCTCCAGACCCGCCAGCGGCGCATAGCGCGGCTTGTAATTTTCCATGGACACGGTCAAAAGCGCCGGAAACTCCATTTCCAGCGTTTCGCGGAAATTGTCCACCAGCCGCCGGACCCGGAGCGTTCGGCCGGAAATTTCCAGCTTTTCAATATAAGCCACCGAGGGCAAATTCAGTTCTTCCGCCAGCTGGGGGCCGACCTGCGCGGTTTCGCTGTCGGCGGTATAGGCGCCGCACAAAATCAGATCAAATTTGGGGCATGTCTTTTTAACGGCCTTTTGCAGAATCATCGAGGTCGCAAAGGTATCCGAACCGGCGAACAATTTGTCGCAAACCAGCACCGCCTCGTCCGCGCCCATCGCGAGGGCTTCGCGCAGCACCTCTTCCGCGGCAGGCGGCCCCATCGAAATGACGGTAATCTTCGCAGCAAACTTGTCCTTGATTTGCAGGGCGGCTTCCAGCGCGTGTTTGCAGGCGGGATTCATCATGCCGGGCGCGAGGTCACGCCGCAACGTGCCCGTTTTTTCATCCCAAGGCAGCTCCGCCACCATGGGAACCTGTTTGACGCATACAATCAGCTTCAGCATCATGTTTCTAAAAAGTCCATTGCGACAGGACAGCGCGCGCGATGACCATGCGCTGAACTTCGCTCGTGCCTTCGTAAATTTCCGTCACCTTGGCGTCTCGGAAATACCGCTCCACGTCGTATTCTTTGCTGTAGCCGTAACCGCCGTGAATCTGTACGGCCAACGATGTCACTCTGGTGGCCACGGTGCTGCAATAAAGCTTGGCCATAGACGCGTCGCAGCTAAACGGCGCGCCTTCATCCTTGCGCGCGCAGGCGTGGTATAAAAGCAGGCGCGCCGCCTTGATGTCGGTGGCCATGTCGGCAATGTAATTCTGGATGGTCTGGAGCGAGGCGATCGGTTTCTTGAACTGCTGGCGCTCTTTGGCGTATTTCACCGCCGCCTCGAAGGCACCCTGGGCAATTCCAAGCGCCTGCGCCGCCACGCCGAGCCGCCCGTTATCCAGCGTGGCCATGCCGATTTTCATCCCATCCCCGATTTTCCCCAGAAGATTTTTTTCCGGCACGCGACAGTCCTCCAGAAAAAGCGAGGATACGGGATTGGCCCGCATGCCGCAGAGGTCTTCCAACTCGCCCCGCATGAAACCCGGATACTTGCTTTCCACAATAAAAACGCTGCTCTGCGGACGCCCCGGCTCAAACCCCGTGAGCGCGAAAATCAAGGCCACGTCGCATATGCCGCCGTTGGTGACAAATATTTTCGTGCCGTTGAGAATGTATTCCCTAGAATTTTTGACCGCGGTGGTCTCCACGCTTCCGGCATCGGATCCCGCGTTGGCTTCCGTGAGGCTGAAAGCCCCGATAAATTCACCGGAGGCAAGTCGGGGCAGGTAACGCTTCTTTTGCTCGGCGTTGGCAAAGCGCAGGAAAGGATACACGGCCACGCCGTTATGAACAGTGATACACAGGCCTATCGCCGCGCATACGCGGGAAAGCTCCTCCACCACAATGGCCGCGCTGATGGAATCAAGCGCCGCCCCGCCGAATTCCCTCGGCACCTGCAGGCCGAAATAATTCAGGGGTCTCATTTTTTCGATGACGTCACGGGGGAAAAACGCGCCGCGGTCAATTTCCGCGGCAAGGGGCGCAAGCTCCGTTTCGGCGAAATTTCTCACGGAATCTCGTATCAGTTTATGTTTGGCGGAAGGATTGACCTGCAACGAACTATCCCCTATCCGATGGATGTTGGGCACAAATAACTTAAAATAAAAGTAAAATCAAGAAAATGAAGCAAAATTTTTCTCTCCATCCCCTCGGTACTTTCCTATACCCGGAAATGCCATACAAAATCGTCCGTATATCCCTCATCATTCGGCTCGGGTGGGTCTTGTACACCAACCACAAAACTATCTACACGAAATCTTTAATGTTTTAAACAGGTTTTGTGCTTGTCAAACATTCGTCAAGTATAGTATGTTTCCTTCATCGCCGCTTCTTGAAACGCACGGAACTCATCCGCAGGGAGGAAAGCTTTTTTTGACAAAGAATTTAGGATAAGCCGCGTTAAAAACAGGGCGGCCCTTATGCGACTATGAAACGAAAAATCAATAGCCTGGTGTGCCTGGTTCTGGGAATGGTTTTTTTTATACCGGTGGGCGTGGTTTATAAAAAAATGGGCATGGGGATACCTTTGTTTGCATTGGCCTGTCTGGTGGTGGCGTCAGGAGTGCTCTTTGCCTACCGACGTCTATGGTCGCGGCACACTTTTGACTCTCCGAAGGGTGGTGCGAAATTTGCCGCCGTTGTGGGCGCCTCGTTTCTTTTCTGTCTGTATGTGTTCAATGTCCTTTATATCTCACATAAAGTTTACCAGTCGCTTCTGTCATCCAACGATGTCTCATTCAGCCCGACAGAATATGCGATTGATGACACGTTGGGCATCAAGCACGTTCCCTTGGCCAGAACCCTTTACCGCTACAATATCCGCGACAACATTCCCAGCCGCCCGGTGCCGCTGGCTTTTGACGAGAACGGTTTTAGAATTCCCGTGTCGGCATCCGCTGTACATCCCGGCACAAAAAAAATAGGCCTGCTGTTTCTTGGAGATTCCTTTACTTTCGGCGCCGCCTGTTACGCGGAGGAAACCTTTCCTTTCTTGGTGGCAAAAGCAACCGGCCGCTCTTACGTCAACGCGGGCGTCAGCAATTACGGTCTGGCGCAAATGCTTATTCTGGCTGAACAACTGATCCCGGCGCTCCGGCCGGAATACGTGATTGTTCAATACAGCCCCTGGCTGGCAACCAGAGGTATCAGTATGTTTGCGCCGGTGAATTTTTTTCTCTTGCCGATACCTTATTTTGCCGAAAAAAATAACACCTATGTTGTGGAACCGCCTGTGTATAACAGCCACTTGAAATTCAGGGATGTCGCCAAATTGAAAGCCTCCTACCGCGGGAAATTCCTGCAATTTTTTGTCCGGGAGGCTTTGCCGTTCTCCCTGGAGGAACTATGGAATTACCTGAAGACGGAATGGCTCCTGATATCCGGACAGCGCCTGAGGCCGGCAACCCACCCGCGCAATGTAGAAAAATACGCCTTCAATAAGATCAAGACCATCACCGAACAAAATCACGCGACGCTGGTTATCCTGAATTTGGGCGACTTGGAATATTCAAAAAATTCCCGTCACTTATTCTCGGACGCCACAGTCCGATTTGCAGAAGCGGACGATGCGTTGGACGCGTTTTTACGGACAAGCGCATCGAAGGATTATTGTGCCGAATTCTGCCACTGGATCATTGCCGGCCAGCAACGTATTCTCATCGATGCCCACCCGAACCCCCGGGCACACCAAATCATCGCCCAAAGCGTCATCCAAGCCATCGGGAAATAATTCGAGCAGGAACGTTTTGAATGCATGGGCTTCTGTGGCGCGCCCTTGTCTCTTGCTTCTTCCTAAAAATTGGGATTTAGTGACATCACGCAACGGTAATCATCTCTGGCCCGCTGATCCTGGCCCAATTTAGCGTAAAAATAACCTCTGTTGTAGTAGGCCTCCACAAAATCCGGTTTGAGTCGGATGGCGGTCGTCAAATCCTGAATGGCCGCATCGTATTGACCGAGCGCACCATACAGCGTTCCCCTGTTCATGAAGGCAATGTAGTAATGTGGTTTAAGCCGGATCGCTTCGTTGAAATCATCCAGCGCTTTCTGATATTGTCCCGCTTGAATATGCGCAAGGCCCCTGAGATGATGGGAGAAGGGAAACGACGGTTTGATCCTAATGGCGTGATCAAACTGGATCAACCCCTCCGCGATTCGTCCTTGCTTCACAAGCGCATCGCCCAAGGCGTTATAGGCCAGGTAATTATTTTTTTTAACCTGCACGGCACGGCTAAACAACATCTCGCTGTTTTTCCAATAACGGCATTGCTGCCATGTCAGCGCTGACAGGATCACCACGATGGCCGCTCCCGCGGGCAGGAGAAACTTTTTGCGGAGCGGCTCATGTGGAAACAAAAGCGGTACGCCCCAGGCCAGCATCATGGCGATGCCAATGCAGGGCAGATACGTATAGTGGTCTTTTACCAAATGCGGGAAATAAGGCCCCACCGCGCTGATGCCGATAACGGGCAAAACGGTAACGGCATACCACAACCATCCCACGCACAAAAAGGGAAAGCGCTTCCAGACCACCACCGCAATGCTCACGACCGCAATGATCAAGACCGCACCCGCCACCTGCCAGATGGGAATCTCATCGGGCAAGGGATACAAAACGGCAAGATCGTAAGGCCAGAATATTTTCCCGAGGTAAGACACAAAAACCACCGCCGCGTGCATCAGCCTCTGTGATAGGGGCAGTGGCGTTGCCCACGGCTGGAACTGGGCATGAACCGTGATCATCGAAATCCCAATGGATAAAACAAAGAACGGAAGTTTTTCCCTCAGTTGCCACAAAAATTTCCCGATGTTTTTCCAAACCATGGGGTATTTCACGTTCACCGGGGAACCGTTTGCCGACGAGGCATTCCTTGACGATGGCGCCAGCCGGTCCAAAGGCCACCAATCCAACAACATCATGACAACCGGAAGCGTGACCACGACGGGCTTGCTCATCAGGCCGCCAACAAACGACAGCAATACCAGCAGGTATCTTTTCCAACCAGGGTTTTTTGTATAATAGACATACAGACACAACGTCAGCATCCAGAAAAACACCCTCAACACATCCTTCCGTTTGGCTATCCAGACCACCGATTCCAAACGCAGAGGATGCAGTGCAAAAAAAGCCGCCACAAAAGCGCTTTTCCAAAGGGCGCCCGTCATACGGTTCATGAGCCAAAACAGCATAAGGGCGCTTGCCATATGCAGCATGACATTGGTGAGATGATAACCGCCGGCCTTTAGCCCAAACCACTGACTATTCAGCATAAGCGAAAGCCATGTCAGGGGATGCCAAAACTCCGCATCCGTTGCAGAAAACGCCCAGAGCAGCCCATCCACGCTGATGCCCGATTGGACGTGACGATTGGCGGTTACGTAAGGCTCATCATCAAGCGTGATAAAATCAAATTGACGGACCTGCCAGTACACAACCAGCATTAAGACAATCAAAGCCAGCGCGATGATCAGTTCCCGCTGTTTTATTTTGAGACTTGTGGGTTTAAACATATCGGCCTATGAACTTTTTGTATCATAGGTTAATGCGGGATTCAGCTATTTTCTGACCATGGCCGCCCATATTGCTTTTTCATATTTAATGGTTATTATAATTTACAATGAGCAAGAAAACTTGTCCTACAACACCGGCCATGGTTGTTTTCAGAAGGAAAATGTTGATTTTACATTGCTTTCTTACCCTTATGGGAACAGAGGCGGAACCAAAACCGCGGTTGGCAAATTGAAGGTTGATGAACGCTGCATGATTAAAACACTGGTAATGGAGGATGAAGCGCGAAAGCCGCTGATGGCTCTGATGCATGGCGACAAAGAAGGTTCGACAAAATCACTGGCCAGAGCAATTGGGATGAAGTTCCTTGCGCCCTGCAAACCGGATAGGGCGGGAAAACACACTGGTGTCAGAGCGGAAGGTACTGTCTCTTTCGGCACCAGAAAATTACCTCCGGTTTATATGGCGCCACCATGGCTGATTTGCCGGCGGTGGCCATCAGCGCATGCAGGCGCGACCTTTCCGCATGCATGCCGTCGGAGGAACTCATCCGCCTGCTCAAACCGGTGATGCTTGCTGTAGCCATTTGATTTGCCTTTTTTTGACAAACAGGTTAATATAAAAACGGTTTTGGACGATGACTGACGACATCATTATCCGCTGTCTGAAATGCGGAACAAAAAACAGAATCCCGAATAAAAAAATACAGGGCAGGTTTCTGTGCGGCCGTTGCGGCGCGTCTCTGGATGAATTAATCATCAGTTGCCTCCAATGCGGCACGAAAAACAGAATGCCCGAAAACCGCCTGGACCAGAAACCCCTTTGCGGCAAGTGCCATGAACCGCTGATTCTTCCGCAAAAAGCGGTCAAGCCTTTGGATGTGACCGATCAGACTTTTGCCCGTGAAGTTTTGACATCCGACACTTCCGTATTGGTGGATTGTTGGGCGCCCTGGTGCGGTCCGTGCAGGATGCTTGCACCGATCATCGACGAATTGGCCATGGATTACGCCAATGGCGTTAAGGTGGTCAAACTCAACGTTGACGAAAATCCCCTGACCGCTTCACAATACGGCATCCGCAGCATCCCCACCATGCTCTTTTTTAAGGAAGGAAAAATCGTTCACCGATTAACCGGTGCCCTGCCCAAAGAAGAAATTGAACAGCACCTGTTATCCATCATCAAGACAAACTGAAGCTTCAACGGCGGATTCATGAAAAAAAAGAAAAACTCCATTGTGTATCAATGTAAGATTTTCGATGTTCGGGAAGAAAACGTCGAGTTTCCCAACGGCCAAAAGGCCAGGCTAAGCTGGATCAATCACCTCCCCACCGTGGCCATTGTCGCCATCAATGATCAACAGGAACTGTTGCTGATCGGACAGTACCGTCCGGCCGTCAAAAAAAATCTGCTGGAAATTCCCGCCGGTTCTCTGGAAAGCCAAGAAGAATCGCCCGCCCTCTGCGCCCAGAGGGAACTGGCCGAAGAAACCGGCTTCCGGGCCAACGCCTTGATCAAGCTGTATGAAGGCTATCTGCTGCCCGGTTATTGCAACGAGTATATGCATTTTTTTCTTGCTCTTGAGCTTGTCCATGCCCCCCTAACGCCTGATGAGGATGAATTTATCGAAACCGTTCCCGTCACATTTGATGAAGCACGACGGCTGATTGACAAGGGGGAGATCATCGACGCGAAAACGGTCCTGGGCATTTATCTGGCCGAAAAGCTGCTTAAGACCCATCCCGCATGATGAACAAATGGCCAAGAAGATTCTTGCCACAAAAACGAAGTTTTGTTAGACTGCTTTCCAATCCGACATCCGTTAAAAAACAAAGGGAGAGATCAGATGATTTACAACGAAGAATTCGAAACCATGCCCCGAAATGTCATTAAGGCCCTGCAGCTCAAGCGACTGCAACAGGTTCTGGAGCGGGTTTATCACACCATAGGCTTTTACAAAAAGTCTTTCGACGCGGCGAAAGTCAAGCCGGATGACATTCAATCCCTCGATGATATGAAAAAACTTCCGTTTACCACCCGGGAAGACCTGGGCGGCAATTATCCCTTTGGTTTATTTGCGGTCCCCATGAGCAGCGTGGTTCGGCTGCACGCCTCTTCCGGCACCAGCGGACGGTCGGCGGTTTTCGGCTACACCAAAAAAGACATTGAAATATGGTCGGATCTCATCGCGCGCTCCCTGGTGGCCGCCGGTATCACCAAAAACGACATCATCCATAACGCGTTCGGTTACGGTTTGTTCACCGGAGGTCTCGGCCTGCACTACGGCGCGGAAAAAATCGGCGCCAGCGTCATTCCCATGTCCGGCGGCAATACCAAAAGACAGATTATGATTTTGCAGGATTTCGGACCGACCGTGCTGTGCTGCACCCCGTCGTTTGCCCTGTATCTTGCGGAAGAAGGCAAACAACTGGGGGTGGATATGAAGTCGCTGAAATTGCGCGTCGGCATTTTCGGCGCGGAACCCTGGAGTGAGGCGACACGCCGTGACATCGAAAACGTTTTGGGCATTACCGCGCTGGATCTGTTTGGCCTTTCGGAAGTCCTTGGCCCGGGACTTGCCATGGAATGTCTGGAAGGTCGTCACGGCATGCACATTTTTGAAGATCACTTCATTGTGGAAACCATCAACCCGAAAACCGGCGAAGTTTTGCCGGAAGGCGAGGAGGGGGAACTGGTCTTTACCTCTCTCACCAAGGAAGCCAATCCCCTGATCCGCTATCGCACCGGAGACATCTCGCGCTTGATCACGGAACCTTGCCGCTGCGGACGCACGCATGTGAAAATGGAACGGGTACTCAAACGCAGTGATGACATGCTGATTATCCGCGGCGTCAATGTTTTCCCGTCGCAAATCGAGGCTATTTTGGTTGACATTGAGGGGCTGGAGCCGAATTATCAGGTCATCATTGACAGAGTGGGCGCGCTGGACACGCTGGATCTGCAGGTGGAGGTCAACGAAAAGATTTTCAGCGACTCCGGCAGCATCAAACAATTGCAGCAGATTGAGCAGAGAATCATCAAGGACATGAGCGAGTACCTCGGGGTTGCCGCGCGCGTGAAACTGGTTCAGCCCAACACGCTGAAAAAAACCGACACCAAAATCATTGACAAACGCCGCATTTAAATGGATGTTTGTCCGTCCCGCGCAAGCGGTAATCCAATATCGAATTTATAGCGTTTAATATATAGCTTTTTCCATTACAAGACCGTTAACATAAAGGGGGTTGCCATGAAGGTCGAACAGATATCCGTTTTTCTGGAAAACAAACCCGGCACGCTGGAGCACGCGACGCGCGTTCTGAAAGAAGCCAACATCAATATCCGCACCCTGTCCGTGGCGGAAACGGCGGATTTCGGCATTCTGCGCCTGATTGTCAATGACGTGGACAAAGCCAATCAGGTGCTCAAGGACGCTGGTTTCCGCGTCAGCAAAACGCCGGTGGTCGCCGTGGAGGTGCCCGACAAACCGGGCGGGCTGCACAGCATCATGGAAGTTGTCTCCAAAGAAGGTATCAACGTGGAATATCTATACGCCTTCGTGGAAAAAAGCGGTGAAAACGCCGTCATTATCTTCCGCTTCGACAACCCGGAAAAAGCCATCGAGGTTCTGCAGAAAAATTCATTCGCGGTCATACCCGGCTCGAAACTCTATGCATTCTAGCAAAAAGGTTCGATTTTATCTTCAGGGATGGTCGCGATTCCCGCACGTGTGTTTTGTGTAATGAACTATTTAACTTATCAATTATTTTAGTAGAAAAGGAGAATATCTATGCCGGATTTCGGATCGCCTTTTTCAGGATTGGCAAGCGACAGAATGCTGACCAAGGAGGAGCTCATCCGCGCAATCCGTTTCATGGTCGCCGCGGAGTATGAAGCTGTTCAGATGTACATGCAATTGGCGGAATCAACGGACAATGAACTGGCTGTCGAGGTTCTGAAGGATATCGCCAATGAAGAACGGGTTCACGCCGGAGAATTTTTGAGACTTCTGCACGAACTGGCGCCCGATGAAGAAAAATTCTACAAAGACGGCGCCAAAGAGGTCGAAGAGGAAATCAAAAAACTCCGCAGGAAAAACCGTTGACGAAGCGTCTTGAAGACGCGGAACTTTTACGCGGCTCCTGAAAGCTCATCATTTCAATGGTCATGTATCGTCTGGTTCTGTTGATAGCTGTGTTGATTGGGTTTCTCTGGTCGGGCATCGAGCCGCACGATACCCGTTTGACCTGGATTTTGGAAACCGTGCCGGTGATGATTGCCCTGCCTCTTTTGCTCATGACGTATAAAAAGTTTCCGTTGACGGATTTAACCTATACGCTGATCGCCGTTCATGCCATGATTCTGATGCTGGGCGGGCATTATTCCTATGCCAAAGTGCCGCTGGGCTTCTGGATGGAAGACTGGTTCGGCTGGACGCGCAACAACTACGACAAAATCGGCCATTTCATGCAGGGCTTCGGCCCCGCCATTTACACGCGGGAACTTCTGGCCAGAACCTCACCGTGGAAGAGCGGCCGGTGGCTTGGCGTTCTCTCCGTTGCCGTGGCGCTGGCTTTTTCGGCTTTATATGAAATCATTGAATGGCTGGCCTCGCTGACCAATCCGACCGACACGGAAGCTTTTCTGGGAACGCAAGGGTATGTCTTGGATACGCAAACCGATATGTTCTGGTGCTTGATCGGAGCCGTGGCCGCCATCCTTGTGTTGTCCCGATTGCATGACAAATATCTGGCGTCTCTGGCACCCCGGCGCTCATAAGCGACTTCAAGTGCGTTCCTTCTGCCAGGGTTTGGTTTTCCAGCGCTGATGGAACCAAAACCACTGTTCGGGATATTCGCGGATAATGTCTTCAATGACTTTTGTGAAACGCTGGGTGTTGACCACCAGGTCCTTTTCATCATCACCGGTCACAACAGCTTCCATGGGCGGTTTCAGAATCACTTTGTATCGCCCGGACTTCTGTCGCGCGGGGAAAATCGCCAGTACCGGCGCGCCCGAGCGCATGGCCATGACAGCCAGCCCAACGCTGGTACAGGCCGGGCGGCCGAAAAACTCGACAAATACCCCTTCCTGCACGGAGACATTCTGATCGCTTAAAATGCCGATGATTTCGTTGCGCTTCAAAAGTTCCATGATTCGTTTTCCGGAACCGCCTTTGGGAATCAGCACATTGCCCCTGAGCGTGCGCACATATTCCACCATATTATCGACAATCCTGTTGTCCAGAGGCCGGTAAACAATATATATGGGCTTGGCGTAAATGGGAATGCCCATGGGCAAAAGCTCCCAGTTGCCGAAATGCGCCACAATGGAAAGGACGCCTTTGCCTTTGGCAATCGCCTCATGATAGTGCTCCAGGCCTTCCACATCGCCCCATTGATGCACATTGTCCTTGGTCAGATAGGGAATGTCGAAAAATTCCGCCGCGACAATCGCGAAATGACGGTACACCGCCCTGGAGAGCTTGGTGATTTCTTCGATGGTCTTTTCCGGAAAGGCGCGTTGGAGATTATGCCAGGCGATCAGACGGGTCCGGACATCCAGAAGATAAAACAGACAAAAGACACTGATAAACAGCGCCTTGCGTATAAATCTGGGAATGAGCCGAAAAACGATCAGCAGTACGGTGGTGGTTTTCGTTTTCTTCACGGGCATCGTTCACAACTCTGATCGTTCAGGCCTCACAAGGTCTTGCCGCATTCTTTGCATTTCCCGTCCGGACCAATCACGCCGATGCAGGATTCATCCGGGCACAACACCCGATTGTCCCAATCCTCATCCGTCACGCCGTCATCCCCCGCCTGTTGCCCGGAAGGCGCGGTATTCAAAGCGGTGTGTTGTTTACCCTCGGGCAACACGCCCTGATATGGCTTCCCGCATTCCCTGCACCGGCCGTCCGGCCCTATGGTCCCGATGCACGCTTCGTCAGAACACAGGACTCGCTTGTCCCAATCCCCATTTTCATCAAAAAGGATTTCTGTCATGAACGACTCCCGGATTTGTCTTCAATGTCTCTTACAATAGCTCCGCCCGGATGTCCACAAGACTGTTTTTAGCGTTCCGGTCATCCCTTGATGCAGGCGAGGGATTTGAGCCTGGCCACTTTCCGGGCAATGCCCGAATCATGCATCACCTGCACGACATCCTGCAGATTTTTGTACGCCTCCGGCATTTCCTCGCTGAGAGTCCCCTTGGAACCGGCCATGACCAAAACGCCCCGCTCTGAAAGCTCCCGTGCGATCGAGCGGCCTTTGCCCGCCTTGATGGCCTGCGAACGACTCATCACCCGACCTGCGCCGTGACAGGCGCTGCCGAACGTTTCTTCCATGGCTTTGGGCTGACCGGCCAGCACATATGAGCCGGTTCCCATGTCGCCGGGAATCAGCACCGGCTGGCCGACCATCCGATAACGCTCCGGAACGGCAGGATGCCCGGCCGGAAAGGCCCGCGTCGCCCCCTTGCGGTGGACGCAAAGCTTTCTGATTTGTCCGCCTAGATGGAATTCTTCTATCTTGGCGATGTTGTGGCAGACATCGTAAACCAGGCGCATGTTTACTTCGCGCGGCGACATCCGCAGCGTTTTTTCAAAAACTTCCCGTGTGCGGTGCATCAGAATCTGCCGGTTCGCCCAGGCGTAATTGGCGCCGCAGGCCATGGCCGCCAGATAACTTTTCCCGCGCGGCGAGTCCAGATAGGCGCACGCCAGCTGTCTGTCCGGCAACGCAATCTTTGTCTCGTGCATGTGCTTGACCATCAAGGCCAGGTAATCATCGCAAATCTGATACCCGAGACCGCGCGAGCCGGTGTGAATCATCACGGCAATCTGACCCTTCCATAACCCGAAGACACGGGCCGTTTCCTCATCGAATATCTCCTCGACAACCTCAATTTCCAGAAAATGATTGCCGGACCCCAGCGTCCCCAGCTGGTCCTTGCCGCGTTCCAGCGCCCGCGCCGAGACCTGTTCCGGATCGGCGCCTGCAATGACGCCCCCGTCTTCCGTGGTTTCCAGATCATCCTGCAGGCCGAAGCCGTTTTTAACCGCCCAGGCCGCGCCTTCCTCAAGCACCTTTTTCTGATCCCTGGCCGACAATTTTATCGAACCCCTCGAACCGACGCCGGAAGGAATGTAATGATACAGCGCGTTGGTCAGTTCGCCCAAGCGCTCCTGGGTGTCGGACAAAGACAGGTTCGTCGTCATCAGACGGCAGCCGCAGTTGATGTCGTAGCCCACGCCGCCGGGCGAAATAATGCCGCCATCCAGATCGAATGCCGCCACGCCGCCGATGGGAAAGCCGTAGCCCCAGTGAACATCCGGCATCGCCAGGGAAAATTTCACGATGCCCGGCAGAGACGCGACATTGGCCACCTGTCTGGCGCTTTCA